>Ga0137436_1000042_pt1 | contig 41774 bp, 40 predicted proteins | sample EasRivERMGT119_2_FD_102328 | JGI IMG/M metagenome (GOLD analysis project Ga0137436, IMG submission 102328) | Soil microbial communities from meander-bound floodplain in the East River, Colorado, USA - East River MetaG ERMGT119_2 | ecosystem: Environmental > Terrestrial > Soil > Floodplain ...
CCCCAAACCTCGGTGGCTGCGGTCGCGCGGATGATGACGCGGCGCCACATCCATCGGGTCATCGTGCGCGAGGGGCGAAAGGTCGCCGGGATCATCTCCGCCCTGGACATCCTTCGCGTCGTGGGCGGGGGAGGGTCGCGGCGCAAGGCGGTCGCCCGGGCCGCCACGCTCAAGAAGGCCGCCAAGCCGAAGAAGGCGGCGGCCAAGCGCCCCCGCGCGGCGGCCCGAAAGCGGCGCCGGGCCGCGTAGCCTTTGCCCCGAACGCGGGGCGCCCCTAGAATCTTTCGTCGCGGGACGTCCCCGCGCGGAGAGCCCACGATGGATCGATGGTGGTCCGACGGAACCGAGCGGGGCGGTGTGCTGTGGGGCGGTGTGGTCGCGATCGTGGCGACCGGGGCGTTCCTGGGCGTTTTCCAGAATGCGCTCGTGCGCGCCGGCAGCAAGGACGAGGGGCTCGCGTGGAAGTACGAAGCGCCGAAGCTCCAGACGCTGGAGGAGATTCAAGCGCAAGGAAGCGCCGGCGGGGCGACACCTCCGGCTCCGGCGCCTCCGGCCGACCCCAACGATCCGTTGGGGATTCCGGTCGGCGTCACGGACATCCCCGACGTCGGCCGGCCGATCGAGGTCACGGCCACGAAGGCTCGTGAGCTCGTCGACTCGAAGGGAGCGGCGATCATCGACGCGCGCGAGGCGGCCGATTACGCGGCGGGGCACATCCCCGGCGCGGTCAACCTCCCGTTCGACGAGGTGATCACCGATCCCGAGCGGCTCGAGGCGTTCGATCCGGCCGGGAAGCCGATCCTCGTCTACTGCGGCGGCGTGACCTGCGAGCTGTCGATGAAGCTGGGGTACGAGCTCGTCCGGCTCGGGAAGAAGCGCGTGCTCGTTTACACCGGCGGCTGGCCGGAGTGGAACGACATGGGATATCCCACGGTCAAGGGCACCGCGCCCGAGGGGGCTTGATGCTCCATTTCTTCCGGCATCCCACCGTGCGCCGCATCGCCCAGCTCGGCGCGGGCGTGATCTTCCTCGCCGCCGCGCTTCCGAAGATCGCGGATCTCGAGGCGTTCTCGGGGAGCATCCACAACTTCCACATGGAGCCGGTTGTCCCCATGGTGCTCACGAACGTTCTGGCGGTGACGATCCCGTGGATCGAGCTCGTGGCGGGTTTGGCGCTGATCGCGAACGTCAAGCCGCGCGCCGGGGCCGTCGTCTACACGGCGCTCATGGTGCTCTTCACGGTCGCGGTCGTCGCCGCGCTGGCGCGCGGGCTCTCGTTCGACTGCGGGTGCTTCGGGAAGTCGGACGCCGCCAATCTCGGGATGAAAAAGCTCCTCGAGAACCTGGGGATGGTGGCGCTCGGGGTGATCGCCTCGCTCGAGCGGCGGGGCTGACCCTCTACTTGGCCTGAACCTTCGCGAGAGCCTTCGCCAGGCGCGACTTCGTGCGGGCGGCGGTGTTCCTGTGGATGATCCCGTGCCCCGCGGTGCGGTCCACCAGCATGACCGTGTCGCGCATGAGCGCGGCGGCGGCGGCCCCGTCCCCGGCATCCAGCGCCTTGCGCACCTTCTTGACCTGGGTGCGGAGCTTCCCCGCGTGCATCCGGTTGCGCAGGCGGCGCTTCTGGTCTTGCCGGTTCTTCTTGATCGCGGACGCGTGGGACGCCATCAGGGAAACCTCCGAAAAACCGCGTGAGTCTATCAGGGCTTCCCGAGAGCCGCCAGGCGGTCCTTCGCGATGCGCGCCTCGTCGCTTCCGGGGTAGGTCGCCACGACGTACCGGAGCTGCTCGACGCCCGGGCCCACCTGGTTGAGCTGGAGGAACGCCAGCGCCTTCTTGAGGTTGGCGGCGGCGGCCTTGTCGCTCTTGGGGTATTTCGCCAGCATCGAGTCGAATGCGTCGACCGCGGCCTTGCTGTCCCCCTGGCTGAACTTGCACTCGCCGATCCAATACAGGGCGTTGTCAGCGAGCTCGGTGTCGGGGAAGCGCTCGGCGTACTCCTCGAAGCCCGACACCGCGAGTGCGTAGTTCCCCTTCGAGAAGTCGGCGTAGGCGGAGGTGTACAGCGCGTTCGGGTTGGGCGTGGTTCCCGATCCCGCCTTGGGCAGGGTCCCGCCGGGGGCCACGAGCGTGGGGTCGGAGTCGGTGACCGAGGAGGGGGGAACCGCCCGCTTGGCGCTCTCGCGGGCGAGCTGGACGTCCTGGGAGAGTCTGTCGACGCGAACGCTGACCTCGCTCAGCTTTTCGTTGCTCGCGCTCGTCTGGCGGGTGACCTCGTCGAGACGGGCCTGCATGTCGGCGACGTCGCTCCGCTTGACGACGTCGCCGGAGCTGATCTTCTGGTCGATCGCCGTGACCTTTCCTTGGAGATCCGCCTGGGTCTTCGAGGCGGCCTCGAGCTTGCGCTGCACGTCGGCGATGTCCTGCCGGATCTTGTTGATGTCCTCCGGCATGACGCAGCCGGCGGCACACGCCGCCGCGACGACGAGCGGGATCGCGAGGAGGCGTCTCACGGCTTGATCGTGAACTCGGCGCGCCTGTTCTTCGCGAAGGCGGCCTCTTCGTGGCCCGGATCGGCGGGCTTCTCCTCGCCATAGGAGACCGCGACCAGCTTGGAGCCGTCGGCGCCCAGGCTGACGAGGTAGCTCTTGACCGCGTTCGCGCGGCGGTCGCCCAGCGCGACGTTGTACCCGATCGAGCCGCGCTCGTCGCAGTGGCCTCCGACCTCGACGTTGTACTTGGCGTGACCCTTGAGCCAGGTCGCGTTCCCCTGCAGGATCGCGGTCGCGGCCTGGTCGATGTCGTTGCTGTCGTAAGCGAAGTAGATGGTCTTGAGCACGCCGGCCCGGTTGAGGTCGTCGATCGATTGCTCGACCGGCGTCGTCTGGACGTTTTGCGGCGGGAACGGCTCGGCGGCTGTCGGCGCGGTGTCGGCCGGCTTGCTCTCTTCGATCGGCGTGGGCGAGGCCGTAGTCTGGGGCACCGTCTCCGGCGCCTTCTTCTTACATCCACTCGCGGCGAGGGTCAGCGCCGCAACGATCGCGAGCGCGGTGACTCGGGACATTTTCATGGGGGGGCCTCCTCGGGGGAAGTGGAAGGAAGGACGAGTCTAATGGCCGCGTGAAGGAGTGGCAAGAGCAATGGCTCGGGACGATCACGGAAGTCGGTGCGACCAATCGGGGGTCTGCGCGTCGCCGCCGCGCGTGAGACGGCGCACGTCGGTGCCGTCGGCCCGCATCGTGTAGAGATCGTAACCGCCGGTGCGGGACGACGCGAAGACGATGTGCCGTCCGTCGGGGGACCACCTCGGGTTCTCGTTGTTCCCCTCGCCGTGGGTGAGGCGCGTCGTGGCGCCGGTCGGCACGTCGAGGACGACGACGTCGAAGCGCCCCTCGACGCGCGAGGCGTAGGCGATCTTGTCGCCCTTGGGGGACCATGCGGCCGCATCGGCGTAGTTCCCATCGGTCGTCAGGCGGCGGACGTTGAGCCCCTCCGCGTCCATCACGTAGATCTGCGGCGGGCCGGCACGGTCCGACGTGAAGGCGATCTCGCGGCCGTTCGGCGAGAACGTCGGGCTCGTGTCGATCGCCGGCGAGCTCGTCAGCCGCGTGGAGCGCTTGCTCGCGAGGTCGAGCATGAAGATCTCGGCGTTGCCGGCCGCGTTGCTCGCATAGACGATCTTCTTGCCGTCGGGGGACCAGTCCGGAGAGATGTTCATCGTCCCGCCGGCCGTCGTGGCGCGATTGACCTTGCCGTCCGCGTCGAGGACGTCGATCGACGGGGGGCCGGTGCGCCACGACATGAACGCGAGACGCTGCGCCACCGGGGACCAGGTCGGCATGAGGTTGATCGAGGCGGTCGTCGTGATCCGGCGGACCCGCCTCCCGTCGTAGTCCATCATGTAGATCTCCTTCCCCTTGCCGTGCTTGCCGACGAAGGCGATCCACGTGGACGCGATCCCGGGCTGGCCGGTGAGCTGCTGGACGATGTCGTCGGCGAGCTGGTGCGCGACGCGGCGCACGAGGTCCGACGGGCCGCCGTAGCGCCGGTCGAACAGCGCGGTCCCGGGGGCGGCGGTGTTGAGGAGCTTCGCGCGCAAGTCGACCTTGCCGCCGTTCATCGACACGTTGCCCAGGGCGACGCCGGCCGCCCCCACGCTGGCCCAGGCGGCGGCGGGTGTCGCTTCGGGCGAGGTGGCGGTCAGCGGGTACAGGGACGGGTCGACGATCTCGAAGTACCCGGAGAAATCGAGGTCGTCGCGCACGGTCTGGGCGATCTCGCGGGCGGCCTCCCGGCTCAAGGCATCGGCCGCGGGCTCTGGGATCGCGATCTTGATCTTCGTGAACCCTTGGCCGGAGATGACGCCGGAGAGCCCTTCGGGCGGCGGCTCTTGAGCGGCGGCGGAGGCCGCAATGACCGCGGCGGCGAGAATCGATCGTCGCATCAGCGTCCCTCGGGGGTGAGGTCGAAGCGCATCGTGGCGGGGAGCGTGTCGCCTTGCCACGTCGGCGGAATCGGCGGAAGAGGAGAAGCCTCCATGACCGCGCGAACCGCGGAACGGTCGAGGCTGGGCACGCCGCTCGACGAGGAGATCTTCACGTCGCGCACGGTGCCGTCCCGGGAGATCACGAAGGTGACGGTGGCGGCGTAGGTCTCGCCCTGCTCCTCGAGGTAGGGCTTCATCCACGCGGACTCGAGAGCGGCCTTGACCGCGGCGCCGTAGAACCCGAGCGATGCGTCGCCGCCCCCCAGGACCGCCGTGATTCCGGTCGGGCCGGCCGCGGAAGGGCCCGTGCCGCCTCCACCGACGCCACCCGGTCGTGCGTCGGGGGACGGCGTCTGCTCCGGGGCCGCTTCCGGGAGCGAGGTCGGCGCGGGATGCGGGGCGGGGGACTTGGCGGGCTTCTCTTCCTTCTTCTCTTCCTTTTTCTTGGGGATGGGCTTGGGCACCTCGGGCACCGTGTGAGCTTCCTTCGGCTCGGGCGCCTTCGCAGGCGCCGGCTCGACCTGCGCGGGGCGCGCCGCGGCCGGAGCGGGGGGCGCCGGAGGGCCGGGAAGCGGTCCGGCGAGGGCGACGACCATCGCGTCGTCGAAGGTCGGGGGCGGGCTATGCAGCATCGGGATCACGAGGATCACCGCGACGAGGACCCCGTGAGCCGCGAGCGACCCCGTGACGAAGCGCGCCAAGCGCGAGCGCGCGCTGCGGTAGCGGACGACGAGCGCCAGCCGAGGGCTCACCGGCCCGCCGTCGAGCCCGCCGGCACGGTCACGAGCGCGATGCGCGTCACGCCGGACTTCCGGATGAGATCCATGACGTGGAGGACCTCGCCGTAGGGGATGAGCTTGTCGGCGCGCAAGAACACGGTCTCGTTCGAGCCCCCCGCCGCCAGCGCCTTCATGCGCCGCTCGAGCAGGTCCGGGTGCACGGGCTGGTCGTTGATGCGGATGCGCCCGTCCCGGTCGACCGAGACGACGGTGCGGGGGTCGCGGATGTCCTGCGCGGTCTCGGTCGCGGGGAGCTCGAGGGGGATCCCCTTTTGCAGCATCGGCGCCGCGAGCATCGAGATGATGAGGAGCACGAGCATGACGTCGACGAGCGGGGTGATGTTGATGTCGGCGAGCGCCCGATGCCGCGAGCTGCGGCCGCCGCCGTCGCCCGCGGGCCCGGCCACGGCTCAGCTCCTCCGGCCGAGGACGCGGTGGATCATGTCGGCCGAGAACTCCTCCATCCGGGCCTCGAACAGGCGGAGGCGCCGCTGGAAGTGGTTGTAGCCGATGAGGGCCGGAATCGCGGCGAACAGTCCCGCCGCGGTCGCGACGAGCGCCTCGGCGATTCCCGGCGCGTACGCGGCGAGCGAGGCCGTCCCCGAGACGCCGATCCCCCGGAACGCGTTCATGATCCCCCACACGGTGCCGAACAGGCCGATGAACGGCGTGGCGCCGGCCGTCGTGGCGAGGAATCCCAGGCTCTTCTCGAGGTCGGTGACCTGCACCGACGTGTTCTTGCGCAGGACGCGGTCGAGCGCGCCGACCGTCGCCGCGTCGGCGACCTCGCCGGCGGGCGGGTTCAGGCTGATCTCGCGGAACGCCGCGCGGAAGAGACCGGCCAGGGGGCTCGCGGTCAGCGCGGCGGTCGCGTCTTGGATCGAGGCGAGCCCGCCCCCCTTCTTGAACCGCTCGAGGAAGACGTCGGACTCTCGCTGGGCGCGTGAGAACGCCCGCCAACGCTCGAGGATGATCCCCCACGAGAGGACCGAGAAGGCGACGAGGATGAAGAGGACGAGTTTCGCCATGGGGCCGGAGTCCATGACGAGCGCCCATACGTCCAGTCCGCGCGCGGGGGCTGCGAGGAAGAGCGGCACCCGCGCATGGTACGCGAAGGCGACCCATCAGGCACGGCGTGTTATTCTCGCGATCCCGACGGCCTCCTCGAATCGAGCCGATGCTCAAGACGCTCCGCATTCGGAACCTCGTCACCATCGAGGATCTCGAGGTCGACTTCTCTCCCGGCCTCAACGTGCTCACCGGCGAGACCGGCGCGGGCAAGTCCATCCTCGTCGACGCGCTGGGCTTGGCCGCGGGCGAGCGCGCGGATCTCGCGCTCGTGCGCGGGGGCGCCGAGCGGGCGATCGTCGAGGCGACGTTTACGGCCCCGGGCGCCGGAGCCCTTCTGGAGGCGCGAGGGCTCGACGCCGACGGCGACGGGGTCGTCGTGCGGCGCGAGATCGGCGCCTCGGCCCGCGTCCTCGTCAACGGCTCGCCCACGACGGTCGCCGTCCTGCGCGAGGTCGGCGAGCGGCTGCTCGAGCGCCACGGCCAGCACGAGAGCCGCGGGCTGCTCGACCCGGAGGCTCACCTGGAGCTGCTCGACGCGTTCGGCGGCCACGAGACGGCCGTGCTGGCGGTCGCGTCGGCGCACGCCCGCGTCGTCTCGGCGCGGGAGGCGCTGGCGCGGATCGAGGATCTCGAGAGGGACGCCCGCCGCCGCACCGAGGAGCTGGGAGCCCTCGTGCGGGAGATCCGCGGAGTCGGCCCGCAGCCGGGCGAGGCGGAGCGCCTGCGGTTCGAGCGCGTGCTCCTCGTCCACGGGGCGCAGATCGACCGGCTCCTCGACGAGGCGCTGTCGCGGCTCGACGAGGGGGAGGCGCCCGCCATCGCGTCGATCCACGCCGCCGAGCGGCGGGTCGACGAGCTGCGGCGGATCGACCCGACCCTGGAAGCGGTCGCCCTTCGCCTCCACGCCTCGCGCCTGGAGATCGAGGACGTGCGGGACACCCTGGCGGGGCTGCGCGATCGGACGCGCACGGACGCGTCGCGCCTGGAGGGTCTCGAGACGCGGCGGGCGGCGATCGAGCGGCTCCTCCTCAAGTGGGGCCCGACGGAGCAGGACGCGCTCGCCGCCGCGGACGCCGCCGAGCGCGAGCTGGCGATGCTGGCCGATCTCGCAGGCGAGCGGGAGGCGGCGGGAGGGGCGCTCGACGCGTCGCGCGCCGCCTATACGGAGGCCGCCTCCGCCCTCACGCGGCTCCGCGCCGATGCCGCGCTGCGTTTGGGGCCCGAGGTCGAGCTCGAGCTGGCGCCCTTGGCGCTGCCGAAGGCGCGCTTCACCGTCGGTCTCCGGCCCCACAAGGGGGCGGGCGAGACCTCCCCGCGGGGCGCCGAGCGCGCGGAGTTCCTCCTCGCCGCGAATCCCGGCGAGCCCGCGCGGCCGCTCGCGCGCGCGGCATCGGGCGGGGAGCTCTCGCGCGTCATGCTCGCCCTCCACGTCGTCCTCGACCGGGGCGCGCCGCCCCGCGCGCTGGTCTTCGACGAGGTCGATGCGGGCGTCTCCGGTGCCGTGGCGGTCGCGGTCGGGGAGCGGCTGGCGCGACTCGCGAAGCGCCATCAGGTCCTGTGCGTGACCCATCTGCCCCAGGTCGCCGCGGCGGCCGCGGTCCATTACCACGTCCGCAAGCACGTGGAGGACGGCCGGACGCGTTCGGAGATCGAGCGTTTGACGGACGAGGCCCGGGTGGACGAGCTGGCGCGTATGCTCGGCGGCCGGGAGGCGGGGGCGGCAGCGCGGGCCAACGCCGCGGAGCTCCTGGTCGAGGCGGGCGCTACGGGGCGCGCGCGCGGGAGGAGATGAGAAGATGCGACTCGCCGTCTATCCGGGGACTTTCGACCCGGTCACCCACGGGCACCTCGACCTGGTGTCGCGCGGCCGGCAGCTCGTCGACGAGCTCGTCATCGCGATCCTTCGCAACGAGGACAAGCAACCGATGTTCTCGATCGAGGAGCGGATGGCGCTCCTGCGCGAGGCGGTCGCTCCGTGGCCCAACGTCAGCGTGGACAGCTTCGACGGCCTGCTCGTGGACTACGCGCGAAGGCGGGAGGCGACCTTGATCCTCAGGGGGCTCCGGGCGCTCTCGGACTTCGAGTACGAGCTGCAGATGGCGATGATGAACCGGAGGCTCGCCCCGGAGCTCGAGACGGCGTTCCTCATGCCGAACGAGAGCTGGAGCTACGTGTCGAGCCGGCTCGTCCGGGAGGTCGCCCGCCTGGGCGGGGACGTGTCGGCGCTCGTGCCGCCAAGCGTGGCCCAGGCCATGGCCAAAAGGTTCAAGGCAGGCCCCGACCGCTCGCCTTGACCCTCCGCGAAGGCGCCCCCTATACTCGCGGCGTATGCCCCGCCTCGTGATGGCTGCCGTGGCCGTGTGCCTCGCGACGGCCGCGCGCGCTTCGGGCCCGGTCGTCCGGACGATCACGTTCGACACCGACATCAACGGCTCGACCGCCCACCGCATCATCGACGCGATCGACGCCGCCGACGCGGCGGGGGACGCGCTCGTCCTGCTCGTCCTCGACACGCCGGGCGGGTCGGTGGACGCGACCGAGCGGGTCGTCAAGAGGATGCTGGCCTCGAAGACCCCGATCGCCGCGTGGGTGGGGCCGTCGGGAGCCCGGGCCGCCTCCGGCGGCTTCTTCCTCCTCATCGCGGCCGACGTCGCCGCGATGGCACCCGGCACGCGCACCGGGGCCGCCTCGGTCGTCTACGGCATGCAGAAGAGCGAGGACGGGGACGTCCTCCTCAAGAAGCAGCAGAACGACCTCGCCGCGCTCGCGCGCTCGATCGCCGAGCACCGCGGGCGCGACGTGGCGTCGTGCGAGAAGGCGGTCCAGTCGGCGGAGTCGTTCACCGACGGGGTGGCGATCGCGGCGAAGCTCGTGGACCTCGCCGCGAGCGACCCCGAGGACCTCGTGCGCCGGCTCGACGGCCGGGCGGTCAAGCGGTTCGGCGGCGGCACGACCACCCTCGCGCTCTCGGGCGCCACGCTCATCGAGAACGAGCGGACGGGCCGCCAGCGGGCGGAGGAGCGCGTCGGGGGATTCCTCCAGAATCCGACGGTCGTCTACCTGCTCTTCCTCGTCGGCCTCGCGGGTCTCTACGCGGAGTTCAACCATCCGGGGGCGATCGCCCCGGGGGTGATCGGGGCGATCGCGCTCATCCTCTTCGCGTTCGCGGCGCAGAGCCTCCCGATCTCGGCGCTCGGGCTCCTGCTCGTGCTGCTCGGCCTCGTGCTGTTCGTGCTCGAGGTGAAGATCGTCTCTCACGGCCTGCTCACGCTCGGAGGCACCGCGTGCGTCGTGCTCGGCTCGATCCTCCTGTTCCCGGGAGCGTCGCGCGACGTCCGGCCGCCGCTGGCGCTCGTCCTGCCGGGGAGCCTCACGCTCGCCGCGCTGTGCATCGTGGCGACGCGCCTGGCCCTGAAGGCCCGGCAGGCGCCGCTGGCGACCGGGGTCGAGGGCATGGCGGGGGAGATCGGGATCGTGGAGCGCGAGCTGCACCCCGAGGGAACGGTGTTCGTGCACGGGGAGCTTTGGAAGGCGGCGGCCAAGACGGGCCCCGTCCCGTCCGGGACGCGCGTGAAGGTGGTCCGCGTGCGCGACCTCGTCGTGGACGTGGTGCCGGTCGACCAGGCGGAGTGACGCGGGCGCGGTCGTCCGCCGGAGGGGTTTCATGCTGGGGTTCGAGCTCCCGATCGGAATCATCGTCGCGCTGGTCGTGGCGGTGTTCTTCCTCGTCAACTCGGTCAAGATCCTCCCGGAGTACGAGCGCGGCGTGGTTTTCCGGCTCGGCCGGCTGCGCCCGACCGATTACGGCCCGGGGATTTTTTTCCTGATACCGATCGCGGACCGGATGATCAGGATCTCCCTGCGGACGGTGGTCCACGACGTGCCCCCGCAGGACATCATTACGCGTGACAACGTGTCGGTGAAGGTCAATGCCGTGGTGTACTACCGGGTGATGAACCCCCGCCGCGCGGTCGTCGACGTGGAGAACTTCCACTACGCCACCAGCCAGCTCTCCCAGACGACCCTGCGCTCGGTGCTCGGGCAGGTGGACCTGGACACGCTTTTGTCGGAGCGCGAGAAGCTGAACCTGCAGCTCCAGACGATCCTCGACAAGCACACCGACCCGTGGGGGATCAAGGTCTCGGCGGTCGAGGTGAAGCACGTCGACCTCCCCGTCGAGATGCAGCGCGCGATGGCGAAGCAGGCCGAGGCCGAGCGTGAGAAGCGCGCGAAGATCATTCACGCCGAGGGCGAGCGGCTCGCCGCGACGGCGCTGGGCCAGGCCGCCGAGATCTTCGGCGCGAATCCGGTCACGCTCCAGCTGCGCTACCTCCAGACGTTGACCGAGGTGGCTTCGGAGAAGAACTCGACGCTGGTGTTTCCGCTCCCGATCGATCTCATCCGGCCGTTCCTCGAGCGGAAATGACCGAGCGTCGGACCGGTGCGGGGGTCAAGCCGGCACGCGAGCGCAGGTCCTCGGCGCGGCGGGCGGCGGGGTCCGCCCCTTCCGGCGAGAGCATCGTCGAGGCGGCCCTGGCCGTCTCCCAGCGGCTCGAGCTCGAAGGGCAGCTCCACGCGTTCCTGGACCTCGCCCGGACGTGGACCGGTGCCGTCGAGGGGGTCGCCTTCGGCCCCGACGCCGAGGGGCCCGACTTCGCGGTCATCGCGAATACGCTCCCGGAGGGGGATGCGCGCCTCGAGACGTTGCGCCGCGCCGTGCGCGCCCGCGGCCGCGCCGCCTGGGCGCAGGGCGCCTTCCCCCTCGACGCGGAGGCGCTGACGGCGCTCACGGTCCCGCTGCGGGGCGAGGCCGATGCGGCGGTGGGAGCGATCGTGCTCCTCGACCCGCGCACGGACGCGTCCGAGGCGCTCACCGAGCTCGCGCACCGCTCGCGCCCCGCGATCGCCAACGCGCTGCGCGTCCGGGCGATCCGCGAGCTGACGATCCGCGACGACACGGCGTCCTGCTACAACCGCCGCTACTTCGAGGAGTTCATCGTCGAGGAGCTGGCCCGAGCCAACCGCTTCAAGACCCCGATGTCGCTGATCTTCTTCGACATGGACAATCTCAAGGAGGTCAACACGCGGTTGGGCCACGCGAGCGGGAGCCGCACCCTCCTCGAGGTCTCCGGCCGCGTGCGCGGGAAGATCCGGAAGTTCGACAAGCTGTTCCGATTCGGCGGGGACGAGTTCTGCATCGTGCTCCCCGAGACGGAATGGCACGGCGCCACCGAGGTCGCCGAGCGCGTGCGCGAGGCGATCGCGACGAAGCCGTTCCTGCAGAGCGGGAAGGGGGCCCCGGCCGGGCCGATGATGACGGCCTCCTTCGGCATCGCCTCGTTCCCGCTCCACGCGCGGACCAAGGAGGAGCTGGTCCAGCGCGCCGATCGCGCGATGCAGTCGATCAAGTCGACGACCAAGAACGGCATCGCGGTCGCCGAAAGGCGCCGGGAGAGCGATGGGACGTGATCCGGAGGGGCGCGACGACTCCCGCGAGCTGCGCCTCGAGGGGTGGGCGCTGGCGCTCGCCGGAGGCGTGTTCGTCGCGCTGATCCTCGGCGCCTTCCAGCTGGGGCGCGCCGTCGAGCGCCGGAGCGCTCCGCCTCGATCGGCGTCCGCACCGGCCGGCCCCGCCGACGGCGACGCCCTTCCCGAGGAGGGCGGGGGAGAGAAGCTGACCTTCTTCGACACGCTGTCCGCCCCGGGGCAGGAGGCCGAGCCCCGCCGCGAGGCCGCCTCGCCCGCCCCGCGGGCCACGCCGGCGCCCGGTGCCGCGAGCGCGGGCGCCTGGTTCGTCCAGGTCTTCGTCGGACGGGACCGCTCCGCGGCCGAAGAGGTCGTCAAGACGCTCCGGGAGAAGGGGTACCCCGTGCGCACGGAGGCGGTGCGCGAGGGGGCGTCGGCGAGCCTTTTCAAGGTGCGCGTCGGCGGCTTTTCCACGCGGGAGCTCGCCGAGGCCGCGGTCGAGCGTCTCCATCGGGACGGCCAGGCCTCGACGTGGGTCGTCAAGGCGGGAAGCTGACGGACGCCCCGCGCGGGCATGCTATTTTTCCCCCGGGGCTTGCGTAAATTCGCGCCGGCCCTAAGTTTTTGATCGTCGTGGAGGGGGTCGTGCAGCGAATGGATCTTCAGGACCTGGGCGGACGCATCGAGGCGCTGACCGAGAAGGTCGAGTCGCTTCGGAGGTTCCTTTGATGTCGACCGCAAGCGCCGCGAGGTCGACACCCTGGAGCAAGAGCTGAGCCTCCCCGAAGTCTGGGGCGACACCGCGCGGGTCAAGACCCTCCAGCAGCGCAAGTCCCGCCTGACGGCGAGCATCGACGTCGCCAAGAACCTCTCCCGCCTCCTCGACGACGCCAAGACGTTCTACGAGCTCGCCCGCGAGGGGGAGGATGTCTTGGCCGACCTCGAGACCGCCGTCTCGGGGCTTGCGGCGACGGTCGAGAGCACCGAGCTCTCCACGCTCTTGACCGGCGCCCACGACGGCGCCAACGCGATCGTCGAGATCCACCCCGGCGCCGGGGGGACCGAGTCGCAGGACTGGGCGGAGATGCTCTACCGGATGTACGTGCGCTGGGCGGAGCGCAGCGGCTTCAAGGTCTCGACCCTCGACTGGCAGGCGGGCGAGGAGGCGGGGCTCAAGAGCGCGACGATCGCCGTCGCCGGCGCCAATGCCTACGGGTACCTCAAGGCCGAGCGGGGCGTCCACCGTCTCGTCCGCATCTCTCCTTTCGACGCCCAGGCGCGCCGTCACACGTCCTTCGCGTCGCTGGACGTGATCCCCGACGTCGAGGACGACGTGGACATCGTCATCGACGACAAGGACCTGCGTGTGGACACCTACCGCTCCTCGGGCGCGGGGGGCCAGCACGTCAACGTCACCGACTCCGCGGTCCGGATCACGCACCTCCCGAGCGGGATCGTCGTCACCTGCCAGAACGAGCGCAGCCAGCATCGCAATCGCGACGTGGCGATGTCGATCCTGAGGGCCAAGCTCGCCGACCGCGCGCGCGCGGAGGCGGAGGCGAAGATGGCCAAGGAGGTCGGCGACAAGAAGAAGATCGAGTGGGGGAGCCAGATCCGCTCCTACGTGCTGGCGCCGTACCGCCTCGTCAAGGACCACCGCACCGGGCACGAGGTGGGCGACGCCGACCGCGTCTTGGACGGGGATCTCGACGGGTTCATCCGGGCGTTTCTCACCTCGAGCCGCGAGGCGACCGTGCCGCGCGGCGCGGCCGAGGCGTGATCGTGGCCGCGCCGAAGGGACCCGGAGGCAAGCACGAGTCCGATCTCGACGCCCGTGAGGCCGAGATCCTGACGTCGGTCATCCAGGCGCACGTCGTGTCGGGCGGTCCCGTCGGCTCGCGGGCGCTGCAGCGGGGAAGCGGGCTCGATCTCTCCCCGGCGACGATCCGCAACGTCATGTCCGACCTCGAGGAGCGCGGGCTCCTCGCCCAGCCTCACGCGTCGGCGGGGCGTGTCCCGACCGAGCGCGCCTACCGGCTCTACGTCGACCGCCTCATGGGCACCCCGCGCCTGCCCGCCGGCCAGGCCGAGGCGATCGACGAGGCGTTCCGCGCCCAGCGCGGGGAGATCCCCGAGCTGCTCGGCGAGGCCGCGCGCCAGCTCTCGACCGTGTCGCAGTACGTCGGGGTCGTGTTGGCGCCCGAGATGCGCCGCATCGTCGTCGAGAAGCTCGACTTCGTGCGGCTCGACGCGAGGCGGGTCGTCGCCATCCTCGTCGACCGCTCGGGCGTCGTGCACAACCGCATGCTCGAGACGGTGGAGCCGTTCGAGCAGGGCGAGCTCGACCGGATGAGCGGCGAGCTGACCCAGCGCTTCGCCGGCCGCACCCTCCCCGCCATCCGCGAAGCGATCGGGGCCGAGCTCGGCGAGGGGCGCGCGGCGTACGACCGGTTCCGCTCACGGCTTCTCGAGCTGGGCCGGCTCGCGGTGGCGCTCGCCGAGGGGCCGAAGGACATCCTCGTCGAAGGCGCATCGAACCTTCTCGCCGCTCCCGAGTTCACCGACCTCGGCCGGATGCGCGACCTGCTCCGCACGCTCGAACAGCGAAGCCGCCTGGCGAGCCTGCTCGAGCAGGTGCTCGAGGGCTCCGGCGTTCAGGTCGTGATCGGCCACGAGAACCCGGAGGCGAGCCTCTCCGACGTCTCGGTGGTCGCCGCGTCGTACGGCACCGGCGATCGCGTCTTGGGGACGGTCGGGATCGTCGGTCCGACGCGGATGGAGTACGCGCGGACGATTGCGCTCGTGGATCACTTGGCCCACGTTCTGACCCGCTTTCTCTCCGAGCAGGGTCCCTGAGGTGTCCGCCATGCCCCCCGATCCCGAACGAGACGACGATATCGAGATCCTCGAGGTCATCGGCCTGGACGAGGACGGCGTCCCCGTCGAGGCCGAGGACGAGGACGACGTCGAGGTGGTCTTCGAGGACGCGGTGTCGAAGCCGATGCCGTCCCCTCCGAGGGTTTCCGTCGAGGACGTCCACCTCAAGGAGCGCCTGCTCCGCCTGCAGGCCGACTTCGACAACTTCAAGAAGCGCATCGACCGCGAGCGGGGCGATTACGCCCGTCAGGCGAACGCAGGCTTGGTCGCGCGATTGCTGCCGGTCCTCGACAACTTCGAGCGTGCACTCGCCGCCTCGCGGGGCCGGGGCGACGTCCCCGATCCGCTGACGGCGGGCGTCGTGCTCATCCAGAGGCAGCTCCTCGAGGAGCTCTCGCGCGAGGGGCTGCGGGCGATGGACCCCGTCGGGTCGGCGTTCGATCCGGAGATGCACGAGGCGGTGGCCACGGAGACCGATCCGGCCACGCCTCCCCACACGGTGACGGCGGTGCTCCAGCGGGGCTATTTCTTCCACGACCGCGTCTTGAGGGCCGCTCTCGTCCGCGTGAGCGTGGAGGCCGGCCACGTCGCGCGGCCCCCCGCCGATCGCGAGGAGTCCTGACATGGGCAAGGTCATCGGCATCGACCTCGGCACGACGAACTGCTGCATCGCGGTCATGGAGGGCGGGAAGCCCAAGGTGATCGCGAGCCGCGAGGGCGCGCGCACGACGCCGTCGATCGTCGCGTTCACCCCGCGCGGAGAGAAGCTCATCGGGCAAATCGCCAAGCGCCAGGCGCTGACGAACCCGCAGAACACGATCTACGCCGTCAAGCGTCTGATCGGCCGGAAGTACGACTCGGCCGAGGTCGGCAAGGCCCGCCAGCTCGTGCCGTACCAGATCGTGCCCGCGACGAATACGGACGCCTGGATCCACGTGCGCGACCGGGACTACTCGCCGCAGGAGATCTCGGCCTACCTCCTCACCCGCCTGAAGGAGATGGCCGAGGACTACATCGGCACCGAGGTCTCCGAGGCGGTCATCACCGTCCCCGCGTACTTCGACGACTCCCAGCGCCAGGCGACCAAGGACGCCGGCCGGATCGCGGGCCTGACCGTCTTGCGCATCGTCAACGAGCCCACGGCGGCGGCCTTGGCGCACGGCATGGACGAAGGGACGGCGCCGCGGAAGATCGCGGTGTACGACCTCGGCGGCGGGACGTTCGACATCTCGATCCTGCAGCTCGGCGAGGGCGTGTTCGAGGTGAAGGCGACCTCGGGGGATACGTTCCTCGGCGGCGAGGACTTCGACCAGCGGATCGTCGACTGGCTGCTCGCGCTGTTCCACTCCGAGACGGGGATCGACCTGCGCACCGACCGTCTCGCGCTCCAGCGCCTCAAGGAGGCGGCCGAGAAGGCGAAGTGCGAGGTGTCGCGCCGGGACAGCGCCGAGATCAATCTCCCGTTCATCTCCGCCGACGAGAGCGGCGCGCGCCATCTCAACACGTCGCTAACGCGGGCCCGCTTCGAGGAGCTCGTCGAGGACCTGATCGAGAAGACCCGGGGGCCCTGCGAGGAGGCGCTCCGCATGGCGGGGCTCGCGCCTTCGGACATCGACGAGGTCGTCCTCGTCGGGGGCCAGACGCGCACGCCCAAGGTCGTCGAGACCGTGCGCCAGATCTTCGGCCGCGAGCCGAACGCCCAGATCAACCCCGACGAGGTCGTCGGCATCGGTGCGGCGATCCAGGCCGGGATCCTCAAGGGCGACGTCAAGGACATGGTCCTGCTCGACGTGACCCCGCTCTCGCTGGGCATCGAGACCCGGGGCGGGATGTTCACGAAGATCATCGACCGCAACTCGACGATCCCCACGCGCAAGTCGCGGATCTTCACGACCGTCGCCGATAACCAGGCGAAGGTCGAGGTCCACGTCCTCCAAGGGGAGCGCGAGATCGCCGCGAGCAACAAGTCGCTCGGCCGGTTCGACCTCGTGGGCGTGCCGCCGGCGCCGAAGGGGACCGCGCAGATCGAGGTCACCTTCGACATCGATTCGAACGGCATCGTCAACGTCTCGGCCCGCGACCTCGCGACCAAGCGGGAGCAGAAGATCATCGTCACGCCGGCCGGGGGCCTGTCCGACTCGGAGATCCACGCGATCATCGAGGACGCACAAAAGCACGAGGAGGAAGACCGCCGCCGCGCGGAGTTCATCCGGGCGCGGACGCGCCTCGAAGGTCTCGTGGAGTCGAACCAGAAGACCTTCGCCGAGTTCGGGGCCATGCTCACTCCCGACCAGCAGACGAGCGTGAGGAAGATCATCGAGGCCGCGCGCAAGACGCTCGAGAGCGGCTCGGTCGCCGAGTGCACGCAGGCGCTCGAGAAGATCGCCGAGGTCGGAAGGATCCTCTCCGAGGTCATCCTGTACGATCCCAGTGCCTTCTCCTCGGAGGAGGGGGACGCGGGCGCGACGCCGGAGGGCGCCGCGGCCGACACGGTCGAGGAGGCGTGACTCGTTGGCGGATCGGGATTACTACGACGTCCTCGGCGTCGGCCGCGGGGCGAGCGCCGAGGATCTCAAGAAGGCGTACCGGAAGCTCGCGCTTCAGTTCCACCCGGACAAGAACCCCGGGGACAAGGCGGCCGAGGAGCGCTTCAAGGAGGCCGCCGAGGCGTACGCGGTCCTCTCCGATCCCGAGAAGCGCGCCCGCTACGACCGCTTCGGACGCCAAGGCCTAGGCGGCACGCCGGGATTCCAGGGATTCGACCAAGAGATCTTCTCCGACTTCGGGGACATCCTCGGCAACATCTTCGGCTTCGGCTCGGTCTTCGGCGGCGGCCGCCGGGGCCCGCCCTCGGGCGCGGATCTCCGTTACGACCTCGAGCTGGCCCTCGAGCAGGCCGCCTCCGGCCTCGAGGTGCCGATCACGATCGCCCGCATGGACCGCTGCGGCACCTGCGGCGGCACCGGCGCCAAGGGCAAGGACGGCGCTAAGACGTGCGAGACCTGCCGCGGCCGCGGCCAGGTGGCCTTCCAGCAGGGGTTCTTCACGATCGCACGGACCTGCAGCACCTGCGGCGGATCGGGGCGCCGGATCGTGACCCCATGCCCGGCCTGTTCCGGGCGCGGACGTGTCCAGGCGCAGAAGACGATCACCGTGCGTATTCCCGCCGGGGTGGAGGACGGGATGCGGCTGCGCATCTCGGGCGAAGGGGAAGCCGGCCCCGAGGGGGGAGCTTCCGGAGACCTGTACGTGGTGCTCGAGGTCAAGGAGCACGACGTGTTCCGGCGCGAGGGCCAGCACCTCCACGTCGAGCTGTCGCTGTCGCCCGCGCAGGCGGCGCTCGGGGCCACCGTCGACGTCCCGCTCCTGGGAGGCGGCGAAGAAGAGCTCGAGGTCGAGCCGGGCACGCAGCCGGGCACCGTCATCAAGTTGCGAGGCCAGGGGCTTCCCGCTCTCGATCGCCGCGGTCGCGGCGACATCCTCGTCACCGTGCGCGTGCGCGTGCCGCGCCGGATGGGCGCCGAGCAGCGCGCGCTCTACGAAAAGCTCGCCTCCATCGAGGGGGACGAGACCTCCGAGCGCGGCCTGTTCGATCGGGTGAAGGACATCTTCAATTAAGTGGGCTGGCGCCGGTTGTCCGCCTCCATCCCCGCGTCCTTAGACGACGAGATCGCCGCGGTGCTCGGGGCCGGGAGCCTCGGCGTCGAGATCGTGCCCGCGGGGGCGGGCCTGTCGGCCGTCCGCGTCTACCTGGGCCCCGCCGACGACGCCGCGGCGTGGCGGGCGCGCGCGGAGCGCATCCTCGGGGCCCACGGTATCGCGCCGTCCGATGGCGCGATCGAGCTCGCCGAGATCGAGGACGGTGACTGGGTCCTCCGCTGGCAGAGCGCGCTCTCCCCGATCGCGCTGGGTGCGCGGTTCGTCGTCCTGCCGCACGAGGGCCTCGACGCCCCCGAAGGCCGCGAAGCGATCCGGCTCGTGCCCGGGATGGCCTTCGGCACCGGCGAGCATCCGACGACGCGGCTGTGCGCGCAGGCGCTCGAGGCGCAAGTGGCGCCCGGCTCGCGCTGGCTCGACCTCGGCTGCGGCACCGGGATCCTCGCGATCGTGGCGGTGTTCTCGGGTGCCGTGCGGGTCGTCGCGCTCGACGCCGATCCTGAGGCGGCCCACGTGGCCTCCGAGGTCGTGCGCGCCAACGGCCTCACGGGGCGGATCGAGGTCGGCACGGGCTCGATCGGGGCGGTGAGCGGGACCTTCGACGGCATCGTGGCGAACATCCAGGCCTCGTTCTTCCTCGCGGAGGCCGCCGCGCTCTCGGCCGCGCTCTCGCCGGCAGGCGTCCTGGCGATCTCGGGGTTCCTCGTGGAGGACATCCCCGAGATCGAGGCGGCGCTTTCCGCGGCGCGCCTGACGCTCTTCGAACGGTCTTCCGACGACCCGTGGGCCTGTCTGGTAGCGCGCCGGGCCGGCTCATGAGCGCGAGGCGCCCGCGGGTCTACCTCGGGGGAGTCGCCCCGTCCGAAGGCTCCGCGGCGCTCGATGCCGAGGAGTCCCACCACCTGCTCCGGGTACTTCGCGCGAGGGTGGGGGACGAGGTCGTCGCTTTCGACGGGGCGGGCGGGGAGTGGAACGCGACGATCGAGGACGCGGCGCGCGACACCGTCCGGCTGCGGGTGTCCGGCCCGACCGGGCGGCGGGCGGAGCCGCCGATCCGGGTCGCCCTGATCCAGGCCCTGGTCCGGCCCGAGAAACTCGAATACATCCTCCAGAAGGGGACCGAGATCGGCCTGTCGGCGTTCGTGGCCCTCGCGTGCGAGCGCGCGGAGGCGCCCGCGCCGTCGCCCTCGCGGCTCGCACGCTACCGGCGCGTCCTCGTCGAAGCCGCCAAGCAGAGCGGCCGGCTCGTGGTCCCGACGCTTACGGTCGCGGCGTGGCCCCCCGCGGCGGGGGCGTCGGTCGTGCTCGACCCGGCCGAGGGCGTCCCGCCCTTCGCGAGCTTCCTCGCCGGGCCGAAGCGCTCCGAGGTCTCGATCGCGGTCGGCCCCGAGGGCGGGCTCACCCCGGCGGAGATCGAGGATCTAGAGGCACGCGGCGCGGCCCGGGCGTCCCTGGGGCCGCGCGTCCTCCGCGCGGAGACCGCGGGAGTCGTGGCCGGGGCGTTGCTCCTCCATGCTTGGGGGGACCTCGGGGCGATTTGACTCGGCCCCCGGACGGTCCCTATGTTCCTGGCGGGGCTCAGGTTCCCCGGACGGGGTATCTCATGGAATTGCACATCAACGACCTGCTGAAGATCGGCACCGACCGCGGGGCGTCGGACCTGCACCTCAAGGTCGGCAGCCATCCCGTGATCCGCGTCGACGGCCGCCTGATCCCGCTGACCGAGCAGAAGCGGATGATGCAGGAAGACACGATCGCGATGGCGTTCTCCATCATGAGCGCCCGCCAGAAGCAGAAGTTCAAGGACAACTTCGAGATCGACATGGCCTACTCGGTGCCCGGGCTCGGACGCTTCCGCTGCAGCGTCTTCCAGCAGCGCGGCACCGTCGGCCTCGTGCTCCGCGTCATCCCGGTGAAGATCCTGACGATCAAGGACCTGCTCCTGCCACCGGTTCTCGAGGTCGTCGCCGGCGAGCGCCGCGGCCTGATCCTGGTCACCGGCACGACCGGCTCCGGAAAGTCCACCTCGCTCGCCGCGGTGATCGACTACATCAACTCGACGCGGACCGAGCACATCATGACGATCGAGGACCCGATCGAGTTCCTCCACCGCGACAAGAAGAGCCTCGTGAACCAGCGCGAGGTCGAGGTGGACACGAAATCGTTCGCGCTCGCGCTGCGCTCGGCGCTGCGTCAGGACCCCGACGTCATCCTCGTCGGTGAGATGCGCGACTACGAGACGATCGAGACCGCGCTCACCGCGGCCGAGACGGGACACCTCGTGCTGTCGACGCTCCACACGCTCGACGCCACCGAGACCGTCAACCGGATCATCTCCGTCTTCCCGCCCCACCAGCAAAAGCAGATCCGGCTCCAGCTCGCCTCGGTCCTGAAGGCGGTCATTTCGATGCGCCTCGTGCCCCGCGCCGACGGCAAGGGGCGCGTGCCGGCCGTCGAGGTCCTCCGCTCGACGCAGTACATCAAGGACTGCATCGAGAACAAAGAGAAGACCAAGCTCATTCGCGACGCGATCGCGGCGGGGACGTCCCAGTACGGGATGCAGACCTTCGACCAGTCGCTCTACCGCCTCTACCGCCAGGACTTGATCTCCTTCGAGGAGGCGCTGCGGCAGGCGACCAACCCCGACGAGTTCAAGCTCAAGGTCGCCGGCATCCACTCGACCGCCGACATGGCCGCCGAGCAGATGGACAACGCCGCGACCAAGAGCGACGGCGCCATGGATCCGCAGAGCCCCGACTCGCCGTTCGAGTTCAGCCGGGGCTGAGCTTCCCGAGGTTCCGTTCCGGAAACCCGGCGCGCCGCTCCCCGGGGAGCGGCGCGTCTCGTTTCGGCGTTAGAGTGCGCCGGTGGCCTCGGCGTACGACGACGCGGTGAAGATCCTCGCCCGGCGCGCCTACAGCACCCGCGCGCTGGGCGACCGCCTCCGCGCTCGCGGGCACGATGCCGCATCGATCGACGATGCCCTGGCGCGCCTGGCCGCCTTCCGCGCCCTCGACGACGCGGCGCTGGCCCGGAGCGTGATCGCGACGCGCGGCGCTCACCGGGGGCGCGAGCGGGTGCTCGAGGAGCTGCGCCGCCGCGGCATCGACGAGGACGTGTCCGTCGAAGCGCTCCGGGACGCCGAGCAGGCCGGGTCGCGCGACGACGCGACGGCGCTCGCTCGCGCGGTGCGGCGGCGCCTCGGCACCGCGCCCCAGGACGTCGATCGAGGCCGCCTCGCGCGCGTGTACAATGCGCTGCTTTCCGAAGGGTTCGAGCCCGCTCCGCTCGCATCGGCGCTCCGCCCGTATGGATTCCGAGGGGACGACGAATGACCTCGAACGAGATCCGGCGCGCCTTTCTGGAGTTCTTCGCCGCGCGCGGCCACCGCGTCGTGCCCAGCTCCCCGCTCGTGCTGCCCCACGATCCCACGCTGCTGTTCGCCAACGCCGGGATGAACCAGTTCAAGGACGTGTTCACGGGGCGCGAGCGGCGGGAATACGTGCGGGCCGCGACGTCCCAGAAGTGCCTGAGAGTCTCCGGCAAGCACAACGACCTCGAGCAGGTGGGGCGCACCCCGCGGCACCACACTTTCTTCGAGATGCTCGGGAACTTCTCGTTCGGCGACTATTTCAAGGCGGACGCGATCGTGTGGGCGTGGGATCTCGTGACGCAGACGTTTGGGATCCCCGAGGACCGCCTGTGGGTGACGGTCTTCGGCGGCACCGACGCGGTGCCCGCCGACGAGGAAGCGGCGGCTCTGTGGCGGGAGCGGGCCGGCGTCCGCCCGGAGCGCATCCTCCGGCTCGGGGAGAAGGACAACTTCTGGCGCATGGGCGACACGGGGCCCTGCGGACCCTGCAGCGAGATCCACGTCGATCTCGGCGAGGACCTCGTCTCGGTCGCGGGTCCCTCGACCCCCGAGACCGACTCCAGACGCTTCCTCGAGATCTGGAACCTGGTCTTCATGCAGTTCGACCAGAAGGCCTCGGGGGAGCTCGAGCCGCTCCCCGCGCCGTCCATCGACACGGGCATGGGGCTCGAGCGCATCGCCTCGGTCGTTCAGGGGAAGCGAAGCAATTACGACACCGACCTCTTCCGGCCGATCCTCGAGGCGGCGGCGGCGCGCGCGAAGACGACCTATGGCGGCACGGACGAGGCGAAGGACGTCTCGCTGCGGGTGATCGCCGATCACGTGCGCGCGCTATGCTTTCTCGTCGCCGACGGGGTCGTCCCCGCGAACGACAAGCGGGGATACGTGCTGCGGCGCGTCCTCCGCCGTGCGATCCGGCACGGGCGCAAGCTCGGGATCGAAGGGCCGTTCCTGCAGGACGTCGCGCCCGTCGTCATCGGCCTGCTCGGCGAGACCTATCCGGAGCTCGTGGCGGCGGGCGGAGCGATCGCCGAGGTCGCGCGCCGCGAGGAAGACCGCTTCGGCGAGACCGTCGCGGCGGGCCTGACGCTCCTCGACGAGGCGATCGGAAAGCTCGCCCCCGGGCCCGCGCGGGTCCTCCCCGGAAGCGAGATCTTCCGCCTGTACGACACGTTCGGCCTTCCCCTCGATCTCGCGCAGGACGTGGCGGAAGAGCGCGGGGTGGCGCTGGACATGGCGGGCTTCGAGGAGGAGCTCGGCAAGCAGCGCACGCGCGCGCAGGCATCGTGGAAGGGCGGGAAGAGAGAGTCCGTCGCCGGGGCGTGGTCGGAGCTGGCCGGCCGCCACACGACACGTTTCCGAGGATTCCAGGAGCCGGTCGTCGAGGGCGTGAAGGTCGCGGCCCTGCTGGGGGCGGAGGGCGCGGCGGCGCAAGAGCTCGCCCAGGGTGCGTCGGGCGAGATCCTCCTCGAGGCGACGCCGTTTTACGGCGAGGCCGGAGGACAGGTCGGGGACACGGGGTGGATCGTCTCGCCGCACGGGCGCCTGCGCGTCCAGGACACGCACCGCCCGGCACCCGGCCTGATCTCATCGCGCATCGTCGTCGAAGACGGGCGTGTCGCTCCCGGGGACTACGTGACGGCCGAGATCGACCGCGAGCGCCGCTCGGCGATCGCGCGGCACCACACCGCGACGCACCTCCTTCACGCCGCGCTACGCGACATCGTCGGCACGCACGTGAAGCAGGCCGGCTCGCTCGTCGCTCCCGACCGGCTCCGGTTCGACTTCACCCATTTCGCCGGGCTCTCCGAGCGCGCGGTCAGCGACATCGAGGCCTCGGTCAACCGGAGGATCCTCGAGGATCTGCCGATCGAGACCGAGGAGATGCCCCTCGAGGCCGCCCTCAAGACCGGGGCGATGGCGCTGTTCGGAGAAAAATATTCCGAGAATGTCCGTGTCGTCACCGTGGGTTCATTTTCGAAAGAGCTCTGTGGCGGGACGCATTGCGCGCGAACGGGCGAGATCGGCGTGTTTTTCTTGACCCACGAGCGCGGCATCGCCTCGGGCACGCGCCGGGTCGAGGCGCTGGGCGGCGAAGCGGCGCTGGATAAATCCCGGTCCGATCACCACATTCTCAAGCGCATGGAAGAACTCCTGTCCGTCCCCCGCGCCGACGCCGCCGCCGAGCTGGGCCGCCGGCTCGACCAGCTCAAGTCGCTCCAGCGCGAGATCGAGCAGCAGCGCGTCCGCGCCGTCCGCGACGAGCTCGCCCGCAAGGCGGAGCAGCCGGAGCTCGCCGGCGGCGTCAAGCTCCTCGCCGCGCGTGTCGACGGTCTCGCGTCCCAGGAAGCGCGGATGCTCGCCGACGGTCTGCGACAGAAGCTGGGGTCGGGTGTCGTGATCCTCGGTCGCGCCGAGGGAGACAAGGCGTCCCTGCTCGTCGCGGTGACCGACGACCTCAAAGATCGCATCGGCGCCGGGGACCTCGTTCGCGAGCTCGCCAAGATCATCGGCGGGGGAGGCGGAGGGCGGGCCGACCTGGCGGAAGCGGGCGGGAAGGACCCCTCCCGGCTGGACGAGGCGCTTCAGGCGAGCCGCGCGGCGGTCGCCCGGCGGGCGGGCGTGTCGGCATGAGGTGGGTGCTCGCGGCGGCCGTGATGTGCGCGGCGAGCGTCTGTCTCGCGGAAGAGCTCCTCTATTACAAGGACGCCCAAGGGAACATCATCTTCACGAACACCGCCAGCCGTAAGGACGTCAAGCCGGTCCCGCGCCTGCGCGGCGGCCCCATCCAGCGGTCGGTGAGCCTCCCCGCGACCCCCTACGACCCCTACATCGACATGGTCGCGCGGGAGCACGGTGTCGACCCGACGCTCGTCAAGGCCGTCGCGCTGGTCGAGTCGGGCTTCAATCCCAAGGCCGTCTCGTCGAAGGGGGCGCAGGGGCTGATGCAGCTCATGCCGGCGACGGCGAAGCGGTACGGCATCTCCGACCTTCACGATCCCTACCAGAGTCTGCGCGCGGGGGCGGCGCACCTGCGCGACCTCCTCGACCAGTACGACGGCAACGTGACCCTCGCGCTGGCGGCGTACAACGCCGGCTCGGGCGCGGTCAAGCGCTACGGAGGCGTCCCCGCCTACGAGGAGACGCAGCAGTACGTGAAGAAGGTCCAGGCGAAGATGGGACGCACCCCGCGCAAGAACGAGGGCCGTGTCGTCTCGGCGAAGAACGCGAAGATCGAGATGCGTGTTCAGCCGGACGGCACCGTCGTCCTGACGAACTGACCGCTCAGTCGCGCGGAGGGGACGCCTCTTCCGGCCGCGTCATCTGGCGCCGCGCCGTGCGCGGGGACGAGCGCTCGTACTTGACGAAGTTCCTGTAGAAGTCGCGGTAGTTCTGGTAGCCGACCGTGTAGGCGATCTCGGAGATGCTCCGCCCCCCGCGCGCGAGCAGCAGTCGCGCGTGCTCCAGGCGCACCGCATGGATGCGTGCGGTCACCGTGGTGCCCGTCTCCCGGCGCACGATCCGCGACAGGTAGTTCGGCGAGACGTTGAGCACCTTCGCGATCCCCGACAGGGACAGGCGCCGGTGGTAGTTCTCGTCGATGAACCCTTGCGCCCGCTCCACGAGCGGGTGGACGCCGGTCGCGGGATGCAGGTCCGCGAGAAGCGCGTCGAGGGTCGACAGGAACGATTCCCGGGCGGCTTCGGCGGTCGGAACCGCCGCGAAGCTGGCGATGAGGTCGGCGCGGTGGCTGAGCCCCGCCGGGTCGCGCTCGGCCGCGCGGTGGATCCGCCGATTGACGCGCTGGAGCACGTCGAGAAGGAGCAGGACGACCTCGGCGGCCGACACCTCCGGTGCCGCCAAATCGAGCTGCCCGACGAGCCGCCCGAACGCCTCGCGGGCGGCGGCCACGTCCAGGCGTGCGAGCCGCTCGAGGGCGAGCGCCTCGACGGCCGGGTCGAATCGCAGGCGCGAGAAGAGCGGCGGGGTTCGCGACGGCGGAGACACGAGTCGGAGGTTCGGCAAGCGCAACTCTCTGTTTTTTCAGTGAGTTTCTGAATGTACGCAGAGGGTGGACCGGAATCAAGCGCGGACCGGGCGTCCGCAACCCCGGAAATAGGAGGAAAATGTGATTGACAGCGCGACGCGGTCGGCCTAAACCCGAAAGCGCGAACGTTGCCGTTCGCGCGGTCGGCTCGAGGGGGGGGGAACCATGAACCAGGAGACGCCGCGACACGCGACGATGCCGGCACCACCCGGCGGCGCGGAGGGCAAGCCCTCGCTCCGGCTCGGCCAGCACCTGAGGCGATTGCGGGAGGGGTACGGCTACACGCTCCGGAAGGTGGAGGAGAAGGCGCTGACGCTCGGGGAGGCGATCGACAACTCCCAGCTCAGCCGCTTCGAAAAGGGCAAGGCGCTTCCCTCCTTCGACAAGCTCCGCGCGCTCGCACGGATCTTCAACGTCTCCGTACAGAACTTCTCGGACGTGCTCGACCTCGAGGAGCTGTCCGCCTTCCGCCCGGACACCGACGATGTCGCGGAGCTGCTCGAGCTCGGCGCCGACCTGTTCGCGCGCGGCGAGCCGGGGCGGGCGTTCGTCGCGTTCGAGAAGATCGTGGAGCTCGCGGAGACGAGTCCGGAAGCACCGGAGCGCATCGAGCGCCTGGCCGAGGCGCGGTGGCGCATGGCCGCGGCGCTCAAGGCGCTAGGTAAGCTCGGCATGTGCGAGCGGGAGCTGCGCGAGGTGCTCAAGCTGGGAACCTCCGTGGGCCCCAGGATTCGCACACGCGCCCTGCTCCATCTGGCCTTCGTGTATCGCGAGCTGGGCGACCTCTACCTCGCGCAGGTGCTCGCGCGCGAGGCGCTCGACCTGGCCCTCGTCGCGGCGGACAGCGCGCTGCAGGCCGCCGCGCTCAACACGCTCGGCAACATCTACGAGGTCTCCGATCTCGAGCAGGCGCTCTCGTACTACGAGCGGGCGTACACGCTCGTGCGTGACGCCGCCGAGTCCCCCGAGCTGCCCGTCATGGTTCTTACGAACCTGGGCGGCTGTCTCACGAAGCTGCACCGCGCCTCCGAGGGGATGGCGCGGCTGCAAGAGGCCCACGCCAAGGCCCGGCAGCACGGGCTGCGCCGCGTGGCGGCGCTGTCCGCCACGAGGATCGCGGAAGCGTTGCTGGCCCGCGGGGACGTCGCGCGCGCCTCGCGCGCCTTCACCGAGTCGGATGCCCTTGCGGGAACCCCGGACGCTCCGTACCACGACATCCTTTTCTTGAACTCCTACCACCGGTGGGTCGCCGCCCGCGACGACGGCAACGGCACCCGCGAGAAGATCGCGTTCGGGCGCCTGCGCCATCTGCGGGCGCTGCTCGAGCGCCGCTTCCCGGAGGTGGACGACTTCGACAGGTGGATCGCCAAGCACGGGAGGTACGCCCATGAGCATCGCTCGTAGACTCTTCGCCGTGGCGATCGTCGCGGGATGTTGCGCGAGCACCGTCCGGGCCGAGGTCGCCGCCGAGACCGACGTTTTCGGGACCTACTTGCGGACCGTGGTGTCCTCCAACACACCCGCCAAGTCGCTCAAGATCTGGAGCGTGGGACGCGCCCGGCCGACGCGCTGGCCGTTGAACCCCGCCGGCGACTCCAACGGGGATCTGGCGCCCTACGTCGCGGAGAACCCGGTGCAAGGCCGGTGGCCGTGGGTGGCGTGGAGCCGCTCCAACGGTTCGGACTACGACCTCGCGTGGTCGCGGTGGACGGGCCGTGGCTGGTCGCAGGTCACGATGGTCGAGGCGACGCCGGGGCCCGGCAATGCGCTCGATCCGGCGATGACCTTCGACAGGGACGGCCGCCCGTACCTCGTCTGGGTGTCGAAGCCTTCGTCCGGTCCGTCGCAGATCTACGTCAGCGTGTTCCTCGCGACACGGTGGATGGCCCCCTTCCGGGTCTCCGAGCCGATCGAGAACGGCGGCGATCCGTCGATCGTCATCCCGCAAGACGGGACGATCGAGATCACCTACACGACCAACGCCGGCCCGGTCACGCGAGTGCTCCGAGTGACGCGACCCTGGACGATCACGGACGACATCACGCCGTTCGGCATGCTCTCGGTCACCTCCGGTCCGATCGGGAACTGATCGCAAGGCTTCCGTGACTGCGGCGGTCATCGCCGTCGGGAGCGAGCTGCTCCGGGCGGGACGCAAGGACACGAACGCCGCCTGGCTGGTCTCCCGGCTCGAGACGCTGGGGCTCGAGACCGTCTGGCGCGCCGCGGTGGACGACGACGAGGGGCGGATCGCGCGCCTGGTCTCCGCCGGCCTCGCCGACGCGCGCGTCGTGCTCGTGACGGGGGGCCTCGGGCCCACCGACGACGACCGCACGCGGGCCGGCCTCGCCGCGGCACTCGGGGTGTCCCTCGATCGCGACGACGACGTGGTGAGGGGGATCGTCGAGCGGTTCCGCCGGCGCGGCCGGATCGCGGGGCCGGCGCAATCCCGCCAGGCCGACCGCCCGCGCGGGAGCGCCTGGATCCCGAACCCGATCGGATCGGCGCCGGGGATCCTGTTCGAGCGCGAGGATCGGATCCTGGCGGCGCTCCCCGGGGTTCCCGCCGAGATGACGGCGATGTTCGACGCGACCGTCGCGCCGCGGATCGCCGCGGCGGTCCCGGGTACTGCGCTGGCACGGCACGTGATCCGCATCGCCGGACGTCCCGAATCGTACGTGGAGGAGCAGGTCCGCGACCTCTACGCGACGGAGGGGACGGACACGACGATCCTCTCGTCGGCCGGTGTCGTCGATCTCGTGCTCACCGCCCGGGCGGCGACGGTCGAGGGTGCGCGCGAGGACGTCGCGGCGCTCGCGGAGGCGATGAGCGCGCGCCTGGGCCGCGACGTCTACGGGACCGGGGACGAGACGCTGGCCGCGGTTGCCGGGCGCCTGCTCGCGGAGCGGGCCGCCACGGTCGCGGTCGGTGAGTCCTGTACCGGCGGGCTGCTCGGCGGCGCCCTCACGGACGTCCCGGGATCGTCGGCGTGGTTTCGCGGCGGCCTCGTCTGTTACGCGGACGACGTGAAGACCTCGATCGCCGGCGTCCCGGCGGATCTTCTGAGCGCGCACGGCTCGGTGAGCGAGGCGGTCGCGCGGGCTCTCGCCGCGGGCGCACGGCGCGCTTGCGACGCGACGATCGGGCTCGGGGTGACCGGCATCGCGGGACCTTCGGGGGGGACCCCCGACAAGCCCGTGGGGACCGTCCACATCGCGCTCGACGACGGCGCGGAAGGCCGCGCCGTGCGCCTGGATTGGCCCGGCGACCGCGATCTCATCCGACGACGCGCGGTTGCGGTCGCCCTCGACCTCTTACGGCGCCACCTGCTGACGCGCTGAGCACGTGCGGCTCTTCTACGCGATCGCGCTCGGGGCGGACGTCCAAGCCGCGCTGGCCGCGTCGCTCGCCTCCCTCGATCTCGACCCCCGGCGCTTCCGCGCCGCACCCCCGGCGGCCTACCACCTCACCCTCCGCTTTCTCGGCGAGGTCGACGGCGGTCGCCTTCCGGATCTGGCCGCGATCGGGAAGCGCGCCGCCTCCTCGGTGGGTCCGATCCCGTGCGTCGTGTCGGGCCTCGGGACGTTTCCCGGCGGCCCCCGGGCACGCGTGATCTGGGCGGGGATCGAGGACCTCTCGGCCGAAGGCGATCTCGCCTCCGTGGCGCGCCGGCTCGAGGACGCGCTGCGCGAGGCGGGCTTTCCCGCCGAGGAGCGGCCCTTCGTGCCGCACGTCACGCTCGCGCGGGCCCGCGCGCGGGGTCCGGCGGCCGTCGCCATCGCGCCCTACCGCGGGCCGATCGCGCGCTTCGTCGCCGCGGAGCTCAGCCTCGTCCGCAGCCAGTTGGGCCCAGGGGGGAGCCGCCACGAGGTCCTCGCTGCCTTCCCGTTCTTGGCGCCGGCGCGGTAAGTTTGCCAGGATGCGCTCGGAGGCGGGACCGTGATCGATCTGCACACTCACATCCTTCCCGGTGTGGACGACGGCGTGACGACCATGGAGGAAGCGGTCGCGTTCGCGCGGGTCGCCGCCGCGGACGGGATCCGGACGATCGTGGCCACACCGCACTACCGCGACGGGTTCTACATGAACCCGCGGGACGAGGTGCTCGCGGGGGTGGCCGCGCTCCGCGCGACCCTCGCCGGAGAGGGCATCGCGGTCGAGATCCTGCCCGGGGCCGAGGTGCACGTGTGCGCGGATCTCGTGGAGCGCGTGCGCGCCGGGCACGCGCCGACCCTCGCGGACAACGGGCGCACCGTGCTCTTCGAGCTTTCGATGAGCCAGTACCCCTTCGAGCTCGCGAACCTCGTCTACCGGATGCGGCTCGCGGGCCTGCAGGTGCTGTTCGCCCACCCGGAGAGGATCCGGTATTTCCAGGACGACGTCCGCCGCTACGAGGAGGTCGTCCGGCTGGGCGCGTTCGGCCAGCTCACCAGCGGGAGCGCGCTCGGGTTGTTCGGCAGCGAGATCGAGGAATTCTCCGAGGAGCTCGCGCGCAAGGGCCTCGTGCACGTGATCGCATCGGACGCCCACAACACGCGCGGCCGCTCACCGGTGTTGAGCCGCGCCGTCGAGCGCGTCGGCACGTGGGTGGGCGCGGGCTTGGCCGGGCGTATGGTCGACGACATCCCGAGAGCCTTCCTCGATGGGCGCGATCCGGACGTGCCGGCGCCCGAGGAGCCCCGCCCGCGTCACCGGTCCTTGTTCTCGCGCTGGCTGTCGCGCGGCTGATCGAGGTTCGCGAGGTTCTCGCGCGCGGTGGCGAGGCGCGGGTTGACGTCGAGCGCCGTCGCCCAGATGGCGCGGGCCTCATCGCTCCGGCCCTGCGCGACGAGCGCGAGGCCGAGGTCGTTCATCGCCGCCACCATGTACGGGTTGAGCTCCAGCGCCTTGCGCAGCGCGCGCTCGCCCCGCACCGGGTCCTGCCCGACGACGCACGCGTGACCGTAGGCGAGCTGCGCGCGCGCGTCGCCCACGAGGTCGGGACGCTGGAGCAGCTGGAGCAGCCGGCCCCCCGCGGTGGCGACGTCCAGCGCGCCCAAGGCGCGGGCCGCGTCGAGCGCCGCCCAGGGGTCGTCGTCGGAGGTCGCTCGATGCACGGCCTCGCCGTCGCGCGCGTCGCCCACCCGAGCGAGGGCGCGCGATGCGGCGCGACGAAGCGCCGGCTCGGGGTCGGTCAGCGCCGCCCGCGCCGCCTCCCGGACCTCTTGGGGAACCGGGCCAGGCTCCGGGGCCACCAGCAGCTGGAGCGATGCCCACCTCAGAAACCACGGCGCGGACGGGTCGCGCGCGACGCGGGCCAGCTCGAGCATGCCGTCGCGCCCCCGGCCGCGGGCCCGTCCCACGGCGCGCGCCAGCGTGAGGCGCGACGGTGCCCGAGCGGTGGCGAAGGTGTGGTCGCGCACCGGCGCCGATCCCGGACCGCGCAGCGTCCTCGGCATGTGGCAGTCGAGGCACCGGCCCCCGGCGTCCTCGGCGGAGCGGCCCGCGTGACGGCGCCCCGCGGCGACGACCGGAGCATGGCAGGGGGCGCAGATCCCATCGCCCCCGTCCGGCGAGGTAAGTGCGGGGACGGTGCCGCCGGCGTGAGGATCGTGGCACGCGGCGCAGCTCATCCCGCCCTTCCGGGCGCAGCCGTTCTGACCGAAGGCGATCGCCTCTTGCTGGAACGTCGCCGGGCGGAGGTCCTCGAAGAGCGGATCGCGGAACTCGAAGTTCGACGGCACGGAGAGCGCGGGATCGGACGCGGTCGTGAACGGCGCGCCATACGGATGCGCGGGGGCCGCCGCGAAGGGGGAGGGGAGGAGATCGCGCAGCGCATGGCACGACGCGCACGTCGCCACCGATTCCGGGCCCGGCACCCCCTTCGGGAGACTCACGAGCGACCCCGAGGGCTTGTGCTCACGCGCCGCGTCGACGTGCGGCCCTCCGGGGCCGTGGCACGCCTCGCAGCCGACTCCCGTCTCCACGAACTGCGACGCCGGCAGAGCCAGGCCCGAAGGTGATTTCCCGGCGACGGTCAGCACCTGACCCGTCGCATGACAGCCGTAGCAGGCCAGGTCGGCGTTCCGGCCCGCGCGCATCCAGAAGTCGACCGTATCCGGCGGCGGGGCATGCCCCCCCGCGAGCGCGACGAGCGGCTCGAAGGGAGCGCCCTGGTCGGCGTCGAACGAGACCGGGAAGACCTGAAGCCGGCCATCGGGCAGCCGGACCAGCACGTCCTGCCGGTGACGGCCTCCCATCACGAACTCGACCCGGCCGGTCACCTCCTTGCCGTCCGTTCCGGGGCCCGACGCCACGCCGTCCTCCCTCAGCCGGAATGCGTTCCTCGGAGAGGGCGAGGCCGCCTTCAGCGGGATCTCCGGCGACCAGCGGCGCAGCGCCTCCCGGTGGCCGCTGGCCGACCAGAGCTCGAACTCGCGAGCGTGGCAGGGGCGACACGTTTCGGAGCCCACGAACCGCCCCGCGGACGATCCGATCGACACCGGGGGCGTGGGGGCGGCAGGAGGTGCCTCTTCCCGATTGCAACCGGCAGCGGCGAGGAGAAACAGCGAGATCCCCACGATGGGCTTACGTCCTCGTCCACGTAATCCACAGAAGCGAGATCCGGGGGCGGCCATGGGGCCCGGAATATACCCTGCGCGGGGGGACAGTCACGGGGAAGAACTGCCCGGGTTCCCTGGCGACAACCGATGCAGCTTATCGAGCTTGAATGGCAGGGCGCTTGCAGTTAACGTTGCTCCGGCCTGAGGAGTCGTTCGGCGCTCCTCCCGCCGGAACCGTTGGTTCCGTGCCTAGGAGATTCATAATGCAGCTGCTTCTCCTCCTGGGATCTATCGTCTTGAGCGTGGGGGCCGCGCTGGGGACTGCGTCCCTCTTTCTATCCCTCCTCCTCAGGATCATGTCGAAACTCCGTTAGTCCCGGGCGTTCTTACATGGTCGTCCGGTAGGGAGCGTGACAAACTAGGTCCCTCCCTGGGGCAGTTATGGGCGACCGCATCCTCGTCGTAGACGACGAATCCGGAATCCGGGAGGGGCTGCGCAGGCTCCTCGAGGCGTGGGGCTACCACGCGGAGACGGCGTCGTCCGCCGACGACGCTCTCGCCCGGATCGAGAAAGAGCGCCCGAGCGCCGTCATCACGGACCTCGTCATGCCCGGCATCGACGGACTCGAGTTCGTCCGGCGCCTCAAGGACCAGTTCTCCGTCCCGGTGATCGTCTTTTCCGGCCAAGGGACGATCGAGACCGCGGTGGAGGCGATCAAGCTCGGGGCGCAGGACTTTCTCGAAAAGCCGGTCGAGCCGGCGAAGCTCAAGATCCTTCTCGAAAAGCTCGCCGGGGCACGCGAGCTCCTCGCCGAGAACAGGCGCCTGCGCGCCGAGCTCCGCGAGCGAGGCGCCTTCGGCCGGCTTCGCGGGAGCTCCGAGAATATCCGCAGCGTCTACCGGCAGATCGAGCAGGTCGCGCCCTCCACGCTGTCGGTGCTGATCGTCGGCGAGAGCGGCACCGGCAAGGAGCTCGTCGCGCAAACGCTCCACGACCTCTCGCCACGGCGGCGCATGGAATTCGTCGCGCTCAACTGCGCGGCGATCCCGGCCACCCTTCTCGAGAGCGAGATCTTCGGCCACGAGCGGGGTGCGTTCACCGGGGCCGTGCAGCGGAAGATCGGATGCTTCGAGATGGCCCACCGGGGCACGCTCTTCCTCGACGAGATCGCCGAGATGGACGAGCTGCTCCAGGCGAAGCTCCTCCGCGTCCTGCAGGAGCAGAAGTTCCGGCGCGTCGGCGGGCGCGACGTCATCGAATCCGACGTCCGCGTCCTCGCGGCCACCAACCGCGATCCGATGAGCGCGATCCGGGACGGGAAGCTGCGCGAGGATCTCTACTACCGGCTCAACGTGTTCACGATCGTCCTCCCGCCGCTCCGCGAGCGCCGCGAGGACATCACGATGCTGGCCCGCTACTTCGCGGAGGACTACGCCTCCCGCAACGGGACGCCGGTGTCCCCGCTCGATCCGAGGGCACTGGACTCGCTGCTGGCCCACAACTGGCCCGGAAACGTGCGCGAGCTGAAGAACGCGATCGAGCGCGCGGGGTTGCTCGCCGCGGGGCGCCCGATCGAGCCCGAGCACCTGCCGGTGGAGGTCCAGCGCAGCGGCCCCGCGACCGCGCCGGCCGCGGTCACCGCGTCGGGGAACGGGCGCGGGGGCAACGGCGGGGGAGGGCACGGCATGGTGGCGCTTCCGGTCGGCACCTCGATGGACGACGCGGAGCGCGAGATGATCCGCTCCACGCTCGAGCACACGTCCGGGAACAAGACACGCGCCGCCAAGATTCTCGGGATCTCGCTCAAGACGATGCACAACAAGGTGAAGAAATACCAGCTGTGAGAGTCTCGCTCGCCCCCCGCATCTTCCTCGTCAATGCCCTGTTCACCATCGCGATCGGCGCGGTGGCCTTCGTGCTCGTGCGTCAATCGTTCCAGGACTACTTCGACCGGTGGCAGCGGAGCATGGCGACGCTCCCCGCGGAGCAGCTCTTCCAGCCCACGTCGAGCGAGATCGCCCGCGCGCTCCTCTTGCGGCTGGAGAAATCGCCGGAGGTGATCGCGCGGGACAAGGACCGCATCGTGCTCGGCCTGAACTCGGTGCTCCGCGAGATCCCGAGCATCCGGGCGTTCCTCGTCGTCGACCGGGACCACCGGATCCAGTACGCCAACGACAGCTCGGTCGTGGACCTCGCCTTCACCAAGGACGATCGCGTCTCGCTGTTCGCCTCCGACACGATCGTGCGTCGCTCGAAGCCGAACGGCACCGGCGGCTACGTGACCGAGGTCATGGTCCCGATCTTCGACGAGCAGCCGACGGGGGGCGGCGAGCGCCGACGCCTCGGCTCGCTCCTCATCCAGTTCGCCCCCGATGCGGACCTCGTCGGCCGGTTCCCGCAGCTCAAGCCGCCGTCCGTGCTCCCGACCGACTCGCTGAGGCTGCTCTTCGCGTTCCTCCTCGCGGTCGTCGCGGGAGGGTTGCTCGTCTCGGGCCTGACGGCGCTTCCCGTTCGCCGCCTGGACCGAGCCCTGCGCGCGTTCCGCGAGCGGGGATTCCGAGGCGACCTCGACATCGACAAGCTCGGCCTCGGCGGCGAGATGGCGTCCGCGGTGCGCGCCATCAACGAGATGGGGGGGCGCCTCCAGGCGCTCGACGAGAGCGCACGGGAGCGCGAGGCGCTGCTCGCCACGCTGTCGCAATCGCTCGAGGAAGGGATGGTCGCGCTCGACGCCCGCGGGGAGCCCGTCTCCTGGAACCAGGCGGCCTTGCGCATCCTGGGCGCGGATGGCAGCGCCGACGCCGCGGCGGTCAAGCAGGCGCTGGCGGGGCACCCCGAGCTGTCCATCGGATGGTCCGACGCCGGGATGGGGTCCCGTTCGGTGGAGCTCCAGCGTGAGGGCGGCGAGGCGATCCCGGTCCACGTGACCGAGGTCCCGTTCGAGCCGCGCCCCGGGATCGCGGGAACGCTCATCCTGCTCCGGGACCTCGCGACCCTCCGCAAGGTCGAAGCCCATCTGCTCGAGGCCGGACGCTTCGCCGTGCTCGCGCACCTCGCCGGAAGCCTCGCGCACGAGATCCGCAACCCGCTCCACTCGATCGGACTCAACGCCGGCGTCGTGCAGCAGTACGTCGGGACGACCGTGAAGGAGAGTGGCGTCCTCGCGATGACCGAGTCGCTCCAGACGATCCAGGAAGAGACGCGGCGGCTGACCGACCTGCTCAACAACTACCTGGGACTCCTGAAGTCCTCGCCGGAGCCCGAGCCCGTCGACGTGCACGACGTCTGCCGCCGGGTGCTCCAGCTCCTCGCGTACGCCGCGATGAAATCGCGTGTCGAGCTGTCCCTCGACGGGGACCAAGACCTTCCCGCGGTCGTGGGGGTCCCGGACCGTCTCCAGCAGGCGATCCTGAACCTCGTGCTCAACGCGATCCAGGCCATGCCTCACGGGGGACGGGTTGCCCTGAACACGAGCGCGTCCGGCGGGCTCGTGCGCGTCAGCGTGACCGACACGGGGCCCGGCCTTCCGCAGGATCTCGCCGAGAAGCTCTTCGACACCTCGGTCACGACGAAACCGGGGGGCACCGGGCTCGGGCTTCCGGTCGTGCGCCTGATCGCGGAGGCTCACGGCGGGAGCGTCTGGTATCGCTCCGACCCGGGGCACGGCGCGACGTTCACGATGGTGCTGCCGAGCGCGCGCGACGAGGCCGCCTAGCTACTCGAGGTGCTCGGGCGTCGCGGGAGCGGCGATCCGCTGGCGCGCGAGCTCGTGGGCGCCGTGCTCGTCGGGAAGCTCGAGGACGCGCCGGTACTCCGCAAGCGCGCTCTCGCGTTTTCCCTCCAGGTCGTAGACGCGGCCGAGCTGATAGTGGCCGAAGATCCGGAAGCGCGAGTCCGCGGCTTGAAGCGGCGCCTCGAGGAGCTTCTTGAGGTTCCCCTCGGCCGCGTCGAGGGCGTCGGCGCGCATCTGGGCCGACGCGAGGTTGAACAGCGTCTGAGCGTCTCCCGGCCGCGCGGCGAGTGCTTTCTGGAGCGCGGCCGCCATCCCCGGCCAGTCGCCCACGCGCTGGCGGCGCTGCGCCTCGGCCTCCGCGGCGTCGAAGTCGAGATCCGCCCGCCGCGCGGTCACCTGGGCATCGACCCAAGCGAGAAACGTCGACTCGAGCGCCGACTCGCTCGTCCCGAGCGCCTTCGCCACCGAGGGGAGGCCGACCTCGGGAAGCGCGTAGATCTTCCGGACCGCTTCGGCTCCCTGCGCGCCGCGCAGCCAGGCGACGAAGATCGCCGTGCCCAGCAGGCCCCGATCCTCCGGAAGCGCCCGCAAGGTCTGCTCGTCGAGGAGATCCGCGAGGGGGGGGAAGCGCCCTTCCGACCGCATCCGCGCGGCATGCCACTCGAGCGGGTCGCCGCGCCAGGAGTTCTCCACCGCCAGCGCCAGGCCTTCGTAGAGACCGCTCGAGACGCACTGTCCGTAGAGGAGCTCCGCCAGGACGTGGACCTCCTCGTGCGGCGACGCGGAGCGCGCGTGCGGGCGTACCAGGAAGATCGACCGCTTGGCGGGGAGGGAGTGCGCGGGATCGGCGACGCCCGTCGCGAGCTTCTTGTTCTCGACCGTGTCGAACAGGTGGAGCGTGATGCGGAACCCCTCCGGCGGGGCGCCGATCGCGGCGACGGCCTTCGCCAGCGCCGCCTCGCGCGTCGCGAGGATCTCTCTGACCTCCGGCTCCTGGAATGCGGAGCCGTCGAAGAGCGCGCGGTAGCTCTTCGATTCGAGCGTCGCCTGCCGGCGCGCCCTTTCGGCGGCCGCTCGGGTGTGATCGCCTTCCGCGGAGGGGCTCCTCGCCGGGGGCCACGCCTGCGCGGGCTTGAACATCCCTTGCCGGAGGACGAGGTAGTCGCTGTACATCGCCCAGTCGGACCCGACGCGCGGAATCACCTGGAAGCGATCGCGCCCGGGGTCGATCCGCGACCAGAACAGGAGGAACGACGACGACCCGACCGGATTGCGATGGAAGAGGAGCAGGTCGACGTCGGGATCCGCCTCCGCGAGGCCGAGGAAGCCCAAGCCCTCGGGCCCGTGCTGGAACGGCTTCTCGATCTCGAGCGTGTCCCAGATCCGGTTCGACCATCCGAGGATGAGCAGGTTCCCGGCGCGCTGTGCTTCGCTGACGTGGTCGTCCGGCGCGACTTCGACCTTCGCCTTGTAGACAGCGGCCAGCCAGCGCGCGCGCGCCTCGGCCGAGCGGCGATTCCTCTCGACGGGCTCGCCCTTCCCGGCCGGATAGACGATCGTCATCGTTCCGAGCTCGGGGAAGGCCGCGGCCCCGGGATAGTCGGCTCCCCGGTGCAGCAGATCCGGCTGCTGGGCCGCCGCAGCGACGAAAGCGAACGCGACGACGAGCGCGAGGGAGATCCGCTTCGCGGGCATCGGGTGATTCTACGGGGTGGGAGGTCGCGCTGCTACGATCCGCCGGTGCCGACCCTGTTCGCGCTGGGCGATCTCCACCTCTCGACGAGCGGCGCCAAGCCGATGGACGTCTTCGGGGAAGCGTGGGCCGGGCATGCCGCGAGGATGGCGCGGCACTGGGACGCCACGGTCGGGCCCGGTGACGTCGTGCTCCTCGCCGGCGACCTGTCGTGGGCGCGACGTCTCGACGAGGCGCGAGGCGACCTCGCGTGGATCGGGGCACGCCCCGGCCGCAAGCTCCTGCTGCGCGGGAACCACGACAGCTGGTGGGGAAGTCTTGCGCGCGTCCGGACCGAGCTTCCCGACGGATGCCTCGCCCTGCAGCACGACGCGCACGACCTGGGGCCCTGGGTCGTCGTGGGTGCGCGCGGGTGGACCGAGCCCGCGGACCCGACCGCAACCGCCGCGGACGCGGCGATCTTCGACCGCGAGCTCGAGCGCCTGCGCTTGTCGATCCAGGACGCCGATCGCCGTTTCGGTCGCGTCAAGCCGCGGGTTGCGATGCTCCACTATCCGCCCTGGATCCTCGGCCGCGAGCCGTCGCCCGTCGTCCCCGTTCTGAAGGACGGCGGCGTCTCCGACTGCGTGTACGGCCACCTCCACGGAGCGGACCACGCCTTGGGCGTGAGAGGCGAGCACGGGGGCATCCGTTACCACCTCGTGGCGGCCGACGCGGTCGGCTTCACGCCGGTCCGGATCGCGGTCACGGCCTGATAGACTCCGCGCAACTTTGGGAGACACACCGTGAGCGAGATGCTGCCTCCGACAGCGACTCCGATCGAGGCAGGCCTTCCCTGGGAACGGCCTTCCTCGGGGCTGGGCTCGATGCTGCCGACGATCGGCCAATTCGTCACGAGCCCGCTTGCGGCCTTCTCGAAGATGAGCCTCACGGTCGATCTCGTGAGACCGATCGCCTACTACGTCGTCCTCGTTCTGGTCGGGGCTGCGATCGCCCAGCTCTGGAACGCGATCTTTTTCGAGCAGACGATCCGCATGCTCCGTCAGCTGCTCCCCCCGGAGTTCGCCGAGCGGTTCGCACCCTTGCTCCAGCGGCCCAGCGTCGTTCAAATCGTCCTGACGCTCATCATCACGCCGCTCTTGATGCTCGTGCTGCTGTTCATCTGGACCGCGCTGGTCCATGCCGGGCTCGTGATCCTCGGCGGCGCAGGCGGCGGCTTCGCGGCGACCCTTCGAGTCGTCTGCTACGCGCGCACCTCCGACCTCGCGGCCGTGGTGCCCCTCGCCGGCGGGTTGGTCGGTTTCGTCTGGCGGCGGATCCTCGAGGCGATCGGCCTTTGCACCGCCCACAAGTGCGACCCATGGAAGGGCGCGGTCGCGGTGATCCTGCCGATGGTGGTCTGCTGCGCGTGCATCGCGGTGGGTGCGTTCGCCTTCGGCGCCGCGATCGCCTCCGCCTTGAAGCAGATGGGATGACCTGGCGTTCGCCCACCGCGGACGATCGGCGGATCGCGTGGCTCTGGGCGCTGTGCGCGGTCCTCTCGGTGGCGCTGCGGCCGATCTGGCTCGCGGCGGTGCCGCTGCTGCCGGCCTGTCCCTGGCATCGGCTGACCGGGGTGGCTTGCCCCGGGTGCGGCACCACCCGCGCGATATCGCGGCTGCTGCGGCTCGATCTCGCAGGCGGGCTTGCGATGAACCCGCTGGCCTTCGCGGCCGCGGTCGTATTCCTCGTCGTGGGCGCGATCGCTCCGGCTTGGCTCGCGATGGGAGGTCGCGTCCCCGAGCCGGCGCCCGGCCCGCAGTGGAGGTGGGGGATCGCGGGCGCAGCGGGAGTCGGCCTCAACTGGGCCTGGCTGATCGCGACCGGAGTCTGATCAGTCGAGCAGGCTCTCGAGATCGTCGAGCTTCCGGTCGACCGACCGGAACGCCGCGTCGTACGGCTCCGGCGACTCGAGATCCACGCCGGCGCGGCGGAGGAGCTCGAGCGGGTCCGCCGAGGAGCCGCTGCGCAGGAAGGCCAAGTACCGCGCCTTCGCGTCCGCGCTCCCGGACGAGACGTCTCCCGCGAGCTTGTTCGCCGCGACGATCCCGGTCGCGTACTGGTAGACGTAGAAGTCGTAGTAGAAGTGGGGCACGGCCGCCCACTCGATCCCGTACAGGGCGTCGACCTCGCACGCGCCCTCGTCGTGCCCCTGATAGGCGCGCAGGAGATCGAGGTACAGCGCCGACATCGCCTCGCCGGTCAGCGCCTCGCCCTCCTCGGCGCGGCGATGGATCGTCAGCTCGAACTCCGCGAAGAACGTCTGCCGGAACAGCGTGGCGCGGACTCCGTCGAGCCAGCTTCCGAGGAGGAAGATCCGCTCCTCGCGAGCCGATGCCGCCTCGAGCAACCGCTCGACGAGCAGCGCCTCGTTGAAGGTCGAGGCGACCTCCGCGACGAAGATGCTGTAGTCGGCGCACGGAAAAGGCTGCGTCGTGTTGCTGAAGTGCGAGTGCATGGCGTGGCCAGCCTCGTGGGCGAGGGTGCTCACGCTCTCGAAGTCCCCGTTGAAGTTCAGGAGCATGTACGGATGGACGTCGTAGGCGGCACCCGTCGCGTAGGCGCCCGAGCGCTTCCCGGGGACCGGGTGCCAATCGATCCAACGCTCGTCGAAGGCGCGCGTGAGCGGCTCGACGTAGCCCTGGCCGAGCGGCGCCATCGCCTCCAGGACGAGCCCCTTCGCGCGATCGAGCGCGTAACGGCCCTGCGGAGCGGCCACCAGCGGCGCGTGCAGGTCCGCATAGGTCAGCCGGGGGATGCCGAGCGCGCGGGCGCGCAGGCGGAAGTAACGGTGAAGCGACGGCAGCCGGCGACGCACCTGATCGATCAGGTTCGTGTAGACCGCGACCGGGACGTTGTCGGCGTCGAGCGCCGCGGCGACGCACGAGGGGTACTTCCGCGCCCGGGCACGGAAGACGTGCGACTTGAGGCACTCGTACAGGTTCGACCCGTACGTCGACCGGAAGGCGGCGTAGCCCTCGAAGTAAGCGCGCGTCGCGGCCGTCCGGTCGTCGCGGTTTGGGGAGGTCCGCACGAGGGAGAACGCCGCCGGCGTGAGGAGGACCCTCTCGCCCTCGTGAAGCGTGATCGAGGCGCGGGGCATCTCCGCGTTGTGGAGGATGCCGAAGATCTGACTGGGCCCCCCGAACAAGAGTCCGGCCTCGGCGAGGAGGTGCTCCTCCTGGGGGCCGAGAACGTGCTCCTTCTGCCGCACGAGGTTACGGAGGAACGGGGCGAAGGGCGCGAGCCTCGGCTCGTCCGCGAGGAAGCGCTCGACGACGCCGTCGGGGAGCCCGAGGATCTCCGGTCGCAGCCACGCGGTTCGCCGCGAGAGCTCGGTGTAGGCCAGCTCGACCTCCTGGCGGAGCGCCTGGTGGGGGGCCACGCGGAGGTCGCCGTCCGATCGCATCGATGCATAGGCGTGGAGCCGTCCGAGGCGTCGCGAGACTTCCGAGATCGTCTCGAGGACGTCCGCCAAGGGGCCCGGCCCCCCCGCGAGCCCCCCGGCGAGAGCCGAGAGGGACGGAAGCGACTCCTCCACCTCCCGCTTGGCCTTGGCGAACGCCTCCTCGGACGGAAAAATGTCCTCGAGACGCCAAGTCTCTTCCACCGCGGGAACAGTGCTCATCGGGCGCCTCCGGAGGGCTCTTGTGGTGCCGGAGGTGGGAGTCGAACCCACACGGCCGCAAGGACCGGGGGATTTTGAGTCCCCTGCGTCTGCCATTCCGCCACTCCGGCGCGGCGGAGCCGCAGCGTAGCCCCGCGCTTTCCCGCCTGTCAAGGACAACGGGCTCCAGGACCGCAAGTCTTGATGCTTCAAGTCTTTTCAGCTATGCTGCGCTGACACAGGAGGAGGCCCCGCTTGGACTTCAAGATCGGCGACAAGGTGGTCTACCCCAATCATGGCGTGGGGATCATCGAGCAGGTCACGAAGAAGTCGGTGGGGGACATGGTCTCGTCCTTCTACTGCCTTCGCATCATCTCCACCGACAGCACGGTGGTGGTCCCCATC
>Ga0137436_1000043_pt1 | contig 41446 bp, 42 predicted proteins | sample EasRivERMGT119_2_FD_102328 | JGI IMG/M metagenome (GOLD analysis project Ga0137436, IMG submission 102328) | Soil microbial communities from meander-bound floodplain in the East River, Colorado, USA - East River MetaG ERMGT119_2 | ecosystem: Environmental > Terrestrial > Soil > Floodplain ...
GTCCGGCATGGGCACGGTCGAGGTCCCGCTCGACGCCTCACAGGCGGGCCGGCCGTGTCTGGATCCGGGCGACCTGGCGCGGTTGGCGGCGCTGGCACGTACGATGGAAGAGGTGACGGGGCGGGCGCAGGACGTGGAGTTCGGATTCGATCGCGCGGGCGGGCTCGTCGTGTTCCAGACGCGCCGGATCCTCCCGAGGCGGCTGGAGTGAGATGAGAGCCTTCGTCGTGTGTCTTGTGCTCGCCGCTCCGATCTACGCCGCGGAGCCGGGAATCCAGTTCAGCACCCCGCGTCGGCAGGCGACGATCGTCGGCCCGTCCAAAGCGCAGCTCGAGGTCGTCCCACCGGCCGGCGCCACGGTCGTGCGGGTCGGGTTCTTCGTGGACGGGGCGGCGGCCGGGAGCAAGGCGGCGCCGCCGTTTTCGTTCGAGTGGGACGCCGGAGACGGCGCGCTCGCGCACAGGCTCGACGCGGTCGCGACCTTCTCCGACGGCACCGAGGCGCGCGCGACGGTGACGACGAGCCGCCTGACGATCAACGCGACCGAGGAGGTGGCGCTCGTCAACCTCTACGCGATCGCGAAAGGCCCCAAGGGCGCGTACGTCAACGACCTGCAGCAGTCGGACTTCCGGATCTTCGAGAACGGCAACCCGCAGGCGATCGAGCGGTTCTCGGCCGAGCGGCGCCCGTTGCGCATCGCGATCGTCCTGGACACGTCGCTGTCGATGGAGGGGGACAAGCTCAAGTCCGCGATCGACTCGGCCGTCGCCTTCCTCGACATCCTCCAGTCGGGCGACGAAGGGCTCGTCGTCACCTTCTCCGACGAGGCCGCCGTCCGGCGGGACCTCACCTCGAACCGCGGAGAGCTGGAATCGGCGATCCGCTCGGTCCAGGCGCGCGGCGGCACGTCGCTGTACGACGCGATCTTCAAGGCCTCCCAGCGTCTCGCGGAGTTCGACGGGCGGCGCGTGCTGCTGCTCCTGTCGGACGGGCGCGACGAGGCGGCCTCCGGCCTCGAGCCGGGAAGCCTGCACACGCTCCAGGAGGCGCGGGACCGCGCGCTGCGCGACGAGGTCATGGTCTTCGCGATCGGCCTCGGGAAAGAGGTCGCCCGCGACGCGAAGGCGCTCGAGGAGAACCCGACCGCGCGCGCCACGGCCCTGGATTTCTACGGCCGCCAGGCGCTGGTGACGATCCTGCGCTCCCTCGCGGAGACCACGGGAGGCACCGCGGTGTTCGCCCCGGGGGCGGGCCAGCTCCGCAAGAGCTTCGACCAGGTCGCCGAGGACCTGCGCCACCAGTACGCACTCGCCTACACGTCGGACGATCCGAAGCACGACGGGGCGTGGCGCGAGATCAAAGTCCAGGTGCTGCGGCCCGGCGTCGCCGTGACGAACCGGAAGGGGTACTACGCCCCCTCGGACATCCCGGTCCGGCGGAGCAACACCAAGTTGCGGCCGTAGACGATCAGCCCGGCGACCTGGCCGAGGACGAAGACCGGGTCGCCGCGGTGCAGCGAGTAGGCGAGCAGGAGCAGCCCCCCCGCGATCGACAGCCACCAGAAGGCGACCGGCACGACGCTCGCCTTCCGCTTCTCGGAGGCGATCCACTGGACGACGAAGCGGCCGGTGAACATCGCCTGTCCGAGGAAGCCCAGGGCGAGCCAGCCGCGCGGGATCTCGTCAAGGATCATGGCGCACGACCTCGTAGTCGAGCCGCCGCCTCTTCATCCAGCGCACGGCGAGCAAGTCCGCGAACGACCGGAAGACCCGGTTCCACACGCCGTACTTGCTCGTCCCGGACCGGCGAGGACGGTGGCCGACCGGAAGCTGCACGACGCTCCCCCCTTCGATCTTGATCAGGGTCGGGAGGAAGCGGTGCATGCCGCTGAAGAGCTTGACGTCCCGCAGGCGGCTCGCACGGAACGCCTTGAGCGAGCAGCCCGTGTCGATGACGTCGTCGCCGGAGAGGCGGTTGCGGACGGCGTTGGCGATTCTCGACGACGCGCGCCGGACGAGAGCGTCCTCGCGCACCTTCCGGTAGCCGATCGCGGCGTCGTGGCCGTCCAAGGCGGCGACGAGCCTCGGGATGTCGGCCGGGTCGTTCTGGAGGTCGGCGTCGATCGTCACCACGACGTCCCCCCGCGCCTCCTTGATCCCCGCATCGAACGCCGCCGTCTGCCCCCGGTTGACGCGCAGGTGCAGGCCGCGGACCTCGGGGCGCTCGCGCGCCATGCGCGCGATCGCCTCCGCCGAGCCGTCGGTGCTCCCATCGTCCACGAGCACGATCTCGTACGGACGCCCCATCGTGGCGAGGGTCCGGATCAGCTCGTCGACGAGCGGTTCGACGTTGTCCACCTCGTTGTAGACCGGAGCGATGACCGAGATCTCCGGGCGGACGCTCACGGGGCGACCCGAGAGCGCCGGCGCTTGGGGTTGAACGGCCACAGCGCCCGCAGGCGCTCGAAGCGGGCCAGGAAGGCGAGATCCGCGTCGGTGTAGGACCCGGGAGCGAGCATCCCCTTCCACTTGAGGAAGGCCGCCTCGTCCGTCGTCGCCAGGCGGCGGAAGAGCAGCCGGTGGAGGAGCCCCCCCGGCGTCAAGTGGAGCGCGGCCGCGAAGTCGATGACCGCGAGGCTCCCGTCCTTCGCACGGATGACGTTCTCCCGGCCACGCAGGTCGTTATGCACGACGCCCCGGGCGTGGATCGCGTCGAGGACCGTCCGGAGCTTCGCGACGTAGCGCGTCCCTTCTACCGGAGAAAGCTGTACGAACGCCAAACGATCCCCCTCGATGCGCTCGATCGCGAGCGCCAGACGGTCGATCCGTCCGATGAAACGAGGCACTCCGGGAACCCCGGCGAGGCGCCCGTAGGCGCGCGCCTCGCGCGCGATCTGGAGCGCGCCCAGCCACCGCAACCACCAGGGGCCGCCCGCGAAATCCTTGACGATCATCGGCCCGGCGCCCGCGTCGACCGAAAGCACGTCCGCTTTCCCCAGACCCCCGCGGATGAGCACGTCGATCTTGGCGTGCGCCAGCTCGGCGCGACGGGGAGCCCGGGAGGGTGGTAAGGTGGCGGACCCCGTGGTCGTCACAACCGGCGAGGCTATCACAGCGAAACTCACGGGCCTCACGCCGGTCCGCGCGCTTCCCGGCCGCAACGGCACCAAGGCCGACGTCCTCGTCTACGAGCTCCCCGGAGGGCGCGTCGCGGTCAAGGACTACGGCGCCCGCGGGTTCCTCGCGCGCCACGTGCTGGGCCGCTTCCTCGTCCGGCGCGAGTGCCGCGCGTACGAGGCCGCGGGGGACGCGCCCGGGCTCGTCCCCTTCCTCGGCCGCGTCGGCCCGTTCGCGCTCGCGACGTCTTGGATCGACGCACGGCCGCTGTCGGCGTTGGGCGGCGAGCGCTTGCCGGATGCGATGTTCGACCGCCTCGACGCGATCCTCGACGGGCTGCACGCGCGGGGCGTCGCGCTCGCCGACCTCCACCACCGCGACGTGCTCTTGGGGGACGACGGCCGGATCCACGTCGTGGACCTCGCGGCCGCGGTGACCGGAGGGCCATTCTTCCGCCGTGCCGCGGCCCAGGACCGCCTCGCGGCGGCGCGGATGCGGGCGCGTTTCACCGGGAGGAGCGAAGAGAAAGCCTTGGCTGCGCTCGACCCCGCGAGCGTCAAGATGTGGCGCCGCGGGCGCGCCGCGAAGCGGCTGTTGGATCGCCTTCGGGGGAAGGGGGCGTGACCCGGAGCGACACGGGGAAGGCCGCGCTCCTGCTCGCCCTGACCGTCGCCGTCTACCTGCCGGTCTGGAACGCCGGCTTCATCTGGGACGACGATGCGTACGTCACCGACAATCCGGTCCTGAACGACGGGCGCGGCCTCCTCGCGGCCTGGACGCGACTCGACGCCACCCCGCAGTACTACCCGCTCACCCACACGTCGCTGTTCCTCGACCACGCGCTGTGGGGAACGCGGCCGCGCGGCTACCACGTCGTCAACGTCCTCCTCCATGCCTCGTCCGCGATCCTCCTGTGGCGCCTGCTCGGCATGCTGCGGCTGCCGGGGGCCTTCCTCGCCGGAGTCCTGTTCGCCGTGCACCCGGTCCACGTCGAGTCGGTCGCGTGGGTGACGGAGCGGAAGAACACCCTGTCCTGCCTGCTCGCGCTCGGCGCCGCCTTCCAGTTCCTGCGGCCGGACCCGCGTCGCGGCTGGGCCGCGGTCCTGTATGCCGGAGCGCTCCTCGCGAAGACCGTGACCGCGACGCTGCCCATCGTGCTCGCGCTCGTCCTTTGGTTCCGGCGCGGGAAGGTGAGCCGCATCGAGGCGGCCTGGCTCGCCCCGATGCTCGCCGCAGGGGCGGTGCTGGGGGCGATCACGCGCCACTTGGAGGCGACACAGCTCGGCGCCTCGGGGGGGACGTGGGCGCTCACGTTCGCCGAGCGGACCGTCCTCGCGGGACGGATCGTCTGGTTCTACCTCGGCAAGCTCGCCGCCCCGCTCGAGCTGATCTTCGTCTATCCCCGGTGGAAGGTGGACGCGTCGGACCCGGCCGCGTGGATCGCGCCCGCCGCGGTCGTCGCCCTGGCGGCCGCCCTTCTCGTCCTGTCCCGGCGCATCGGGCGCGGTCCCTTCGCCGCCTTCGCCGCGTTCGTCGTCCTGCTCGCCCCGGCCTCCGGATACTTCGACGTCTACCCGATGCGCTACGCCTGGGTCGCCGACCACTTCCAGTACATGGCGAGCATCCCGGTCATCGCGCTCGCCGCGGCGTGCGCGGCGCGGCACCTGAGGGGACATCTCGCGCTGCTCGGCACGGTGGCGCTCGTCGCCGTCTTCGGAGCGCGCGCCTTCGCCCACGCCCGCGTCTTCCACGACGAAGAGACGCTCTGGCGCCGCACGCTCGCGCGCAATCCCGCCGCGTGGATCGCCCACAACAACCTGGGCATCCTCCTCGCCACGCGCGGGGAGGCCGCCGAGGCGGAGGCCCACTTCCGCCGGGTGCTCGTGCTCGAGCCGTCCCATTCGGGCGCGCTCGCCAACCTCGGATACCTGCTCGACCTCGCGGGCCGCGATGCCGAGGCGGCCGAGACGCTCTCTCGCGCGGCCGCGGTCCGCGGCGACGACGCCGACGTCCGCGCTCACCTGACGCGCGTGCTCTTGCGCCTGGGCCGGATGGACGAGGCGCTCCGCTACGCCGTCGAGGCGGCGCGCCTGCGCCCCGACGATCCCGAGATCCTGTGCGACGCGGGCACCCTGCTCGCGAGCCGAGGCCGGTCGGCGGAGGGGATCCCGCTCTTGGAGCGGGCGCTCGCGCTCTCCCCCGGGCTCGATCGCGCGCGGCAAAACCTGGCGAGGGCGCGTCGCGACGCCGCCGATGCGCTATCCTCCCCGCGGTGAGCGCGACCGGCTACAACCGAGCCCTCGGCGTCCTGCGGCTGGTCGCGACGTTCTCCTTCCTCGTCCTGCTGGTCATCTTCTCGCGCCCGCGCCCGGCCGAGGTCGCGATCGGATTCGTCGTCGCGGCCCTGGGAGAGGCGATCCGCTTCTGGGCCGCGGGGCATCTCCTGAAGACCAAGGAGCTGATCACCTCGGGGCCGTACCGCTACACGCGCAACCCGCTCTACCTGGGGCGCCTGCTCATCCTGACCGGCGTGTGCATCATGTGCCGGCTCCCCTACTACGTGAACTGGATCATGCTCGGGCTCGGGCTGGCGGTCTTCTTCTTCTATTACATGCCGCGGAAAGAGCGCGTGGAGCCGGCGCGGCTGCGCGAGCTGCACGGCGACGCCTACGATCGCTACTTCAAGGCCGTCCCGGCGTTGTTTCCGACGCTCCGGCCGTACCCGCATGCGTCGAACCTCGGCTGGTCCTCGGACCGGATGCTCCGCAACCGCGAGGTCTGGATGCTCGTGGGCCTCGTCGTGATCACCTTCGTGCTGCTCCGGAAGGCGCACCAGCTTCCGCCGCGGCCGGAGCTGGGGCCGGCCGTCCTCCCGAAGGTGGGAGGCGCGCCTACCGGTTCGTGAAGAGGTAGCTCGCGTGCCCGCCGACCCGGCGGACGTACTCCGGATCGACCTCGCCGACCACCTCGCGGAAGCTCGAGAGCCGGTCCTCCTCGACGACGAGGACCAGGCGCTGCGGCCCCGCCCAGGCCTCCCGTAGCGCCGCCTGGCCCGTGATCCGCCGTAGCGGACGGCCGAGGTAGTAAGCGTACTCGGCCCGCCAATTCCAGAACTCGAACGACGCCAGGTCGTCCCCCGGGCGCAGGCGGCGCGCGACCTCGACGCAGAACGGCCGCGCCGACTTCGCCGTATCGAGCGCGGGGAGCAGATCCGCCGCTGCCGCCAGGTAGAAGAGCCCGAACGCGGTGGCGAGCGCCGCCGGGACCGCGATCCCGGCCTTCCGCTTCGAGCGCGCGAGAACGACCGCGAGGACGAGCCCCCCGGCGAGCAGCGCGGCGGTGACGGGACGGGCGGCGACGACGAGCTCGGGGTGGTGGAAGACCGCGAACACGCCGGCCCCGCACCCGGCGAGAGCGAGCACGAGCGCCAACGTCCATGCGATGGCCCGAAACGCCACGCGACGCGCGCGGCTCAGCCGGTCCTCCGCGTAGGCGACCGCGACCCCGGCCGCCAGGATCGCCGCGGCCGGGGCGATCGGGAGCACGTAGGGCGATCGCTTCGAGCGCGACAGCGAGAAGAACAGGACGATCGCCCCGATCCAGCAAGCGCACAGCACCGCGAGACGCTGCTCCCCTTCGTCCCGGCGCGGAAGCTTCCACGCGAGCGGCACGAGGAACGCCCACGGCGCCATGTCGATCCAGAAGTTCTCGAGGTAATACCAGAGCGGCTGCGCGTGGTCCCAGGGGTTCGAAAAGCGCGAGAAGTTCTGGCGGACGAGCACCTCGTGCAGCACGTCGGTGCGTCCCGACCCCGCGAGCGCGAGATACCACGGAGCCGCGACCGCGATGGCGGCCGCGCCGCCCACGAGAACCTCGGGGCGGACGAGCTCGCGCACGCGCCGGGTCGCGGTCAGGTAGGCGAGCAGCACGAGCCCCGGACAGATCCACGCCACCGGCCCCTTGGCGAGAAAGCCCAGGCCGGCGAACGCACCGGCGAGCGCCCAGCCCCGCCCTCGCGGCGCGCCGTGGTCCACGACCCGCGTCACCGCGGCGACCACACCCACGGTCGTCGCGGTCACGAGGATGTCCATCTGGATGAAGCGCGCGTTCCACCACACCCCGTAGGTCGTCGCGGTCGCGATCGCGCTCGCCCACGCGAGGCGCCTCCCGGCGTACGGGAGCACGAGAGCGTACGCGCCGAGCACGGTGACGAGGCCGGCGAGCGCGACCGGGACGCGCAGGGGCAGCTCCCACGGCCCCCCGGCCACCTTCGAGGCGGCGAGCGCCATCCAGTAGTAGAGGATCGGCTTCTCGCCGAAGACCATCCCGTTGACGTAGGGGACGAGCCACGAGCCTCGCTCGGCCATCTCGCGGACGGCCTCGCCGTAGATCGGCTCGTTCGGGTTCCAGAGGTCGCGCGCCCCGAGGGACACGCCGAACAGCACGAGGGAGATCAGCGACAGGACGAGCGCGTCCTTGTGCGTCGACCTCAAGCGGGCGATTCCTGCATCTGGAGCGTGTGGAGGCGGCGGTAGATCCCGTTCCGCTCGAGAAGGCCGCGGTGCGTCCCCTCCTCGACGATCCGCCCGTGCTCCATGACCAGGATCCGGTCGGCGCGCCGCACGGTCGCGAGCCGGTGCGCGATCACGATCGACGTGCGGTTCTTCATGAGAACCTCGAGCGCGTCCTGCACGAGGGTCTCGGACTCGGCATCGAGCGCGGAGGTCGCCTCGTCGAGGATCAGGATCGGCGGGTCCTTCAAGAGAGCGCGCGCGATCGTCAGGCGCTGGCGCTGTCCGACCGACAGGCGCGCCCCCCGCTCGCCGAGCACCGTGTCGTACTTCGCGGGAAGCTTCTCGATGAACTCGTGCGCGTGGGCCGCCCTGGCCGCGGCGACGATCGCCTCCATCGGAACGTCCGCGCGCCCGTAGGCGATGTTGTTCCGGACCGTGTCGTCGAAGAGCACCGTCTCTTGCGTGACCAGGCCGATCTGCGCGCGCAGCGATTCGAGCGTCACATGGCGCAGGTCGTGGCCGTCGACGGCGATGCGGCCCCGGGTCGGGTCGTAAAAGCGCGGCACGAGGTTCGCGAGCGTCGTCTTTCCCGAGCCCGACGCCCCCACGAGCGCGACCACCTCGCCGGGGCGCAGCGTCAGGTCGACGCCGTCGAGCACTTTTTCCTCGGGGTGGTAGGAGAACTCGACCCCCTCGAAGCGTATCTCGCGGGAGAACGGCGGCAGGACGATCGCATCGGGGAGGTCCCGGATCTCGCGCTCGCGGTCCATCATCGCGAACACGCGCCGCGACGCGGCAATCGCCTGCTGCACCTCGGTGTTGATCGTGTTCATGCGCCTCAGGCACGCGAAGAAGTAGCCGAGGCTCCCGAGGATCACGATGACGTCGCCGCCGGTGATCCGCCCCTTCGCGACCTGGCGGCCCGCATACGCGAACAGGAGCGCGCCGGCCACCCCGCCCGCAAGCTCCATCACGGCGGGGGCGAGCGCCATCGCGCGCGCGGCCTTCAGGTCGGCGGTGAGCATCCGGTCGAGCGCGGCGCGGAAACGGCCGATCTCGAAGCGCTCCATCCCGAACCCCTGGACCACCTTGGCGCCCGCGATCGTCTCGGCGAGCAGGCTCGCCGTTTGCGCCTGGTTCTCCTGGGAGCGCGTGGACGCCTTGCGCAAGCGCTTGGAGAGCTTGAGCATCGGGTACGCGAGCAGCGGCAGCGCGATCATCGCGACGAGGGTCAGCTTCCAGTCCTGCACGAGCGCGACCCCGAGCACGAACGGCATGACCGCGCCCACGCGCACGAAATCCGCGAGCACGTCGGTCGAGATCTTCTGGAGGCGCGCGACGTCCGCGAGGATGCGCGAGAGGATCGTGCCGGTCGGGTGCGCCTGGAAGAAGCGCAGCGACTGGTACGAGATCGCGGCGTGCAGGTCGGCGCGCAGGTCGCGAATCACCGCGGTACCCGCCCTCATCACGAAATACTGGCCGAAGTAGAGAAGCACCGCGCGGGCGAGGAAGATGAGCGCCAAGAAGATCGGCACCTCGAGATAGGCGCGGTTCCTGGCCCAGGCGAGGACGGCGTCCAGCGGAAGGGCGTGCTTCGCCCACGCGAGGATGTCGAACCGGCCGGGGACGGCGGGTGCGGCCGGGGCCGCGGGCGCCACCTGTACCGCCGGCGCGAAGCCGAACACCTCGTTCGCGAGGGGCTTGATCGTCGCGAGCACGGCGCCCATGAGCGCGGCGGCGAGGGCCAGGCAGACGAACCCGACGATCAGGCGCCCGAGGTAGGGGCGCATATATCCGAGGAGACGCCGGAGCTCGCTCACGGCGTGAAGGCTATTACAGCTCCCGGTCCGCGGCGAGATTGAGGAGCAAAACGTTGACGCGCGGCTCGCCGAGAAGGCCCAGGTCGCGCCCCTCGACGTGCGCGTCGATCAGCGCCTCGACGCGCTCGAGGGGAACGCCGCGCGCCGACGCGATCCGCGGCGCCTGCCACCGCGCGGCCTCGGGGCTCACGTGGGGATCGAGCCCGCTCGCCGAGGTCGTGAACAATTCCATCGGCACCGGTCCCGGCGCGTTGGGGTTCTCCGCGATCAGCCGCGCGCGGTCCGCCTCGATCCTCTCCCGGAGCTTCTTCGAGGTCGGACCGAAGTTCGATCCCGACGACGCCGCCGCGTCGTACCCATCCTGCCCGGCCGCCGAGGGACGGGGTTGGAAGTACCGCGCCTGGGTGAACCGCTGGCCGATCAGCTCCGAGCCCGCATCGAGGAGGCTCCCGTTCGCGTGCCAAGGGAAAGCCAATTGCGCCACGCCGGTCACGGCGAGCGGGTAGACGAGCCCACACACGACGAGCGTCACCGCCGTCATCTTCAGCGCGACGACGACATCGCGCTTCACCGCGTCACCGCTGCGATCACCATGTCGATCGCCTTGATGCCGAGAAACGGCGCCAGAAGGCCGCCGAGCCCGTAGATCAGCATCGACCGCCTCAGGAGCTGCGCCGCCCCCAGCGGCCGGTAGCGCACGCCCCTCAGCGCCAGCGGGATGAGCGCCACGATGATCAGCGCATTGAAGATGACCGCCGACAGGATCGCGCTCTCCGGCGACTTCAGCCCCATGACGTTCAACGGCGCGATCGCCGGGAACAGCGGCAGGAACATCGCGGGGAGGATCGCGAAGTACTTCGCGACGTCGTTGGCGATGGAAAACGTCGTGAGGCACCCGCGCGTCATCAGGAGCTGCTTCCCCACCTCGACGACCTCGAGGAGCTTCGTCGGGTTGCTGTCGAGGTCCACCATGTTCCCCGCCTCGCGCGCGGCCTGCGTCCCGGTGTTCATCGCGATCGCGACGTCCGCCTGCGCCAGCGCGGGCGCGTCGTTGGTGCCGTCGCCGGTCATCGCGACGAGCTTCCCCTTGGCCTGCTCCTCACGGATCAGGCGCAGCTTCATCTCGGGCGTCGCCTCGGCGAGGAAGTCGTCGAGGCCGGCCTCCGCCGCGATCGCCGCCGCTGTCTGCGGGTTGTCGCCGGTTATCATGATCGTGCGAATCCCCATCGCGCGGAACCGCACGAACCGCTCCTTGAGCCCGCCCTTGACGATGTCCTTCAGGTGCACGACCCCGAGCACGCGCGGGCCGTCTGCGACGGCGAGCGGTGTTCCGCCCGACCGCGCGATCGTGGCGACGATCCCCTCGAGCTCCCCCGGGAGCTTCCCGCCGAGGGCGCTGACGTGCCGCGCGATCGCGTCCACAGCCCCTTTCCGGATGATCCGGCCGTCCAGGTCGCACCCGCTCATCCGCGTGTGCGCGGAGAACGGGACGAAGGTCGCCTCCGGCTGATGGAGCTCGCGCGCGCGCAGGTCGTGCCTCTCCTTGGCCAGGACCACGATCGAGCGCCCCTCCGGGGTCTCGTCGGCCAGGCTCGAAAGCTGTGCCGCCTCCGCGAGATCCTCGACCCGCACGCCGGCCGCGGGGAGGAACTCGGTCGCCATGCGGTTCCCGAGCGTGATCGTCCCCGTCTTGTCGAGGAGGATCGTGTCCACGTCCCCCGCCGCCTCCACCGCGCGCCCGCTCATCGGCACGACGTTGTGGCGGATGAGCCGGTCCATCCCCGCGATCCCGATCGCGGCGAGGAGGCCCCCGATCGTCGTCGGAATGAGGCAGACGAGCAGCGCGACGATCGCGGTGACGGGAAAACGCGTTCCGGAGTACACGCCGAAGGGGACCAGCGTGATGCACGCGATCAGGAAGATGATCGTCATGCCGGACAGCAGCACGTGGAGGGCAACCTCGTTGGGCGTCTTCCGGCGCTTCGCGCCCTCGACGAGGCCGATGATCCGGTCGAGGAAGGATTGCCCGGGATCGACCGTGATCCGCACGACGATCCGGTCGGAGAGCACGCGCGTTCCTCCCGTGACCGCCGAGCGGTCGCCGCCGCTCTCGCGAATGACCGGGGCCGACTCCCCGGTCACCGCGGATTCGTCGACGGAGGCGATCCCCTCGATGACCTCCCCGTCGCCGGGGATCGTCTCCCCCGCCTCGACGACCACGACGTCCCCCTTGCGGAGCGACGAGGCGGAGACGCGCTCCTCGCGGCCGTTTCCGAGCTTCCGCGCGACCGTCTCCTTCCTCAGGCCGCGAAGCGCCGCCGCCTGCGCCTTGCCGCGCCCCTCGGCGAGCGACTCGGCGAAGTTCGCGAAGATCACGGTGAACCACAGCCACGCGGAGACGTGGAGCGCGAACGGAGAGAGGTCCTTCAGGCCCAGCACGGTCGTCAGCGCCGCCCCGACCTCGACGACGAACATGACCGGGTTGCGCGCCATGACGCGCGGGTCGAGCTTCTTGAAGCTGTCGAGGACCGCCGCGCGGAGCAGCGGGCCCTCCCACACAGAGACCGCACGCACGCTCATCAGAACACCTGCCCGGATCGCGCGAGGAAGTGCTCGACGACCGGTCCGAGCGACAGCGCGGGGAAGAACGTCAAGGCGCCGACGATGACGATCACGCCGACCAGGAGCACGACGAACAGCGGCCCGGTGGTGGGGAGCGTCCCCGGACCTTCGGGAGCCGTCTTCTTTCCGGCGAGGATCCCCGCGATCGCGAGCGCGGGGACGATCATCAGGAACCGCCCCGCGAGCATCGCGAGGCCGAGCGTCACGTTGTACCAGGGGGTGTTCGCGTTGAGACCCGCGAACGCCGACCCGTTGTTCCCCGCGGCGCTTGTGTACGCGTAGAGGATCTCCGACAGGCCGTGCGGCCCGGCGTTCCCCAGCGACGAAACCCCGTACGGAACGACCGCCGACCATGCGGACATCGCCAGGACGACGAGCGGGAAGATGAGGACGTAGAGCATCGCGAGCTGGACCTCGCGGGCCTCGATCTTCTTCCCGAGGTACTCGGGGGTACGCCCGACCATGAGCCCTGCGATGAAGACCGCGAGGATCGCCATGACGAGCATCCCATAGAGGCCGGCCCCGACCCCACCGAAGACGACCTCGCCGAGCTGGATGTTGAAGAGCGGCACGAGCCCGCCCAGGGGCGTGAAGCTGTCGTGCATCGCGTTGACGGCTCCGCAGGACGCATCGGTCGTGACCGTCGCGTAGAGGGCCGAGCTCGCGATCCCGAAGCGAACCTCCTTCCCCTCCATGTTCCCACCGCCCTGCGCCTCCGCCGCGTAGGCGACCGCGACGCCCACGAGGAACAGCGCCGCCATCGCGCCGAACAGCGCCCACCCTTGCCTCGCGTTTCCCGCCATGCGCCCGAACGTGAACGTGAGACCCGCGGGGATCGCGAAGATCAGAACCATCGATGCGAAGTTCGTCAGCGGCGTCGGGTTTTCGAACGGGTGGGCGGCGTTCACGTTGAGGAATCCGCCGCCGTTCGTCCCGAGCTGCTTGATCGCCTCCTGCGAGGCGACGGGGCCCATGGAAAGCACCTGCTTCCCGCCCTCGAGCGTCACGACCTCGCGGTAGGGCGCGAGGTTCTGGATCACGCCCTGCGAGGCGAAGAACAGCGCGAACACGAACGACAGCGGCAGCAGCACGTACACCGTCGCGCGGGTGAGATCGACCCAGAAGTTGCCGATCGTGCCGGGGCCGCTCCCGTCGCCGCGCCGCGTGAGCCCGCGCGCGAGCGCGATGGCGACGGCGATGCCCGCCGCGGCCGAGATGAAGTTGTGCCACGCGAGCCCCGCCATCTGGCTCAGGTAGCTCATCGTCGTCTCGCCGGAGTAGCCCTGCCAGTTCGTGTTCGTGGTGAAGCTCGCAGCCGTGTTGAACGCGGAGCCGGCCTCGACCGGACCGAGGTGCTGCGGGTTGAACGGGAGGACGTGCTGCAGGCGCTGGATCGCGTAGGTCACGAGCATCGTGGCCGCGCTGAAGGCCAGGAGCGAGAGCGCGTAGGCCGTCCACCTCTGCTCGCGCCGATCGACGCCGCACGCTCGGTGGATCAGCTCCTCGAGCCAGCCGAGCGGGCGCGAGAGAACGTGCTTTCGTCCCTCCATGACCCGATGCAGGAACGCGCCCATCGGCGGCGTGATCGCGAGCACGACGGCGAAGTAGACGAGGACTTGAAGCCAGCCGTTTCCGGTCATCAGAACCGCTCCGGCTTGAGCAGCGCATAGACGAGGTAGCCCAGCAGCAGCACCGCGAGGACCAGCGCGACCGCGTACTCCCAGCCCACGTCAGACCCGCTCGCACGCGCGAACGTACAGCCAGCAGAGCGCGAAGAAGAGAAGCGTCAGGAGGAGGACACCGAGATCCTTCACTTCAGGCGCGCCACCACGCGTCGTTTCGCGAACGCCGACACGACGAGCCCGCACGTCGCCAGGCCGAGAAAGGCGATGACGTCGTCCTTCCCGTGAATCATCAGATTCATGTAGGGCTTCGTCAGGAAGAAGTTGAGGCTGAGCGACGACGCGACGGCGGTCGCGAGCGCGGGGCCCCATCCGCCCAGCTCGGCGATGACGATGATCAGGATCAGGAACGGGAAGGTGAGGTTCGACGCGGAGGTGGCTTCCCGGAACGGTACCAGTACGGCGCCGAGGAGGATCGCGGCGCCGGGTCCGGCACCGAGGTAGATGATGTCTTCGTCGTCTTTCATGGCCCGGTCCTCCCTCCTTTTCCAGGGATAGACCGGGGCATGTCAGACCGGGGTCAAGAAGGACGACCCCAGCGTCAAGAAAGCGTCAAGACAGCTCGCTGCCTCGGAAGAACCAGCCGAGCTCGAACGCGGCCGTCTCCGGCGCGTCGCTTCCGTGCACCGTGTTCTTCTCGATGTTGATCGCGTAGAGCTTGCGGATCGTCCCCTCGGCCGCCTTCGCCGGATCCGTGGCGCCCATCGTCTCGCGCCAGTGCGCGATGGCGTTGTCGCGCTCGAGGCACATGAGCACGACCGGCCCCGACGTCATCGACGCGACGAGGTCCTTGAAGAACGGCCGCTCCTTGTGGACGGCGTAAAAACCTTCCGCTTCGGCGCGCGTCAGGTGGTGCTGCCGCATGGTGACGATGCGGAATCCTTCCTTCTCGATCCGGGCGATCACGTTGCCGACGTTCTTGTTGACCACGCCATCCGGCTTCACGATCGCGAGCGTGCGCTGAATCATTCGATCTCCGAAAGGGGTCTGACCCTAAAGAAGAGACTTCATCTTCTCGCCAATGGACGCGGGGCTCTCGACCACGTGGATGCCCGCCTCCTTCAGCACCTTCATCTTGTCCGCCGCGGTGCCCTTGCCCCCCGAGATGATGGCGCCGGCGTGACCCATGCGGCGTCCGGGGGGAGCGGTCTGACCGGCGATGAAGGACACGACCGGCTTGGTCACCTGTGCCTTCACGAACGCCGCCGCTTCCTCTTCGGCCGTGCCGCCGATCTCGCCGATCATCACGATCGCGTCGGTGTCCTTGTCCCCTTGGAAGAGCGTCAGACAGTCGATGAAGTTCGTGCCGTTGATCGGGTCGCCGCCGATGCCGATGCACGTCGATTGCCCGATGCCGAGCTGGGTGAGCTGGTAGACCGCCTCGTACGTCAGCGTTCCCGAGCGGGACACGACACCCACGCGCCCTTCCTTGTGGATGCTCCCCGGCATGATCCCGATCTTGCACGCCCCCGGCGTGATGATGCCGGGGCAGTTCGCGCCGATCAGGCGCACGCCCGGCTTGGTCCGCAGGTACGCCATGACCCGCATCATGTCGAGCGCGGGGATCCCCTCAGTGATCGCGACGATGAGCGGGACGCTCGCGTCCGCGGCTTCCAGGATCGCGTCCGCGGCGAACGGCGGCGGCACGAAGATGACGGTCGCGTTGGCGCCGGTTTCCTCGACCGCCGCGGCCACCGTGTCGAAGACCGGCACGCCCTCGTGCGTCGTTCCACCCTTCCCGGGCGTCACGCCCGCGACGGCGTTCGTTCCGTACTCGATCGACTGCTGCGTGTGGAAGGTCCCTTCCTTCCCGGTGATCCCCTGCACGAGAAGGCGCGTGTCTTTACCGACGAGGACGGCCATCACGCCCTCCCGGCCGCGGCGACGGCCTTCTCGGCGGCGTCCTTCATGCCGTCGGCGATGAGGAAGTTGAGGCCGGAGCTCTTGAGGATCTCTTTCCCACGCTCGACGTTGGTCCCCTCGAGGCGGACGATCACGGGGACCTTCACTCCGACCTCCTTCGACGCCGCGACCACGCCCTCCGCGACGACGTCGCAGCGCATGATTCCGCCGAAGATGTTGATGAGGACCGCGCGCACACCCTGGTCGCCGAGCAGGATTCGGAAGGCGTTCGTGACCATCTCCTTGGTGGCGCCGCCGCCGACGTCGAGGAAGTTCGCGGGCGCGCCGCCGTGGTGCTTGATGATGTCCATCGTTCCCATCGCCAGGCCCGCGCCGTTGACCATGCACGCGATGTTCCCGTCGAGCTTGATGTAGTTGAGGCCGTACTTCGAAGCTTCGACCTCGAGCGGGTCTTCCTCCGTCAGGTCGCGCAGCTCTTTGATGTCGGGGTGCCGGTAGAGCGCGTTGTCGTCGAAGCTGACCTTGGCGTCCAGCGCCAGGATCCGGCCGTCGGCGGTCTGGATCATCGGGTTGATCTCGACCATCGACGCGTCGGTGCCCACGAAGGCGGCGTAGAGCGCACCGCACATCTTGGCGAACGGGCCGACGAGCTCCGGCTTCAAGCCCAGCGCGAACGCGATTCGCCGCCCCATCCACGGCTGATAACCCGTAATCGGGCTGACGGTCAGTTTGTGGATCGCCTCGGGGCGCTCGGCTGCGACCTCCTCGATCTCGGTTCCGCCTTCGGCGCTGGCAATGAACACCGGCGCCTGCGCCCCACGGTCGAGCAGGAGCGCGACGTAGTACTCGGCGACGATCGAGATGCCTTCCTCCACGAGCACGCGGCGGACTTCCTTCCCTTCCGGTCCGCTCTGCTTCGTGACGAGGACGTTGCCGAGCATCTTCTTGGCTACGTCGCCGGCCTTCCCGGCGTCGGTGACGACGACCCCGCCGAGATCGGTCCCCTTGAAACGCCCCTTGCCGCGGCCGCCGGCGTGGATCTGCGACTTCACCACGACCTTCGGCGTGCCGAGCTTGCTTGCGATCTGCTGAGCCTCGTCGGACGTCGATGCCGGTCCGCCGTTAGGCACCGGGACACCGAAGGTCTTGAGGACGCCCTTGGCCTGGTACTCGTGAATCTTCACGCGCTTTCCCCTCGAAGGCGCGCGATTATAGGTGATCCCTCAAGCGGTATCCCACCCCCGGCTCGGTGATGAGGATCCTCGGGCGGGCGGGGTTCTCCTCGATCTTCTTGCGCAGCTCGGCCATGTGGACGCGCACGGTGTGGGTCTCCCCCGCGTGACCCGGCCCCCACACGTCCTGAAGGATCTGGCGGTGGGTCAGCACGCGCCCCGCGTTGCGGGCCAGCAGGACGAGGAGGCGGTACTCCGTCGCGGTGAGGCGGACCTCCCGATCCCCGACCGTCACCTCGCGGCGCGCGAGGTCGATCCGGAGCGCGTCCACCGACAGGACCGGCTCGTCGGCGTGCTTGGCGAGCGCCTCGCGGTGCCGGATCGCGACGCGCAGACGCGCGAGCAGCTCGCCGACGCCGAAGGGCTTGGTGAGGTAGTCGTCGGCCCCGGCATCCAGCGCCGCCACCTTGTCCAACTCGCGCCCGCGCGCCGAGAGCACGATGACCGGAGCGCTCGTCCACGCGCGGAGCGACTTCGTCAGGTCGATCCCGTCGCCGTCAGGGAGCCCCAAATCCACGAGGTACAGCTCGGGGTTGTGCGAGGTTGCGAGGAGGCCGGCCTCCGCCATCGTCCCCGCCTCGAGGACGCGATACCCGTTCGAGGTGAGCGACGCGCGCAGGAAGCGGCGCATGTGCGGCTCGTCCTCGACGACGAGGACCGAGGGTCCCGGCGTGCTCACGCGGTCTGCTCCGCGGGAGCGGCAGGAGGTGGCGTCCCACCGGTCGGAAGCGTGAGGCGGAAGACGGCGCCGCCGCCTTCCCGCGCGCCGGCCACGAGGTTTCCACCGTGGGCGCGCGCGATCGCGCGGGCGATCGGAAGGCCGAGCCCGGGGAAGCGTTCGAAGATCTTCTCTTCCCTTCCGGCCTCGATCCCGGGGCCGCGATCGGCCACCTCGACCATCACCGATTCCCCGTCGCGACGGGCCTCGATGTCGATCTGACCGCCTCGGCGCGCGTGCTTGGCGGCGTTGTCGAGGAGGTTGATCAGGAGCTGCTCGACCAGCACGGGGTCGAGCGCGATCGAAGGGAGGTCGGGCGAGAGCCGGGTCGTCACCGCCATCCCGTCGAGACGCGCCTCGAGGCGCCCGAGCGCCGAGCCGACGACCTCCTCGAGCGGCACCCAGTCCTTTCGCACCGCGAGCGTCCCGGAGGCGAGGCGCGTCATGTCGAGAAGGTCGGAAACCAGCCGCTCGAGACGGTCGGCTTCCTCGACGATCGTGTCGAGCATGTCCCGCTTGACCTCGGCGGGGAGCGTCGTGTCGTCGCGCACGGTGGTGACCGCGCCCACGATCGCAGCCAACGGCGTCCGCAGATCGTGGGAGACCGACGACAGCAACGTGCTCCGCAGCTCCTCGCTCTTCGCGCGCAAGTCCGCGACCCGTGCGGTCTGCGAGAGGCGCGCGCGGTCGAGGGCGAACGCGGCTTGCCTTGCGATCGCCTCGAGGAACGCGCGCTGCTCGACGTCGAGCGCGTCACCGGTCCCCTGCACGAGCGCGAGCACACCCAGAGGCGCCGGCTGCTCGCCGATCGGGGCGGCCAGGGCACCTGCCCCCGGGATCGTATCGGTCCCGCGCCCTCCGGGGCGCCCGTGCGCGAACACCCACCGCGCGACACCGGACTCCGTCGGGCCGAGCGTCGCGTCCTCGGGAACGGCGCCGGTGGCGGACAGCGTGCCGTCCGGCTGCGGGAGGAGGACGATGGCGCCGCAGCGGAAGACGCTCGACGCGTGGTGCGCCACGATCCGCGAGATCTCAGCCGGCGCGCCGGCGGAAACCAGGTCGCGCGACAGCTCGAAGAGCGCGCGCGTGCGGTGCTCGCGGAAACGCGCGTCGGCCTCTTGGCGCTTGAGCCGTCCGGTCAGCGTGCTCATCGCGAGGCCGACGCCGAACATCATCACGAAGGTCAGGATGTAGCGCGCGTCGGTCACCTCGAAAGTCAGCGCGGGGGGCACGAAGAAGAAGTCGTACGCCGCGACGGCGGCGGCCGCCGCGACGACGGACGGCCCGCGGCCGAACGCGACGCCCGAGATCATCATCGCGAGCACGTAGAGCATCTCGAGGTCGGGGACGGGGAGGAGCGAGCGGACCGCGAGGGCGACGGCCGTCGTCACCGCGATCAGTCCGACGGCTTTCGCATGAGGCTCCCAGGTGAGCGCCTGGGGCGGCGCGGGCTCCGGTGGCTTCTCGGGGGCCTCCTGGCGATCACCGGAGATCGCGCTGACCTCGATCTCGGCGCTCCCGCGCACCAGGGCGTCGAGCAGCGAGCCCCGCGGCAGGTCGCGCAGGCGGCGGTGGGTCGGCTTCCCCACAAGGATGCGGGTCACGTTTCTCGCGCGGGCGAAGTCGAGGATCGAGGCGGCGATCGACGGTCCGCGCAGCCGCGCGACCTCGCCTCCCAGGGACTCCGCGAGCCGTAGGAACTCCTCGACCCGCTGCGCGTCCTCCTCCGACAGCGGGGCGGCGCCGTCCCGGGTCGCGTGGACGGCGAGCCAAGGCGCGCGGAGTCCCGCCGCCATCCGCCGCGCGGCGCGCACGAGGTCGGCGGACGAGGGCGCCGGCCCGACGCAGACCATGATCCGTTCCGCCGTGGGCCAGGTCGACGCGGTGCCGAGGATCCGGCGCTCGGCCTCGACGTCCTCGCGCACGCGCTCGGCCGTGCGCCGAAGCGCCAGCTCGCGAAGCGCGAGAAGATTGCCGCGCCGGAAGAACTGCTCGGCCGCGCGCTCGGCGACGTCCGGAAGGTACACCTTCCCCTCGTGGAGCCGCGTGAGCAGCTCCTCGGGGGCGACGTCCACGAGGTGAACCTCGTCGGCGCGCTCGAGGATCGAATCGGGAACGGTCTCTCGCACCTGGATCCGGGTGATCTGCGCGACGACGTCGTTCAAGCTCTCGACGTGCTGGATGTTGAGCGTCGTGTGGACGTCGATCCCCGCGTCGAGCAGCTCGAGCACGTCGTCGAAGCGTTTGCCGTGGCGCGACCCCGGCACGTTCGTGTGCGCGAGCTCGTCGAGCACGAGGAGCTTCGGCCGTCTCGAGAGCGCCGCGTCGAGGTCGAACTCCTCGAGGCTCTTCCCCTTGTACTCCAGCCGCCGGCGCGGCAGGATCGAGAGTCCTTCGAGCAGCACCTCGGTCTCCGGCCGGCCGTGCGTCTCGACCGCGCCCACGACGACGTCCACGCCTTCCCGGAGAAGGACGTGCGCCGTCTGGAGCATGCGGAACGTCTTGCCGACGCCGGGGGCGAAGCCGAGGAAGATCTTCAGCTTGGCGCGCGTGGATCGGAGATCGGCGGCGCGCACCTGCGCCAGGAGCGTCTCCGGATCGGGTCGTTCGCTCTCGCGGGTCTTCACGGCCTGCCGGAAGGGTAGCTCCGGCGGCGTCAAGACGGCATCAAGAGTCGAAAAGCGTCGGCAGCGGCAGCAGGAGGAAGCTCTTCCGGTGGATCGGGCACGGCCCCAGCTTGCGGATCGCGTCGCGGTGCGCCGTGGTCGTGTATCCCTTGTGGAGGGCGAAGCCGTAGCCGGGGTAGACCTGCTCGTAGTCGCGCATGAGCGCGTCGCGGGTCGTCTTCGCGAGGATCGAGGCGGCCGCGATCGCGTGACAGCGGGCGTCCCCTCCCACGATCGGCTCTTGCGGCAGGTCGCACCCCGGGATGCGGCGCGCGTCGATGAGCACGTGCTGCGGCCGCACCGACAGCGCGTCCACCGCGCGCCCCATCGCGGCGAGCGACGCGTGGTAGATGTTGAGGCGATCGACCTCGTCGGACTCGACGACCGCGACCGACCACGAGAGGGCGCTCTCGCGGATCTCGATCGCCAGCTCCTCGCGCCGTCCGGCGAGCAGCTTCTTCGAGTCGTCCACGCCCCGCACCCCCACGCCGGGCGGGAAGACGACCGCGGCGGCAACGACCGGTCCCGCGAGCGGTCCGACGCCGGCCTCGTCGACCCCGCAGATCCGCTCGATCCCGGTCGCCCACAGCTCGCGCTCGCGCGCGAGGAGCGTCGCGAGTCGGCGGGCGAGGGCGCGGGGCTGGGGCATCGCGCCGCTATAATGCGGCCGATATGCCGACTTTGGTCCTCCTCCGTCACGGTCAGAGCACCTGGAACCTCGAGAACCGGTTCACGGGGTGGACCGACGTCGACCTCACCCCTCAAGGCCACGCGGAAGCGCACGCCGCCGCGGCCGCGCTTGCGGCCGGCGGGCTCGGCTTCGACGTCGCGTTCACGTCGGTGCTCAAGCGCGCGATCCGGACCCTCTGGATCGTCCTCGACGACATGGACCTGATGTGGGTCCCGGTCCACCGCGACTGGCGGCTCAACGAGCGCCACTACGGTGCGCTCCAGGGGCTGAACAAGGCGGAGACCGCGGCGAAGTTCGGCGAGGAGCAGGTCAAGATCTGGCGGCGCAGCTACGCGATCCCTCCGCCCCCCTTCGAGACCGCCGACCCGCGCTCGCCGCGCACCGACCCGCGGTATGCGGCGCTCTCGCCGTCTCAAATCCCGAGCAGCGAGTCCCTGGCCGACACGGTGAAGCGGTTCCTGCCGGCGTGGCACGAGTCGATCGCGCCCGCGGTGGCGGACGGAAAGCGGGTCCTGATCGCCGCCCACGGGAATTCGCTTCGGGCGCTGGTGAAATACCTCGACGGGATGTCCGACGAGGCGATCGTCGAGCTGAACATCCCCACCGGGATCCCGCTCGTCTACGAGCTGGATGACAAACTGAAGCCGATCCGGCATTACTATCTGGGCGACGAAGAGACGGTCCAGCGGGCTGCCGACGCGGTCGCGAGGCAGGGCCGCAAGTCGCCGTAAGGGAGACTCCATGACGTTCGTCATCACCGAGCCGTGCATCGGCACCAAAGACTCCGCCTGCGTGGACGTCTGCCCGGTCGATTGCATCCACCCTACCAAGAAGGACGCGGCGTTCGAGAACGCCGAGATGCTCTACATCGACCCGGCGGAATGCATCGACTGCGGGGCGTGCGAGCCCGCGTGCCCGGTCGAAGCCATCTTCGAGGGGGACGCCGTTCCCGAGAAGTGGAAGGACTACACCGAGAAGAACGCGGCGTACTTCAAGAAATAGGAAATGGGGACAGTTAGGGGGGCGTCATGCGACGAGCATCGTTAGGTATCTCGCTGCTGCTGGCCTCGTCGGCATTCGCGGCGCCCGGCTCGGGCGACCTCTGGGACGTGACGACCCAGATGGTGATCGAGGGCATGCCGGCGGGGATGGGAATGCCCGCGCGCACGCAGCAGGTCTGCGCGGCCAAGGAGTGGAACAAGCCGCCGGTCGCGCAGGACCCGCAGCATCCGTGCGAGATCGTCGACTTCAAGAGCACCCCGACGATGTCGACCTGGAAGATGCACTGCCCCGGGCCGCCGGCGATGGACGGCAACGGCGAGATCAGCCGCAGCTCCCCCACGGCCTACAAGGGCTACATGAAGATGAGCTCCGAGGAAGGCGCCGTCACGATCAACCTCAGCGGGCGCCGCGTCGGGGACTGCGACGCCGAGGCCGCGAAGGTCGACCGCGACGCGCAAGCCGCGAAGATCCAGTCGCAGATCGCCGCCGGACAACAGGCGGCCGACGACGCGAAGAAGCAGATGTGCCAGGCGCCGGTGACGAGCCTCAACCTCGTGTCGCTCAACCAGCAGGCGCAGTTCTGCGAGGGTCCGAGCTACAAGGCCGCCTTCTGCGAGAAGCTGAACACGCACGCGGGCTGGCAGACGACCTGCGTCCGCGAGAAGTCCGACGCTCCCAATGCGCTCGTCGCGGCCGCGGCGTTTTGCGCCGCCGACGCGACCGAGCTGACGAAGAAGGGCTGCGACGAGGAGGCCAAGCAGAAAGACGAGAACCTCGACGTCATCGGGCGGTGCTGCCCGGAGCTGGCCAAGGCGATCGCGCAGCGCGAGTGCGGCGGGCTGCAGTACAGCGCGCAGATGGGGAAGTACGGCTCGTTCTGCGCGACGTACGCGAAGGACCTCGTGGGCGGCGGCGAGGGCGCTCCCGCGCCGAGCCCGTCCCCCGAGTCGTCGACCTCGAAGACGAAGAGAAAGATCAAGAGCTTCATCCCCCATTGATCGCGGCGGCGCTCCTGGGAGCGGCGGCGGCGATCGCTCCCCCCCCGGCGGTCGACAAGTTCCCGCGGGCCGCGAAGTCGTACCTGGTCGCCGTCGACGGCCGCATCCTCTGGGAGCGCGACGCGGGCCAGCCGCGCCTCCCGGCCTCCCTCACCAAGATCATGACCGCGCTCGTGCTCGTGGACGGCGCGTGGGATCCGGCGGCACGGGTCACGGTCGGCGCGCGGCCTGCTGCGGCCACAGGGTCGCGTGCGGGCTTGCGCGCGGGCGAGACGCTCGGCGCGGGGGACCTGCTCACCGCGATGCTCGTCTCTTCGGCGAACGACGCCTGCTTGGCGCTCGCGGAGCACGCGGGAGGCAGCGCCGAGGCGTTCGTCGCGGCGATGAACGCGCGGGCGCAGGAGATGGGGCTTGCGGCGACGACCTTCGCGAACCCCTGCGGGCACGACGACCCGAAGCAGCGCTCATCCGCCCGCGACTTGCGCGTGATCGCCGAAGCGGCGCTCGGGCGGACCGAGATCACGACCCGCGTCGCCCTGCGCGAGGCGACGATCGCGACCGGCAAGGGGAGGGCGATCAAGCTACAAACCGGGAATCTCCTCCTCGGCCGGTCCGAGGGCGTGTACGGCTTGAAATCGGGCTATACGCCGGGCGCCGGCAAGTGCCTGGTCGCCGCCGCGGAGCGGGGCGGCACGAAGGTGCTGATCGTCCTGCTCGACGCCGCCGACCGCTGGTGGACCGCCGCGGGGCTCGTCGAGCGCGCCTTCGATGAAGCTCACGCGAAGCGCTAGCGCCTACGCGCTGCTCGTCCTCGCGGTCGCGGCGGCCTACGCGAACGCGCTCCCCGCGGCCTTCCAGTTCGACGACTGGAACGTCATCGTGTTCGAGCGGAAGGTGCACGGGCTCACCGCGTGGTGGACGTCGATGCCGGGGATCCGGCCGCTCCTCAAGCTGTCCTTCGCTCTGAATTGGGCGGTCTCGCCCCGCCCGCTCGGCTTCCACCTGGCCAACGTCGGAATCCACGCGGCCAACGCCTGCCTCGTGTACGCGCTGCTCTCCCAGCGCGCCGCGAAAGCCGTCGCGCTGACGACCGCGCTGATCTTCGCCCTCCACCCCGTGCAGACCGAGGCGGTGACCTACGTGACCGGGCGCTCGGTTTCCCTCTCCACGCTGTTCGCGCTCGGCTGCCTCGCCACGACCGGCTGGCTGTCGGCGGCGCTTCTCGCCGGCGGGCTGCTCGTGCGGGAGACGGTGGCGGTCGTCGTGGCCGCGAAGAGGGGTCTGACCCCGTTTCTCGTCCTCGGGGCGGCGGCGGTGCTGGCGCTGGCGAGCCCCTGGTACCTCCACCTGTTCGGGACGAGCGTCGCGACACGCCCGCTCGGGACGCAGCTCTTGACCCAGGCCCACGGCGTCTCGTATCTGATCGGCCAGCTCGTGCGCTTCGACCGGTTGAACGCCGACCCCAACCTCCCGGTCATCACGGCTTGGAGCGTGCGAACCGCGATCGAGGCGGCCTCGATCGTCGCGCTGATCGCCGCCGGCCTCGTCCTGTGGAAGAAGCACCCGCCGGTCGCGTACGGCATCCTGTGGTTCTTCCTCTGGCTGGCGCCGACGAACTCGATCCTCCCCCGCCTCGACGTCGCCAACGACCGCCAGCTCTACGTCGCGATGCTCGGGCCCGCGTTCCTGCTCGCCCACGCGCTCGGGGCCGCCGCGAAGCTCCGGGGGAACGCGTTCCCGTGGGGCGTGACGATCGTGCTCGTCATCGCCCTCGGGACCGCCACTCACGTCCGCAACCGCGTCTATCGGGACGAGGTGACCTTCTGGGGCGACGTCGCCGCGAAGTCCCCCGACAACGCCCGCGCCTTCAACAACCTGGGTTACGTCCTGGCCCTGGAGGGCCGCAACGACGAAGCCGAGGCCGCACTCCGTCGCGCGCTCTCGCTCGCCCCCGACGACGTGACCGCCTACGTGAACCTGCACTTGCTCCACGACGGGCTCATCACGAAGGCCAACCGTCGCCGCTGATTCCTGAAAAAACGCTACCGCCGAAGATTCCCACCCGCGCGACTCAACGCTTCCCCCTCCGCCCGAGTATTTGTAAGCGGCGAGCGGATGCTGGAGATGACGCTGGTCGCAACCCGACACGAGACGCCCCTTCCGACCCTCGTGGAGCTCGCCGCATCGGGAGACACCGAGGCGTTCGAGCAGCTCATGATCCAAACGCAAACCCGGGTGATGGCGATGACGTGGCGGATGCTCGGAAACGACGCCGACGCCCGGGACGCGACTCAAGAGGTCTTCCTCCGCGTCTACAAGAACCTCGGGCGCATCCGGCAGGACCGCGACCTCTTCGCCTGGCTTTACCGCGTCAGCGTCAACGTCTGCCGCGACATCGCGCGCTCGCGGCGCCGGCACGTCGAGCGCTTCGCCCCGCTCGAGACGGACGTCGCGGCACCAGGCGCGGCGGATAGCGCGGTGCGCGAGCTGACGCGGCGCGAGGAGCGCGAGCGGGTCGCGCGCGCGATCGCCACCCTCCCCGACAAGGAGCGCGCGGCGATCTTGCTGCGCGACGTCGAGGGGCTTCCGACCGAGGAGGTCGCGAAGATCCTCGAGTCCAGCGCGACGACCGTGCGCTCGCAGATCAGCTCTGCCCGCAAGAAGCTCCGGAGCCTTCTCGGAGGCGGGCGATGACCTGCGAGAGCGTCCGGCAGCTGCTTCCGCTTCATGCGGGCGGCGATCTCGACGAGCAGGATTCGGGACAAATCGATGCGCACCTCGACTCGTGCGCCGCGTGCTCGGCGATCGCCGCGGAGTATGCGGAGGCTCGGAACGCGCTGCGCCGACTCGATCCACCGGAGCTCGACGCCTCCGTCTACGCCGGCATGCGCGGCGCCGTGCTGCGGGAGATCCGAAAGCAACCCGCCGCCGTGCGTGCCGGGTGGTGGAATTCACGCTGGGCGGCCGCCGCAGCCTTGGTGATCGCCATGAGCCCGCTGGCGCTGTACCTGTCAGGGCGCGATGCGCGCGATGCGCATCCCGTCGCCTCGGTCGCCTCCCCTGCGCCGATGACTCCCCTCCCGGCTGTTGTCTCGCCGCCGCCTCCGATCGAGCGAAGGGAAGCGCCCACGGTGGCCCGAACTGCTCCCCGCCGGAAGAAGACCGTCCCCGAGAAGGTGTCCGACCCCCTACGTCTCGAAATCCAGACCCAAGACCCCAACATCCGGATCATCTGGTTCGCGACCGCGACCTAGGAGGATTGTTCCGATGCTTCGACTCATCCGTCTGCTGCCCGTCGCGCTCTTGCTGGCTGTCCTCGCCCCGACCGTATCGATCGCGGACGGTGCGCCCACCCCCTCGGCGAACGATTACTACGTCACCGAAAAGGGATTCAAGAGCGCGGTCCTCCAGGTCAAGCATCGCGACGCCGAAGAGATGGCGAACGTGCTCAACCTGCTCGGCAGCGGGTTCAAGGGCGCCATGGTGCGTGCGAACTCGGCGCTGGGGACCATCACGGTGCGCGACTTCCCCGAGAACATCGCAACGATGGAGGACGCCCTCAAGCGGCTGGACGTCGCCTCCGCACCCAGCGCGGACATCGAGCTCCGCATCTACGTGCTCCTCGCCTCGGGCGCCGCCTCCACCACGGCGCCGCCGGTTCCCGCCGAGCTCCGGGAAGTGATCGCGCAGCTCCAGAAGACCCTCCAGTACAAGAACTACGAGCTCGCAGCGACGATCGAGCAGCGCGTGACGGCGACGAAGCGGGGCCCGAGCGGGTCGGGCACGGCGCAGATCCCCCAGACCGGATCGACGGCGCAAGCGACCTTGGCCTACAACTACGGCTTCGACGCGATCGGGCTCTCGCGGAACGAAACGGGGGTGAGGACCATCTCGATCGGCAAGTTCAACTTCGACACCATCTCGGACGGGGGCTTGCGCACCAACGTCTCCACGGCGCTGAACCTGCGTGAGGGGGAGCGGGTCGTCGTCGGAACCGCGATGATTTCGAGCCGCGCCCTCGTGCTGGTGCTGTCGGCGGACATTCTCGACTAGGCCTACGGCCTAGGGAATCGTCCACGGAGGCTTTGGGGGCGCCTTGTCCGTAGGCTCTGGCCAAACGGGAGGGAGGCAACATGCAAACCAACCGCGTCCTCATCGTCGACGATTACCCCCAATCGGCGGAGTCGCTCGCGATGCTTCTGAAGCTCCGAGGCTACGAAGTGCGGGTCGCGCATCACGGGCTCGAGGCGGTGGCGGCGGCCTCGGAGTTCCGCCCCCACGTCGCGCTGCTGGACCTCGGACTTCCGGGGCTCGACGGCTACGAGGTCTGCCGGCGCATCCGGGACACGTCGTGGGGCCAGCGCATGCTGATGCTGGCGGTGACCGGCTGGGACCGCGTCGAAGACCGGCTGAGATCGGCGGCCGCCGGCTTCGACAGCCACGTCGTCAAGCCCATCGATTTCGCCGTTCTCGACCGCCTGCTGGCCGAGCCGATCGTCGCGGCCTCCTAGTTTCGGGGGCCGCCCCGAAGGGCCGGCTCGTCGCTGATAGACTAAAAAAGCGATGCACGTCTCCTCCCCCCAACGCCCGGTGCAGGGCCGCCGCGTCGTCGTGACAGGGATCGGCGCCCTCTCCCCCAACGGCAACGGCCGTGAAGCCTTTTGGGCCGCGACACGCACAGGAAAGAGCGGCGTGCGCCGGATCACCGAGTTCGACGTCGATCACCTCCCCACCCGGATCGCCGGGACCGTGGAGGACTTCGACGCCGGGACCGTGATGACCGCGAACGACCTCAAGCACGTGCCCCGCATCGTCCCGCTGGCGCTCGCCGCGGCCGTCGAGGCGATGGAGGACGCCGGGCTCGACACGGCGACGATGCCGATCGAGGAGCGGCGCCGCTTCGCCGCCGTGATCGGCTCGGGCGGCGCCGGGCTCGAGTTCATCGAGAAGCAGTTCCGGCAGTACTACCTCGACGACCCCAAGGGGGTCAGCCTCTACACGATCCCCTCGGCAACCCCGGGCTCGCTCTCCAGCGAGATCTCGATGAAGCTCGCGCTGCGCGGCCCCTCGCACGTCATCTCGACCGGCTGCACCTCCTCGACCGACGCGATCGGCCACGCGATGTCCCTGATCCGGTACGGCCGCGTCGACCGGGTGCTGGTGGGCGGGAGCGACTCTCCGATCGGCCCGGGGATCGTCACCGGCTTCTGCCTCATGAAGATCATGTCGACCGCCTGGAACGACGAGCCCGAGCGCGCCTCGCGCCCGTTCTCCAAGGACCGCGACGGCTTCGTCATCGCCGAGGGCGCGTGGATGCTCGTGCTCGAAGAGCGCGATCTTGCGATGGAGCGCGGCGCCACGATCCTGGGCGAGCTGCTCGGCTACGGCGCCACCTGCGAGGCGTTCCACCGCGTCCGGCTCGACGAGAACGGCGAGGAGCCGGCGCGCGCGATGCGCCTGGCGCTCGAGGACGCCGGCGTCGGCCCCGCCGAGATCGACTACCTCAACCTCCACGGCACCTCGACGCAGCTGAACGACCGGATCGAGACGCGCGCCGTCAAGCTCGTCTTCGACGGGCGCGCGCGGGACATCCCCGCCTCGAGCCTCAAGTCGATGATCGGCCACCCGCAAGGCGCGTGCGGTGCCGCGGGAGTGGCCGCCTCCTTGTTCGCGATGCGCGACTCGTTCCTGCCCCCGACGATCAACCGCGACGTTCCCGACCCCGAGTGCGACCTCGACGTCATTCCCAACGCGGGCCGGGAGCGGAGGATCGACACGTTCCTGTGCAACTGCATCGGGTTCGGGTCGAAGAACGCCGCGCTCGTTTTCCGCCGGCACGAGCCGTAGCGTGCCTTCGGTCCTGGTCCCGAAGCGGTCGGCCTCCCCCGAGTGGATGGATCGCACCGGGAACACGCGTCAGGACCTCGAGGGCGCCCTCCGCGACATCGGCAAGGTCAACCGCCTGCTGCGGGGCTCGAGGATCCTGATCGACGCGCTCCGGCCGTGCCTCGAGAAGCAGCAGCAAGGCCAGACGCTGACGGTCCTGGACGTCGGCACCGGCGGCGCCGACCTGCCGATCGATCTCGTGAACGAGGCGCGGCGGATGGACCGGCGCGTCCACGTCACCGCGGTCGAGAAGGACGTGGTGACCGCCGGCTACGCGAAGGCCCAGACGCAGGCCTACCCCGAGATCGAGGTCACGCTGGCCGACGCCACGCGGCTCCCGTTCCCGCCGCAGAGCTTCGACGTCGTGATCGCCTCGCTGTTCCTCCACCACTTCGGAGACGCGCAGGCCGCGCAGCTTCTCCGCGACTTCCGCGCCATCGCACGCCGCGCCGTCCTCATCAACGACCTCCGCCGCCACCTGATCCCCTGGGCGTTCATCGGCGTGGCCGCCCACGTCACCGGCCGCCACCCGATGTTCCGTCACGACGCGCCGCTGTCGGTGCTCCGGGGCTTCACCGCGACCGAGCTCCGCAACGCGGCGAAGGAGGCCGGCGTGCCGCGGGTCACCCTCGCGCGCCGGTTCCCGTACCGTTTCCTGATGACGCTCCCGGGCTCGAACTCCATCCCGTGACCAAGACCGACGTGCTCGTCGTGGGCGGAGGCCCGGCCGGAGCGACGATCGCGGCGCTCGCGGCGGCCAAGGGCGCGCGGGTCGTCCTTCTCGAGCGCGAGCGCTTCCCGCGCGACAAGGTCTGCGGCGAGTTCCTCTCGGCCGAGGGGTGCGGCGTGGTCGGCCGCCTCAACATGCTCTCCACGCTGAAATCGCTCGGTGCCCGGCCGATGACGCGCTGCCTGCTCGCCGACGCCAAGGGCCGCCACGTCACCTCCGCGCTGCCGCAGGCGGCGCTCGGCATCTCCCGGGCGACCCTCGACACACTGCTCCTCGCGAAGGCGCGGGCGGCGGGGGCGACCGTTTTCGAGGAGACGCAGGCGGTCGCCCCGATCGTCGAGCGGGAGATCGTCAAGGGAGTCACCACCCGCACCGCCTCCTTCCGGGCGAAGCTCGTCATCGCCGCCGACGGCAGGCGCTCGATGCTCCAGCGCGCGCTCAACCCCTCGATCGGCGACCCGCTCAAGACCGGGCCCGAGTCCTGGTTCGGCTTCGGCGCCCACTTCTCCGACACGACACGGGGCCTGGGCGGGCGCATCGAGCTGTTCGTGTTCGAGGGCGGCTACGCCGGCCTCGGGCCCGTGGAGGGCGGCCGCCTGGACCTCGCGCTGATCGCGCGGGTCGACGCCCTTCGCGCCTGCGGCAACTCCCCCGCCCGCCTCTTCGACGAGCGCATCAAGAAGAATCCCCTGCTCGCGTCCCGCCTCGACGACGCGCAGCTGCTCTCGCCGTGGCGCGCGATCGGCCCCCTGAAGTTCGGCACCCGCAAGCCCGCCTCGCACGGCGCCCTCTTCCTGGGCGACGCCGCGGGCACGATCGACCCGTTCAGCGGCGAGGGCATCTCGAACGCGCTCGTCGCCGCGGAGCTCGCGCTTCCCTACGTCGAGAGCGCCCTCTTCCAGGGGTATCTCACGGCGGACGCCGCTCGCGCGTGGACCTCCACGTGGCGCTCCGCGTTCGCGCCGGTCACCCGCCGCGCCGGGATGATCGGCCAGCTTTTCCGCCACCCGCGGCCGGCCGCCATCGCCCTCCGGATGCTCCAGTTCCCGCCGGGGGCGCGCATGCTGCCGTCTCTGGTCGCCGCGAGCCGCACCACGTCGTGAAGGCGTCGGTCTTCGTCGGCACCAGCCTCGACGGCTTCATCGCCCGGAAGGACGGCGCGTTCGATTTCCTGCCGGCGGGCGGCGGCGAGCCGCACGGCTACGCCGAGTTCATGGCGTCGGTCGATGCCCTCGTGATCGGCCGCCACACCTTCGAGATCGTCCTGGCGATGGACCCGTGGCCTTACGGTCCCAAGCCGGTCTTCGTCCTGAGCAGCGGCCCGCTCCGCGGCGTTCCTCAAGGTGTTCCCGTGGAGCGCCTGTCGGGCACGCCGAACGAGATCGTCTCCGAGCTTTCGACGCGCGGCATGCGGCACATCTACGTCGACGGCGGAATCACCATTCAGCACTTTCTCCGCGCCGGCCTCATCGACCGGATCATCGTCACCCGGGTGCCCGTTCTCATCGGGGAAGGTATCCCCCTGTTCGGTCCCGTCGATCGGGATATCCTCGTGGAGCACGTCGCGACGAAGTCGTTCACCGGCGGGCTCGTCCAGAGCGAGTACGTCGTCTCGAAGCGCTAGGAGAATCCCATGACGCCGAATTCACTCGAAGCTCGCATCGAGCAGCTCGAGAAGGAGGCGCGGCGGTTGAGGCGCGTCCTCCTCGGCTTGCTCGTCGTCATTCCCATCGCGGTATCGCTCGTCGTGTCGGGCGCGCAAGCGGACGCCCCCAAGGACATCGTGGCCAACTCGATCCGGGTGGCCGGGAAGTCGGGGAAGGGCGGTGCCACGCTCTCCTCCAGCGAGGACGGGTTCGTCGGCCTTTACTTCCGCGATCCCGGCGGCCAGGTCCGGTCGGCCCTCCTGATGACGCCGCAGGGGAAGTCCGTGCTCTCTTTCTCCGACGGTCAGGTCAGCCGGCTCGAGATCGGCGTCATCGACAACGCGGCGAAGGACGGGCGGGAGTACTCGATGAACCTGCGGGACGCGGACGCGAAGGTCATCTGGCGCCCGACAGTCGCCAACCCGTTCGAGTGACCGGTGCCAAGAGCGACCTCGTAACGGGTGCGGTGATCGGAATCGGCTTCGTGGCTATCATCGGACCCGGCATCCGATGCGAGTCTTCATAGCCGGCGCTACCGGCGCGATCGGAAAAGCGTTGCTGCCTCGGCTCCTCGCGAGCGGGCACGAGGTGTGGGCGCTCGCGCGCGACATGAAGAAGGCGGGAGAGGCGATCGCCATGGGCGCGCAGGTCGTGCTCGCCGACGCCCTCGATCCCGGCGAGCTGACCGCGGCCGTCAAGAACGCCCGGCCGGAGGTGGTGATCCACGAGCTCACGGCGCTCAAGGGCGTCGCCGACTTCAAGCGGTTCGACGAGCTGTTCGCGCTCACCAACCGCTTCCGCACGGAAGTGACGGACACCCTCATGGCCGCCGCGCGGCTCGTGGGCGCGCGCCGGTTCATCGCGCAGAGCTATTGCGGCTGGCCGTTCGAGCGCGTCGGAAGCCGGTGAAGACCGAGGACGATCCGCTCGACTTCCACCCGCCGGCCGCGTTCCGCAAGAGCCTGGCGGCGATCCGCTACTTGGAAGACGCCGTCCGCGGGGCCTGGGACCTGCGCGCTGTCGCGCTGCGCTACGGGGCGCTCTACGGACCCGGCACGGGGATCGCCAAGGACGGCAATATCGTCGCGCTCGTTCGCGACCGGAAGATCCCGATCGTCGGCAACGGCTCCGGCATCTGGTCGTTCCTCCACGTCGCCGACGCGGCGAGCGCCACCGTCCGCGCGGTCGTCGAAGGCGATCCGGGCATCTACAACGTCGTCGACGACGACCCGGCCCCGGTCGCGTCGTGGCTTCCGGCGCTCGCGAAGACTTTGGGAGCGAAGCCGCCCCGGCACGTCCCGGTGTGGGTGGGGCGGCTCGCGATCGGCGAGGGCGGCGTGTCGGTGATGACGAGCATCCGCGGCGGATCGAACGTCAAGGCGAAGCGACTGCTCGGGTGGCGGCCGGCCCATCCGACGTGGCGGCGAGGGTTCGTCTCGGAACTGGGCTAGGATCCCCGCCCGTGCGGCTGCGAACTGGCCGGTCTCGCCCTCGTCGTCATCGGGCGCTTGACCGTCTTCATGATCGATCCCGCGAAGACGGCCTACTCGTTCATTCCGTCGAGCAACTGGGAGCTCCAGCACTCCTGCCTCACCGCCTACTACGTCGCCGCGGACCCGGTGCGCCACACGCCCAAGATCTACGACAACGCGCTATACTCCGCCCCCGACGACGACCCGGCCCAGCCTCGCAAGCCGCTCATGCTCGGGGCGTTCCAGATCGACGTCTACGAGTACCCGCCGCCGTTCCTGCTGCTGCCGCGTGCGCTGCTCGCGCTGACGCCCGCGTTTTCCGACCTGCGCATGCTCTGGTTCGGGCTCAACGGGATCGTGATGCTGGGGGCGATGCTGCTCGTGGCGAGCGCCCTGGATCCGGCCGCGGGAACGCGCGCGCTGCTCCTGTCGCCGATCGTGTGGCTGGCCCCTCCGACGATCAGCACGCTTCAAAAGGGAAACGTCCAGGGGATCGTCGTCGCGATCTCGATGATCGCGATGCTGCTGTTCGCCCGGCGGCGGTTCGCGGCGGGGGGAGCGCTCCTCGCGTTTGCCACGGCGAGCAAGCTGTACCCGGGGCTCCTCATCGTGTACCTGATCGTGCGGCGCGACTGGCGCGCGGTCGCCTGGACGGCCGCGTGCGGTGTCGCGATCGGCCTGGCGACGCTCGCCGCGTTTGGCTGGGCGCCCTACGCGACCTTCCTCCAGCACATGCCCGGGCTCATGAGCGGCGAGGCCTTCCCGGCGTTCCGGCGGCCGACGGCCATGGCGATCAACCTCTCGATCCCCGGGCTCGTCTTCAAGGCGAAGCTGTTCGGCATTCCGGGGATGGGTTTTCCCGCGGCGAAGCTGGTCGGATGGCTCTACACCGCCGTCGCGCTCGCCGCGGTCGCGTGGGTGGGGTTGCGGAAGCCCCGCCCGGAGCGCGAGCCCCTGGTGTGGCTTGCGATCCTCACGCTCGCAACGCTTCGAAGCCCGTTTCTGCCGCAGTCCTACGGCGCGATGCCTCCGCTGTGGCTGCTGACGCTCGTGGGTGCGGTTTGGGGATCGGGCGGACGCGCGATCACCGGCGTCGTCGCCATCGCCGCAGCGCTTTCCATCTACTGGCCGCACGATTGGCCGGCCGACCCGCGGTGGATCGCGCTGCTCACGTGCGTGACCCAGGCGGCGATCGTTGCGCTGATCGGATTCACGATCGCGCGTTGCTGTTTTCGCAAGCTATAAAAACATTACATTTTTGCCTGCACGGGCGTTACGTACCCCGTACTGTTTGGCCGCACGGCAGTCGGGGGCACGGACATGGACAGATGGGTCCGACGAGCGGAATGGCTCGTAGGGGTGGCGACCGTTGTGGGCGTCGGGGGCGGGATCGTGGCCGTGGTGCATGACCACGACCGCCCCCGGCGTCACATGGCGGCGTTCGAGAGCAACGTCAATCGGTCGGGGGGCGCGGAGTTCGCTCGGTTCTCGGCGCCGGATCCCGAAGTGTGCGCCGACGCGTGCATTTCGGACGCGCGGTGCCTGGCCTTCAGCTACGACGTCGCCGCGAGCCGCTGCCGGCTCAGCGCCGACGTCCCGCCGAAGGTCGAGCGCGAAGGGTTCGTCTCCGCGGTGAAGGTGCGCAGCGGCACCTAGCGTCACGGCACGCGACCGAACGACTCGAGCAGCCCCGTCAACTCGTCGGGATCGACGGGCTTGACGAGGTGTCCGTCGAAGCCGGCGTCGCGCGAGCGGCGGCGGTCTTCCTCCTCACCCCACCCGGTCACCGCGATGAGGATCATGTTGGCGCCCCAGGAATGCTCGCGGATGAGACGGCAGGCGTCGTAGCCGTTCAGCCGGGGCAGGCCGATGTCGAGGAGCACGACGTCGGGGCGGAAGCGCTCCGCCTCGGCCACCGCGGTGAGCCCGTCGCCCGCGGTCATCGCCTCGTGGCCGCTCAGGGTGAGCACCTTCTCGAGAGAGCTCGCGCTGTCCGGATTGTCGTCGACGACGAGGATGCGGCGCGGCGTCATGGTCCGCAACCAGCTTACCCTCCGGCCGCGATCCCGTCAGGCTGGACTAGGCCGATCGCCTAGACAAAACGCTCGTTTTTTGTTCCTAGGCGCATCGCCTAGCGCGCCTTTCTTCGGGCAGGTGTATCGCTAGACTGCGTTTCATCGGTTGGTAGTTTGCGGAACGGGATCTGTGGAGCACGGGCGCGGGAGAACCATGCTGGAAGGGATTTTCCCAGGCGAGAGCGAGATGGCGGGGCGCATGCGTGCGCTCGACTGGTCGAGGACCGACCTCGGGCCGCCCGATCGCTGGCCGACGAACCTGCGGGTCGCGATCAGCCTCTGCCTCACCTCGCGCATCCCCGTGGTCATGTTCTGGGGCCCGAACCACACGATGCTCTACAACGACCCGTACATTTCGTTCCTCGGCCCCGCGAAGCACCCGCGGTGTCTCGGGCGTCCGGGGCAAGAGTCCTGGGGCGAGATCTGGGACACGATCGGGCCGATGCTCGAGGGAGTGCGCTACTCGGGGACGGCGACGTGGTCGAGCGATCTTCAGTTGTTCTTCGCGCGCGCGCTCCCCCACGAGGAGGTGTTCGTCCGGTTCACCTTCGGGCCGATCCTCGCGAGCGACGGCCGGAAGGTGGAAGGCATCTTCTGCCCGTGCACGGACACGACGGAGCAGGTCGTGGGTGCGCGGCGGCTGGAGACGCTGCGGCGCCTGAGCGTGCACCGCTCGGACGCACGCACCGTCGGTGCCGCGTGCGCCGCGATGGCGGAGGTGCTCGCGGAGAGCCGCGAGGACGTCCCCTTCGCCGCGATCTACCGGGCCGACGACGCGCTGGAGCGCGCGACCCTCGTCGCGTCGGCGGGGCTCGACATGGGAAGCGGCCTGCTCCCGGCGTCGGTATCGCTCACCGACGATGGGGACTCGCCCTGGCCGTTCGCCGCCGCCGCACGGGCCATGGAGCCGAAAGAGCTGCGCGACGCGGACGCGCTCGCCGGACCGCTGCCGGGTGCACCCTACCCCGAGCCCGCGCGCCGGGCGCTCGTGCTCCCGATCCCCGCGTCGGGCTCCGCGCGCCTCGCCGGGCTGCTCGTCGCCGGCGCCAGCCCCCGCCGCCTGGTGGACGACGCGTACAGGACGTTCTTGGGCCTCGTCGCAGGCCACCTGGGTGCGGCGATCGCGGAGGCCGAGGCGTACGACCACGAGCGCCGGCGCGCGGAGGCCCTGGCGGATCTCGATCGTGCAAAGACGGCGTTCTTCTCGAACGTCAGCCACGAGTTCCGCACGCCGCTGACCCTCATGCTGGGCCCGGTCGAGGACCTCCTCGCGCGCAGCCACACCGAGCTGTCTCCCGCGACGAAGGCCGACCTCGAGGTCGTCAGCCGGAACGGGCTGCGGCTGCTGCGCCTGGTCAACACCCTCCTCGATTTCTCCCGGATCGAGGCGGGGCGCGTCCAGGCGGTTTACGAGCCGACACGCCTCGACGAGGTGACCGCGGAGCTCGCGAGCATGTTCCGTGCGGCCTGCGAGAAGGCGGGTCTCACGCTTCGCGTGGAGTGTCCCCCGCTCTCCCAGCCGGTCCACGTCGATCGCGACATGTGGGAGAAGATCGTCCTCAACCTCGTCTCGAACGCGTTCAAGTTCACCTTCGACGGCGAGATCGCGGTGACGCTGCGCGAGGCCGACGGATGCGCGGAGCTGGCCGTTCGCGACACCGGCACCGGGATCCCGGTGGACGAGCTCCCGCGCGTGTTCGAGCGGTTCCATCGCGTGGACAACGCGGCCGGGCGGACGCACGAGGGGACGGGCATCGGCCTCGCGCTGACCCAGGAGCTGGTCAAGCTGCACGGCGGGACCATCCGCGTCGCCAGCCGTCTCGCCGAGGGGAGCACGTTTTCGGTCTCGATCCCGCTCGGCACCGCGCACCTCCCCCCCGAGCACATCGGCAGGACACGCACGCTCCCCTCCACCTCGACGGGCGCGCGCCCCTACGTCGAAGAGGCTCTCCGCTGGCTTCCCGACACCGAGACCGTCCCCCCGCCCCAGGAACCGTTTTTCGGCCACGCCGAAACGATCCGTCCGCGCATCCTCGTGGCCGACGACAACGCGGACATGCGTGGCTACGTCGCCCGACTGCTCGCCGAGCGCTTCGACGTCGAGACGGCCGCGGACGGCGCCGCCGCGCTTGCCGCGGCGAAGAGCCGGCCTTTCGACCTCGTCCTCACCGACGTGATGATGCCGCAGCTCGACGGCTTCGGGCTCTTGCGCGAGCTGCGCCTGGACCCCGCGACGGCGCAGATCCCCGTGATCATGCTCTCCGCGCGGGCCGGCGAGGAGAGCCGGGTCGAAGGGATGGAGGCCGGCGCGGACGACTACCTCGTCAAGCCGTTCTCCGCCCGCGAGCTGCTCGCGCGGGTCGGCGGCAACCTTCAGATGGCGCGCCTGCGCCGCCAGTTCGCGGACGATCTGAAGGAGGCCGACCGCCGTAAGGACGTGTTCCTGGCGACGCTCTCGCACGAGCTGCGGGGCCCGCTCGCCCCCCTGGGCAATACGCTCGAGATCCTCAAGCGCGCGGGGAACGACGACGCGCTCGTCCATCAGGCCCGCGGCACGATGGAGCGCCAGCTCACCCAGCTCGTGCGCCTCGTGGACGACCTGCTCGACGTGAGCCGGATCACCCGCAACCGGCTCGAGCTGCGGCGCGAGCGCGTCGATCTCGGCCGCTTGGTCGGAGACGCCGTGGAGGCAGCGCAGCCTCACGCGAAACGATTCGGTCACGAGCTGGCCGTCACCCTCCCGCCCGTCCCGATCGAGCTGCACGCCGACCCCGCGCGCCTGCGGCAGGTGGTGGACAACCTCGTGGACAATGCCTGCAAGTACACCGATCCGGGCGGGCGGATCGCGGTGTCGGTCGCGATCGACGGCAGTCAGGCCACGGTCGCGGTGGAGGACACGGGCCTCGGCATCCCCGAGGACAAGCTCGCGACGATCTTCGAGATGTTCGCGCAGGTCGATCGCACGATCGATCGCGCGGCCGGCGGCCTGGGGCTCGGCCTGACGCTCGTGAAGCGCCTCATCGAGATGCACGGCGGCACGGTCGAGGCGTTCTCCGACGGGCCCGGCCGCGGGAGCCGCTTCCACCTCTACCTCCCGGTCGAGAAGTCGCCGGCCCGGGCGTCGACGGCGAGCGCAAGCCGCCGCGCCAAGCGGCCGCTGCCGCCCCGCCGCATCCTGGTCGTCGACGACAACCCCGACAGCGCGACGTCCCTCGCCCTGCTCTTGCGCATCGGCGGCCACGAGACGCACACGGCGAAGGACGGTCTCGAGGCGATCGCCGCCGCCGAGTGGTTCCACCCCGACGTCGCTCTTTTGGATCTCGGCCTGCCGAAGCTGTCCGGCGTGGACGTGGCCCGGCGCATCCGGCAGCAGCCGTGGGGGAAGGACATGCTCCTGGTCGCCCTGACCGGGTTCGGGCAGGACGACGATCGCCGCCAGTCGAAAGACGCCGGCTTCGACGCGCACATGGTGAAGCCCGTGGATCACGACACCCTCATGGAGGTGATCGCGACCCTGCCTCCCGAACGGGAGGGCGAGCTGCTGAAGGAGAACGCATGACGGTGGACGAAGACCTCCGGTTGGCGAAAGCACCCACGGGAATCCAGGGCCTGGACGAGATCACGGGCGGCGGCCTGCCCCGAGGACGGCCGACCCTCGTCTGCGGCAGCGCCGGGTGCGGGAAGACGCTCCTCGCGATGGAGTTCCTCGTGCGCGGCGCCACCGAGTTCGACGAGCCGGGGGTCCTCGTGACGTTCGAAGAGACTCCCGACGAGCTGACCAAGAACGTCCGATCGCTCGGCTTTGACCTCGACGATCTCGTGGCGCGGAAGAAGCTGGCCATGGATTTCATCCGGATCGAGAGGAACGAGATCGAGGAGACCGGGGACTACGACCTCGAGGGGCTGTTCATCCGGCTAGGCCTCGCGATCGACACGGTGAAGGCGAGGCGCGTCGTGCTCGACACGACCGAGGTGCTGTTCTCCTGTCTCGACAACACCGCGATCCTTCGCGCCGAGCTGCGCCGCCTGTTCCGCTGGCTCAAGGAGCGGGGTGTCACCGCCATCATCACCGCCGAGCGCGGCGAAGGCGCCCTGACCCGCGACGGGCTGGAGGAGTACGTCTCCGACTGCGTCATCCTCCTCGACCACCGGGTCATCGACCAGGTGTCCACACGGCGCCTGCGCATCGTCAAGTACCGGGGCTCCGCGCACGGGACCAACGAGTACCCGTTCCTGATCGACGAGGACGGGATCAGCGTCATGCCGATCACCTCGCTCAACCTCCAGAACGAGGTCAGCGACGAGCGCGTCCCCACCGGCGTCCCCCCCCTGGACACGATGCTGGGGGGGAAGGGGTATTACCGCGGCAGCACGGTGCTCGTCTCGGGGACGTCGGGAGCCGGCAAGAGCAGCCTCGCCGCGCACTTCGCGCGCGCCAGTTGCTCCCGCGGCGAGCGCTGCCTCTACCTCGCCTTCGAGGAGTCGCCCGGGCAGATCGTCCGCAACATGCGCACGATCGGCGTGGACCTCGCGCCGTTCGTGAAGAATGGTCTCTTGCAGATCCACGCCGCCCGGCCGAACCAGTTCGGCCTCGAGTCACACCTGGCGACGATCCACAAGCTCGTCCGGCGGTTCGCCCCCTCCGCAATCATCATCGACCCGATCAGCAATCTCCGCCGGTCGGCCAACAAGCTGGACGCCGCCGCGATGATGACGCGCCTCATCGACTACCTGAAGCTCGAGCGGATCACGGCGCTCCTGACCTGCCTCACGAACGAGACGACGGGGCTCGAGCAAACCGACGTCGACGTCTCCTCGCTCGCGGACACGTGGCTCCTGCTGCGCGACATCGAGCTGGGAGGGGAGCGCAACCGCGCGATGTACGTCCTCAAGGCGCGCGGGATCGCGCACTCCAACCAGATCCGCGAGTTCCTCCTGTCGGAGAACGGCATCGAGCTCGCCGACGTGTACCTCGGCGCCGAGGGCGTGCTCACCGGCTCCGCGCGCCAGTCCCAGGAGGCGCGAGAGACCGCGGCCGCGCTGCGCCTCCAGCAGGAGGTGGAGGCCCGGCAGCGCGAGCTCGACCAGAAGCGCGAAGCGCTCGAGGCCCGCATCCACGCGCTCCGGAAGGAGTTCGAGGCCGAGGAGCTGGAGGCCAAGAGGATCGTCGATCAGGAGACGACACGTGCCGAGGTTCTGCGGAAAGACCGGGCGCGCATGGAGCGGAGTCGCAAGGCGGACCGACAATAGATGCAGGGAAGGCGCACATGATGGAGAACTGTGTGGCCAACAACGATCTCGCCGAGAAGGCGCTCCGTCACGACGACGAGACTTGGTCGCTGCGGCTGTACGTCGCGGGCCGGTCGCCGAAATCCGTGACCGCGCTCGCCAACCTCAAGAAGATTTGCGAGGAGTACATGCCGGGCAAATACACGATCGACGTGATCGACCTGATCGAGCAGCCCCAGCTCGCAGCGAGCGATCAGATCCTGGCGATCCCGACCCTGGTCCGCAAGCTGCCCGAGCCGCTCCGGCGCATCGTGGGCGATCTGCGCAACACGGAGAAAACTCTCGTCGGCTTAAACCTCAAGTCCCCAGAGCCGCCCAAGTGAAGCCCCCGACGGCCGAACCGATCGAGGCGGCGGCCACCCTGTGCCGCGAGCATCCTCAGGTCGCCCGCGATGAGCACATCACCGCGGTGCCCACCCTCGTCAAGCAGCTCCCCCTTCCCCTTCGCCGCCTGATCTGCGACCTCACTGACCAGGAGCGCGTGCCCTGATGGCCACTCGTGCGACCCGTGACGGCTCGGCCCCGACCGTCGAGCTCCTTCGCGCCGCCAACGCCGACCTCCGCTCCCGGCTCGCCGAGGCCGAGGAGACCATCCGCGCCATCCAGCAAGGCGCCGTGGACGCCTTCGTCCTCGAGGAGCTGGGACGCCACCGCGTCTACACGCTGGAGGATGCCGACGCGCCGTACCGCGTCTTCGTCGAGGAGATGCAGCAGGGCGTCGCCACCCTGCACCGCGACGGCACGATCTTCTACTGCAACCGCCGGCTCGCGGATCTGCTCAAGGTGCCGCACGAGCGGCTGGTGGGGGCGCCGCTGCGCGACTTCGTCGCCGCCCCGGACCTGCCCGCCTACGAACGGATCTTCGAGGAAGGGTGCCAGCGATCGGGGAACGGCGAGGTTCGGCTTCACGTGGCGGACGACGGGAGCCTGCCCGTCCACCTCACCTTCAACGCGCTCCGCGTGGAGAACGGCTCGCTCATCGGGGTGTTCGTCACCGACCTGACGGCCCAGAAGAACCACGAGGCGCTCGCTCGGGCGCAGGAGGCCCTGCGCGACGCGGATCGCCGGAAGAACGAGTTCCTGGCGATGCTCTCCCACGAGCTGCGCGGACCGCTGGCGCCCCTGGGCAACATGCTCGAGATCATGAAGCGCGCCGAGGGGAACAAGGAGCTGATCCAGCAGGCGCGCGGCACGATGGAGCGCCAGCTCTCCCAGCTCGTCCGCCTCGTGGACGACCTGCTCGACATCAGCCGGATCACGACCAACAAGCTCGAGCTGCGGAAGGAGCGCGTCGAGCTCGGCGCGCTGCTCCGCCGGGTCGTGGAGTCCTCCCGCGCGTGGTCGGCCGGCCCGGAGCACGAGGTGACCTTGGCCCTGCCGGACGAGTCCGTCTGGCTCCACGGCGATCCGGCGCGCCTGACGCA
>Ga0137436_1000044_pt1 | contig 41393 bp, 53 predicted proteins | sample EasRivERMGT119_2_FD_102328 | JGI IMG/M metagenome (GOLD analysis project Ga0137436, IMG submission 102328) | Soil microbial communities from meander-bound floodplain in the East River, Colorado, USA - East River MetaG ERMGT119_2 | ecosystem: Environmental > Terrestrial > Soil > Floodplain ...
ATCCACTACCGCTTCAAAAACTGACCAAATATCATTCTTACTCCAATCAACGTCACCTGAATTTAATTGCAATGCGTACAATGTGAATACAGTTAAGTCAACGCCATTGCCTCGCTCAGTATCATATACAATGGTGGCGCTATCATTATACTTTCCATTTTTACCATGAAAAGAAATCAGAGCATTTTTACCATCCCCATACTTAAAAAGTTGCATGCCACCACATTCACTTTGTTCCTGCGAGAATGCGACCTTTGAAATTATAAATAGCAAAAAGAGTATTTTTTTCATGGCTTACTTTGTTTACACTTTGTAAAAATAAGAATGATAATTACTACGTTTAAGACTGCGAGTATCCAGAACCAGTAAGGGAACCGAAGTAATTTATTAAGTCTGGCAATTTCTGCTTGCAATTCTCTGATTCGTGCGTCCTGCAATTCGCATGTTACAGGCTGTTCAACGTATCCAATATTTAATTTGCCCCAAAAATTAGTTGCAACGATTCGTAAATCATCCGGTGGGTATGGCAATTGTTTAGAACCACTTTTCCAAAGCGCTTGGTCGCTGCGTACGCCTGTGGAGTCCCACGTTAAAATAATATAATGGGCATGATCGTTCTTTGGGCGCGTGGCTGTGGCATCATGCTTAACAAGTGCTTTGCAGAATACAGGTTGGTGGTCTGTCTCCCTATCGATCATGATATCGCCAACCTCAACCTTTACCGCAGTGCTATCATCACCCGTCAGGTATGCACCATAGTAATGACGCCAGAATTTAATTTTATTAGAGCTCTCGTAAAATCCACTATTGACATATTCAACATCAGGAATCGATTCTACTAAGTGAGGTTCAATTTTTACATTTATTTTTTTTGTGTTCTGAAAAATCTTTGGGCTACTTCCATCGTGGAAGATATTCAGAAATGTAATACTGTCGGTGCCGTTGTTGGCAGACACCATCCAATCGGTAGGCGTTACTTTATTCTCAATATAAAATTCACCGTTTGGTTTTCGAATGAATAGGCTATCAAAAATTAATTGTAGTCCAAACTTTAATGAGTTATGAAAATAAATTCCCTCACCTCGTCCATTATTGAAACCAATATTACTGATAAAAACTTTTGAGTCACAGCCAGCGGGATACGCATCTGAACCAAAGAAATTCATCGCGTGGCTTCCCCACGTATCGAAAAATATATTATAAATTTTTGTAGTGCCTTCGTCAACGCTCCATTGCGATCCCGTATCCTGATTTGGCTGGAATTGATTTAAGTAGCCTGCATCGGTGGCAAAGGAAGTGATATTGTGGATAGATGAATTACCGATTACGTGTTGCAGTTGAATTGCCTCGCTGCCACTGCGGGACAAAATACAATCGTAGAATTGAAGGTTGTTAATTTTTGCAAGTGGCGGTCCGTGGGTCGCACCGATATACGTGTTTTCACTTTCGGTATCATGAAAGAAACACCTATAAATTTTTACAGAATCTAGTTTCCAATCATACGAACCACCCTGAAATCTCAGCGCTGAAAATCCGTGTTCGGCTTCGACACCGCGAATGGTAAATTTACCACCGTCTAAAACTGAAATTGAAAGTCCATGAAAGCCCTCATATATTCCGATGGACGAAATGCTTATACCGAACGTGCCTCGAATGAAAGACCGCGCTTTATCCTTGCGGTACTTCAGATTTAAGCCCGGATAGGCTTCACTCTCTCCATCTATAGTCAGATTTTTTAAACCCTGTATAAGCGAATGAAAGCCGCCATATGAGTTATGTGTATAGATGCAATCAATGCGAGTGCCCGGAATGGGTTTTAAAGTAGCTGATGAAATATTCCACGGTGTAATTTCATTACCGTTTAAGAATCTCATTTCACACAGCCTGCCAATTTTCTTTCCATCAATCCACAGCACTGCGTTTTCTCGCATGTTGGGAAATGTTTTGCTGATAGATGTATACCGAAGCTGGTTGATGCTATCGGAAAATGTTTTCGTGGGCGTGTCGAAAATCATATCACCCTCAGTAACATACGAGCCGTAGCCATCAACGTCTAACAGTGTGGCAACTCTATTCTGCCCAAAGCATATCTGTGTTAAGAGAAGTAAGCAGAAAAATAAATGGAATATTTTTTTCATTTCGTTATCATTTCGATAAGGTTAAAATCATAATTTACTTTTGTCACAATTTTTTCAATCTCAGAAATCATGGCGGGTTCGGACGAAAGATTAACTTTCTCAGCGAGTAGAATTTTAAACTCATTTTCTTTTTCCGAAACATTACCATTTAATCGCTTCTCAATTTCTTTACTATCATTTTCCAAGTCGGATGAATGTTGTAATAATTCCTTATGAATTTTTTGCAGCTTTCTTTTAAGACCCAAAGAAATTTCCTCAAACAAAATACCAGCAACAGGCATTCCTGTTTTCTCATCGTAGCTTGCCAATGTCAATAACAAAGGATTTATAAACTCTTTTTTTATTTCCATAATTTAGTAAATAAGTCCTTTGTTTGCCATGTAGTCACCGACCAGTAGGGTAATTCTGTTAGCGCCGTTTAAATATCCTATCACCTGCGCGAGCAAAATTTCTGCTTCAGTCGGTGGTATTGGTAACCCATCATCACCTAATACTTCATCCGGCATAATAGAATCTTCTTTTTTATCAATGTCACGAACATTAATTTGCACATCGATAAAATCTAAAAGTGTAGGGTCTTGAAAAACAATGTTAGGTGTTTTCCTGACTGATCTTGCCACTACCCATGCAATAGCTTGCACGGTGTCCACCATCGCAGTGAGACGTAATAAAAAGGCTACGCCCCCGGCGTCGTCGCCCATTATAGAATCAACAAAATATTTTCTATACTCTGGGTCTGCTCTGAGAATGTCTTTCTCTTCCTGTGTTAATGGTACTTCCATAATATTTTTTTTTAAGGTTTAATTATTTGTTATCGTCCATCCATAATTATTTTCTAAAACATAAATTTGTTCCTTTGCGCTTGCTGGTGTTCCATCGGCTGAACCTAAAACAAAACCAGTGGGCGGCTGTTCTATTCCTGATGGTGCTGCATTGGTACCTCCTATTAATAAAGATTTTGATGCCAATGATGTACTCCATTTAGTTTTGTTCACATAAATATTATTGACATTGATATCAACATTAGCCTGGGACATTCCATTATCCTGCAATTGAATTTGACAAGGCAGCCATCCGTTAACACCAATTTTTAAATCAGTGTTTAGAGCGCACCCTTGGGCGTGAAAACCTCTTGTTGCACCCGTGTTAAGTTGTGGATAATTAATATTTTCAATGTTGTTGATTGTGCTTAATAAAGGATTGTTACTAACAACAAATGTGAAATTGATATTGAATATGCATCTTGCAGCAATTGAAGGCAATGAAATACTTGTTATACTCGGATTGTTTGCAATTGTAATTGTTGTATAGTTGTCTGTGGTTGTTTTTCCTGATAAGTCAAAAGTTGTTACCGCAGAATCATGTAATGTGATTGTTATGATATTAGGGGTAGCTGTAAAATTATTATTAAAAAGAGTGTTACCAACAATTTGTATTTGGCGTAAAGCTATACCAGCACCAGCTATACCAGATAAATTATTATCTCTGATTATCAGTATTGATAAACTTGCTGGCAGTGTAAGTGTGCCTGTCATCTTCGCCCTATTTGCGTATAAAATTGTTAGAGCGGTTAAACCACTAAGACTTAAATTATTTCCAAAACCATCGATTGAATCTTGCCCGTTATCCGCTGTGCTGGAAGTGCTTGACCCTGCATGAAAATATAAAGCTGTCAGCCCTGTCATTGCATTGATTTGTGATACTAAACTAGGGTTAGTTGTTACGCTTAAATTGTTTCCACCCAATCCTAAAATTGTACATACCGTATTTACAGGCAATGTGAGATTTACAATTTGAGAGTTTGATAAATCTATCAGCGTAGCATTTGTTAAACCGGAAACGTCAACCGTTGCAAAATTATTTTTTGATGCATCACCAAGTAATGCGCCATTATCACCAATCATGAAATTGGCCAATGAGGGTTTGGCAGTTGTTAAACTTATTGAACCTGTTATTAGATTTGCATGAAAATAAAAATCGATTAATGTTGTTGCGAAATCTGCATTGGTAAATGATCGTGCCCAAACTAAATTTGAACCTCTTCCATTGAAAATCTTTAATACAGGTGAGGTAAATACATCATTAAAAATTGCTTTCAATGTTGTCTGATTCATTGCCGTTGCTGCTGTCAATTGAAATCTACGAACGCCAGTAAAGTTTGCAAATGTTATATTGGTCATTGTAGTTGCGCCACCAATATTGAAAACTTTTATATTGGACATGTGACTAATTTGCAAATTAATTGCGCCTAAAAATAAACCTCCTGATGGGCCAACATCTGAGTATACTGCCGCACCAAAGTTTAACATTTCCATATTTATACATTCAGCAATCAAAGAATTAATTGATGGACCTAAACTAGACGTAGCTGCTAACTCCAAATATTTTAAAGACTTTGGAAATTTTTTTTCTATTGAAGTAAGGTATGTGCTTTGTGCAAGGTGAATTGCTTTTACATACGGTGGCCACACACCAGTAATACTTGTTATATTGGCACCATTCGAAGAAACACTACTCTGAGTCCCACGAATAGACTCAACATTTATTAAATATGGAACACGCAAAACACCAGCGAAGGCATTACCGGATGCAGAAGCACCACTAGCGGATAACGCAAATCCTCTGACAAGATCAGGCCTATGAAATATTATTTTCATATTACGGTTAACACCATCACCGACTGTATGCGTAAATGCTCTTGATGCAGTACCTTGATAACAGTATGATGATATTAAATCTTGATCGAATGTAGTGGCAATCGTTTCTGATTCGTAAAAAAAAGCTCTGGCATTTCCATCATAAGGAACTGTTGGTATTAGTAAAAGTTGAGTGTCAGGATTTGGTGGTGGGCCTTGAAAAATGAAATGTAAAACACATTGTTCTCTTTTTCTCCATGCGCCATGAGTAACTGCAAATATTCTAGCTGTGCCTGATGTTCTACCTGGGGCACTCCATGAATATGATTCTTGATACCTTCCAAAAAAACCAAATGCTCGCATATTAATTATTTTGTAAGTCCGGTGTTAGTACTACGTCTAATCTTCCAGCCACATTGCATATACCAATTAAAATATCAATAGCTGTTCCGATACCGTTAGTTGTGGGGTCTGTTAATGTTGGTGCTATGCCTAATGGTAGTCTATATTTGCCAGTCGCAAAAGTGAAAGTTGCGTTCGTTGTTCTTGTGATAATGAAAGTGTATGTAACACCTACCACTGCATTAGTAAAATCAAATGAGGTAACGTTTCCTGATTGAGTTAGTAAGAAAGTTTTGCCAGTGGAGAGATCGATGTTTGCTGTCCCTGAAATTGTGAGTGAAACTACTGCACCAGTATTATTTATAAGACTATATCCAAGCGTTCCATCGGTATGAATAACAACGGTGCGTGAATATGATTCTTGATTTGTTAATGTTGGCATCATGACGGTGCCATTATCTAACACTAAAAATCTATTGGTGTTTGCACTATCATCTAGTTTGAATAATTGTCCTGTGGTTGTACCATCACCTTTTATATGTGCTTTTGCGGAAGGTGTTAAGGTTCCAAAACCATGTCTGCCAGATGAAGACCTGAAGGCATAATGGACTCCTGAAATATTTGAAGGATTAATCGGGTTCCATTCATAACCGATAACATCTGTTGCAGCCGTAATTGTAAACTCGGGTGAAACTGCTGTTACAGTTCCGTTGGCACCACCCATTTGGTTTATTATATTGGTAGTACGTAAAACTTTAAATGAGGCCGACCCAGATGGTGGAGAAAAACCTCCATTTATTACCACCAACGCGGGTGCCCCCGTTGTAGAGGCAAAATTATTCGATGCGGATAAACCTAGAACAATAACAGGTTGTTGTGTTATGATCACATTTGTAAAGCCAAAAAAAGTACCAGCAGCCGCACTATCAACTGTCGCCCCGGTAAAAGAAACTGTTGGAAATATTTTTGCGTTCTCACCGTTAGATGCTCCAAGCGCAACAGAACCATCATGTAAATAACTCCAACCGGCACCTGTATAATTTCCTCCATTAATACTAACACGTGTTTTAAGGGTGCCTAACACAGTGCCTGTGCCTTGTACCGGTAAAACATAAGTAGTAAACTTAATTGTTTGTGAGGCCGCGGTTGCAGTTGTTTTCCATCCTTGGCCCTCCCATGTTATGGCCGGGCTTATCTGCTGATTTCCACTTGATGCCGGTGTAATATTCTGTAACCACAAACCAGCGCCATCTGTCTGAGTATTCCCTAATGAATTGAAAACAACTTTTAAAATATTTGTTGTTGTGCCAATAATAGTATTAACCCCTGTTAATGTTCCTCCTGTTGCTAATGACCACATCTTATCATTGCCGGGCCAAACGGATAATTTTAATGGAGTGATTGCCCTTAAATCATCTGTACCAGCGTTAACTTCTGCTTGTGTAGCAATCTCAATAATGCCTTTTACGCTTTCGCTCGCGTCTGGAATTGCTGGTGGTGCTTTACTTAAGTCAAATAAAAATGTACATTCTGCACTTGCAACAAATAATAAGCCACCGCTATCAATTACATTAACTCCTATAGTCCACCAACTTCCATTGTCAACTGGTAATGATGCAATTTCAAAAACTATTATTCTGGTTGAATCATTTCGCTGTTGAGCTACAATTCTATTTCCTACTTCCAGCACTCCAAACAAAGCCGCAGCGTCAAAACTTGCCGCCGCTACTTCAGCAAAATATAATTCAGTTACTAAAGTCACATCGGCATTATTCATTCTGAAAAATCCATTTCCGGGGTCACCCGCTGTGGTGTTAGCAACAAATTTCCAAGCCCGTTCTATTATTCCAGAGCCACCGCCACCTTCACCATCACCACCGCCTGAAATCATTATCCAATCACCAGCATCCAACTCAGTTAAAAAATCTACTGACGGAAATGGTCTTAATGGATTCGCTAACCAAAAAATTTGTATGTCTGGCGCTTCCGGGTCCGTTGACATTTTATACAATACAAATACATCATCCTGCGTATAAACACCAGCTTGCCAAAATGTAAATCCAGAAGGTGATTTACTAATGACTTCCCATGCGGGGTCTGTACCCGGAACAACGTTCTCAGCTATATCCCCATTGGCTTGATACCATTCTCCTTGCCACGTAACGACCTCCCCATCACTATAGGGATGGTCTGTTATCCATTCAAAATTTCCTGTAGTCGTTGACGTTAGCAGTGCGGCAAAATCAAACCGCTCAGTAATATGGTTATCCATGTTCCTGACTGCGCCCCAATAGCCTGGCTTCAGTTCTGCGCATAGTGGCAATTGATCAATTCGGGCATTGCTTAATTCCTCTGCCATAATATTTTTAACGTTTTAAAAATCCTGTCTCGGTCATAATAAATCCACCTTCGGCAACACTTCCGAGGTCATCACTGTTATAACGATCATACCATTTAGCTTCTAATTTCACAGATGAATTTGCAAGCAATGATCTGTCCTTATACTCTGGCTCTGCGTACCCTTCTGTGGTTTGGCATTCAATGTTATTGATTGTATAATTATCGCAATCCAATAGCGTCCCTAATTTTTCGTGCATGTAAGGAGGTAAAGACCAGACCTGAAATAATATCACACGAGTTTTTTTTGCGCTCACTTTAACAATACTGTAATCGCTGTTCCTGTTTGTTGACCGTTCACCTCCCGGGCTTCTCCTATGTCCGAAATGAGAAGGTACTCTGATCATCCCTTGATAGCCAGTGGTCCATGTTATGTCGAAAGCGTTATCAATATTTTTATATTTGATTTGATTCGTGCCCGGATGCGTGTTGCGTATATCCAGTGGCTCGCTTCTAGCTTCTTTAAAGTTGAAACCTTCGATGGTATCAAAGGCTAATATCCTTATATAATATTGCCCTTCTGGTACATCACTAAAGTTGTGAACAGATTCAAACACATTAAAATTTGTATTTGATACATCAAATCTTCCTGTTCCTGATTGTGATGTGCCCGGACCTGTATAGTTTTTAGTAATGACAAGATATTGGTAACCCAATGTTGGGTCGTTAATGATATCAACGATACCATAATTACCATTGTACCCATTGACATTATTTATAATTTGAAAGACATCACCAACGCTCAACGGTATCGGTAGTGGTCCTGAATTAAAATAAACCCTGCTTTGTCCTGTGGTAGTATGTGCTCTGATGGCTATTCCAAAATCTTCTGTGACTCCTATATTTTGTTCCTTCAATTCATAAGAAAATGTTTTAACTACTTCACTGGTTGAATATTTTCTTAACTCAATAGCAAAATTTAAAAAGTCAGAATTAAACTGAGTAGATACTACATCACAAATATTAAATGGTTGAAAATAATTTACCTGATCAAAGCCCTCATGTTCCTGCTCGCAAAGCAATACATTATCCAATCCCTGCGGGTTATCGCATTGGCTAACAACTTCACGAACGACAAAATGAATAGAATTCATAGTAGGAACAGTCAAAAATGTTCCATTCACTACCGTTGGCGCGGGCTCAGTGATTTCAATGGTTAGAAAAATTTCTTCTGAAGTACTTACATCGTGAATCAGAACGGTATAAATTCCAGCTATTAAGCCAACTCTATTTTGTGAAGTAGGTCCATCGTTCCAAAGAAAAGTTCTATTACCAGAGCCACCGGACACCGCCAAAGTTATGCTTCCATCACTTTCACCATCTGCGGTCGCGTCCGTTTTCGTGTATGATGCAACCATTACCGATGGCTCAGTCACATTGAATGATTGGCTTTTAACTGCACCACCTACCGTGTCGGTTACAATAACTGTATAGGTTCCGGGAACAAGCGCAAAGATATCTTGGGTAGTGGCACCGTTATTCCATGAGTAAGTAAATGGTCCTATCCCTCCGGTAACACTTGCATCAATGGAGCCATTATTCGCGCCATGAGATGAAACATTTGTTACAATCCCTGTTATATTAATTGGTGGTGGTGGTTCGTTACTTTCTTCTTTCGCTGTGAAGCCATCAAAAAATATTTGCATATCTTCTACTGGCGAGGATGTATAATCATCTTTATCCCAATTGAGCGCGAATGCTAACCAAGAATTAGAAGCCGTAGTCGTTGATGGCGCAATGAATTGATATGAGAATGGAATCCAGAATCCTAAAATATCAGAATCAACTATGCAATTTATATTTGCAATGGTTGACATATCAGGAAATGCGGTTGTGGCATATTTAACTTTCAGATAAACATTTTTATCAACAACTGCATGACCTCTATTTCCAAAATATACAAAGCCGTTAAAGGTGTATCTTCTGCCAGCTACGAAAGAACCACCGGGTCTAAATCTTACCAGATTACGATGAGCATAGTTACCGGAAAAACTATATGAAGGACTATCCAATAGATTGGCAAGAAAACTTTTAGTCCCATCCTTCTTTTGTGCTGTTGAAAATCCATATTGTGCGTGTCCATCTACAACGCCCGCAGATACGTCACCAATATCTGAACCTTCAAAAGTTCCATTGTCAAACTTTGTCCAAAACGTAGGATTTACAACGGTCCATGCCATAATAAATTATTTTCTATAAACGTGTAACAATTCAAAGTCACCCATATTTTTAAATGAATCGTGCTCAACTCCTTTATCGGAAATGAACGCTTCAAATTTATTCCCTTGGCGATCTTCAAAATCAATAACACCATAAGGAATTGTTTTGATCAGTTGAAAAGCATCCCTGCGTAATTCTTTTTTAAACTCGTACATGAATGGTTCAAACAGTGGTTCGATACCGCTCAAATCAAATTCCCCATCCTCATGCAGGTAATCAGTCTCACCAATTTTTTTCGATGCCATTATGTAATTCACTTCACCGTAAGAAAATTTTACAATCTTGTTTGTGCTTCGTATTAACATACTTGCGATAAATGGATACCAATTTTTTAGACACCTTGCTGGTGCTATATCATAATTGTAGCCAGTGTGTGGGTCCAATACATTGAGAAAAGCTTCGTAGCCTTCATCCTGTTTAGTTCTGAAGCCCGACCCGATTGATGAATCGCGAATTAAACAGATCGCAAAATTTTCATCATCCAGCTTACTATCGGTGGTAGAAAATTGCAACCTCCTTTGATATTCGATTTGGTATCCGCTCGTGCGCGTCTTAACAGAAATTTTATATTTGTTTTTCGTGTTGATGATTGGAATAGACGCTTTTCGAAGGGTGTTGAATTCGTCTACCGCATTGACTTTTCCTATATCTAATTTGCCCTGATAGCCATATTCAATTTCATTATAAAACATTTTTTGATTAAGTCGTTTCTTAATGTCATATACTTTGCCCAACGATAGTATAGGGGTGTTTTTATTGTAAAAGAAATTTCTTCTTTCAAGTCGCAAAAGATTTCTGCCAGAGTCAATTTCAAATCCAAAACCAACACAGAAAACCGCATCAGTAAAATCTATTAATTCCTTAATGCTCGTAAAAACTTTTTTATCTTCCATAGCACGAAGATTACCTCCATTAGTCCACCCGATGAAAGCGCCATCGCCATCTACTGCATAACCTAACTCAGTTCGTCCTAAAAGATCACTTTCAAAACAATCAATTTCATTTGTCAGATATCTACAACATTGGAGATATACATCATGAAGTAAAAATGTTTTTACTATTGTCGATGGTGCTACCGTTGCGTTCTCAAAAAATATTTTTGTAGGTGTTGTAAGTCCGACCCAATCGCTTTCATATTCCCAATGCTCACCAGCAACGGGTACGTGTCCAATATTTTCTTCCACAAGACTTGCCCATACCTTGCCAGAATGAATAACACGCTCACCTAAATCATATTTTGATTTATCATCCCACTCGCGAGGTGATGATTGTACAAAAAAATTGTGTGTTAAAATTTCAGTGCTGAATCCTACAGGCATGGTGAATGAACCCCATATTCTGATTGTGTGATATACATAAATTTTGTATCCAATTTCAATATTTATATTTTCTCTCGTATAAGATGCTTGAACGTAAGGAAAATCTAAAGTTCCGCATGGTAGTGTTGGCGCACGTGTGATTGGTTCAAGAATTAATATGTTATCATTTTTATCGCGCATTTCAAACCAATAAATTATTTCTGTATTAGCCGTTTTATTGCTTTCGACTCCACAGACATAAGCGCCCTCATAATTAGTATCACCACCCGAGCCTAAGACTTGGATACTGTGTCTCATGTTTATATCAATCTGAGCATGTAATTTTCCAGCTTCAGTAGCGCGATATAATTCGTATCTGCTATCCTTATGGGCAGTTAAATGAGTGATATATTCAGCATTTGTTTTTGAACCACCACCCATTCCCGGTTCAAGTTGTGGGTATGCGTATTGAACTTTGAAAAAATCTGTTAGTTCCTCAAATTCTGTTTTGTTGGTATCGATACTGCCTATCAATATTGCATCCTTGTCAACAGAAAATGGATGTCCTAACGCTAGCCATGCCTCATACTCAATTGGGTTAGTGATAGGATTTGGTGGCGGTGGGTCATCATCCGGTGGAATATTAAAATCAAAAACTTCTAATTGTTGTGACTCATTACTATCCTGTGGACCGCCTGAAGATTTTTTGTAAATCGTTTTACTGTGGTACGGTACTTGAAATGAATTGATTGGGGGAATAGCGCTACCGTTTTGACTCACGGTGGTTTCTATATCGATATTTGTATCCAGTAAATTTAAAATTCTCCTTTGAAATCCGATCTGTTCAATATTTACAGTGAGTTTATCTTCGTATAGATCAAATTTATTAAAGTTAATTTTTCCATTACCGTATAGCTTCCACTTCCTTAAGTTAGGGTCGTATTCATAAATATTTACAAGTACCTCGGCATCAATACCGCCATGTTTTTCAAACGCTTCCTTCAAATAATTTCTTCCCTGCTTGATGAAATCAACATCAAAAATTATTTCATAGATCACACCCTCATTGTCAGTGCTACGCTTTACGGTCTGTGTAATTTCATTAATGCCGATAGGGTCCGCTTCCTCTAATGTAAGCGGTCCTAAAAACTCATTAAGAAATTGAAAACGTAGTGCCATTATCTATATAGTTGGTCCATAAAATATTGTCTTGTTTCTGCATTCTTTACCATAGCCTGCATGCCCTGTTTGCTAATGTTCCAATGCTGTTCCTTTTTATTTCTGACGGTTTTTTCTAAGCTGTCCAGCTTGCTACCGATCACGCCTAACATTTCCACGTCCATTCTGCTGCCCATTCTATCTTCATGCGGCAATGATGAAAGGGCTAATTTGTTCATGGTTTCTTTATGCGTGTCAACTTTGGTACGAGCTGGTAAAGCCATCATGGTTGATTCGTCTGGCGATAAGAATGATTTACCGGAAGGTAAAGTGATGAGCTCAGTACCTTCTTCACCTACTCGCGCAAGACCGCCTGCGTGATTCTTTGTACCTACTGCATAAGAAGGTATTGGCTTACTGACTACCGCAGCAATTTGCAGCGCACCCAATACGGCAGTGATCGCAGCGAGCACGAACGAAGCAGGAGGTGGGTATGTGCCTAATGCTTGACCAATACCCTTCGCGGTGTTAATGGCAATGCTAATTACGGCAACGGTCTTTTCAAATAGTGCCTGTTTGCGCATTGCTGCCGCCTGTTGCATTCTTATTTTTTGTTCTTCCAGTGCGGCCTTATTTTTGATAGCTACTTTTGCAGTCTCATTATCACCTGCGGCTGCAAGTTCAGCGTCCATCTGTTCTTGAATCTTTTCAAGGCGAGCTTGGCGAGCTTCATCTTCGGCAGCAAAGAAATTGTTAATGGTTTCCATCGCGAGGTCAACCCCTGTGGTGGAGAGCTCACTTAAACCATCCTGAATTTTTTGCTCAGCTTCCAATTGTAGGGCATTTTCGTTTTCCTTCATTTGAAGCTTGACCGCGCTGATTTGGTTTAGAAAATCAATTTGCTTTTGACTTCCTTCTGCCTGTAATGCCGCTTGGGTCGTTAGATAATCCAACTGAGATTGAAGGGATTCCTGCTCACCCTTTTGCTGGATTGCTAATTTTCGTTTGTTATAATCCGCTAACGAAATTTCGTTATCAGCAAATTGATTTTCAAGGTCTAATAAGGCGGTGTTAATTTTCGTACCCAATTTATTTTGTAAAATATCAGCATCGCGAGCGAGCACGGTAAAAACATTTTCTTCGGCATCTTTTGCAGACTGTTCATTGATGGCAGTGATCTCAGCCAATTTTGCTTTTTCAATTTCGGTTGCTTGGGTGATATACGCCTGATCTTTTGCAGCGCCTTCTGTTCTATATTTATCATCTAGGGCAAGTTGTGCCTGAAGGGATAGTTCTTTGTTGGCATAAATTTCTTTGAGTTGTTCATCATTGAGAACTACCCTTTCCTTTGCTGCATTCTTAGCCGCTTCCAATTCTCTGGCGGCAGCGTTTTCAGTTAATTGAACTTGCGCCTCGGCAATCTCGGCAACTGCTTGAATACGATCACCTAATGATGAATTTTCGTCCTGAAGTATTTTGTCATTCGTGTCGATTGAATCTTCCAGCCGCCATTTGTTTAGATTTTGTACAGCCGTTTGCTCAGCTTTGATTTGATCTTGTTTTCGCTTTGCTATTTCATTGACAATGGCAAATTCTTCCGATAGCCTTCTTTTTTGACCATCTAAAAATTCCTGCTCGGTTTTATTAACCTTCGCTTGCAGTTCAGCACTTTTTTGGCGGTTATCATAATCTATTTTACCCGCTGCAATTCCTTCGTCAATTATTTTTCGTCTTTCTTCACCATTAAGTTTAGTGGTATCAAGTGATAATTTTTCTAATGCCAAATTATCTTCGAAGGCTTTTAATTCCTGCTGAGCCAATTGTACATCACCCTTGCTTTGTTCCTCTAATAATTGATTTGCTTCTCGTAGGTGATCTAATCTTTTTTCGTCCGTATTCCTTAGTTTATCGTGTACAATCTGAAGGTCTTTTGCAACTTTTAATTCGGTTATTGAATCATCTATGATATCCTGAATCTGATCTTTCTTAAGTTGTGCGGCTTCAGCATCAATTTTATTTTGAATTGCAATTCTACGTTGTGATTCATCAGAATAATCTTGCATTGCTTTTTTTGCACCATCCCATACATCAGCGGCAAGTTTTTTAATATCTTCTAAAGCACCTTCTAATTTATCAGTGCCTTTTGTCCAATCACCACTGAAGATGTCAACGATACCCTCACCTAAATCTTTAAATATTTTAATAACAGGCTTTAGAAAATCCATGAATGATTGCCACGCCTTTTGTGGTTCTTCCCACATGGTCACAAGTGCTTTTCCAACGCCTTCAAGCACATCCAAAAATTGATCTAACAATATTTTACCAACTCCTAAAATTTTATTCCACTTATCTTGTCCTTCGCTGGAAGCTGTGAAGTAGCGAGCAAGACCGGCAACGGCTGCCGCTATTGCTGCGAGAATAAGACCAACGGGATTTGTGACCAGTGCCCAAAAAGCTTTGCCCAAAGAAACGGCACCGTCATAAGCAGATTTTAAACCCGGAGATATTTTTCCCAGTGCATCACCTAAACCTTCGCCTTTCTTTTCTCCTTCTTCTAACTGTTTATTCAATTCCTCAGTGGAGGTTTCAGCCATGCCAGCTTCCTTACGGTATACGTTTATCTGAGTAATGTTATTTTGGATGGCAACTTTTAAAGTGTCAAAAGATTTTTTTCCTTCATCGGTTGATTTGTCCAGTCCCTTTTGAGCGATGATCAAATCCTTAGTTTCTTTTTCCTGATCTTGAATCGCCTTATGCGCTTTCAGAATTGAAGCGGTATAGTTTCCAACGTTACCGCTAAATTGTCCCATTTCTTCGCGCAATTCACTGGCGGCTTCCTTCTGGTCTTGGATAGTTTTTAGCAGTGTTACACCTGTTTTGCTATTGCGTTCCTCTTCGCTTCTCAGATTAGAATATGCCACACGGTTTGCATTCAATGCGGCTTCAATTTCTTTTAGAGATGAATTAAGTTTATTAACTGCGAGCGCTTCCTTTTCGCCAAGCGCATTTTTTTGCTTCATCTCAGATTTTAATTTCACCAATGCCTGTTCCTGCTTACGGTATTCATCGTTATCGCGTGCGATGGCTAGGGACATTGCGTTTGAAACTTTGGTCAATTCTTTTTGTGCTCGCGCAAGGTCATCGGTATCTTCCTTTAATTTTTTAGTGGACATCCCACCACTACCAGCGGAACCTGCGCCTTTGAAAGCGGCAGAAAATTCAAGACCTACTTTTCTAACCTCCTTCATGGTAACAAGATATTCTTCCCAATTCGATTTCATTACGAGCGGTGCGCGTAGGGCTTCATCACTTATAAAATCCTGTCTCTCAAACTCGGCTGCCATAACTCTTATGTTTATTATTGCGAGACTCTACATTTTTTCTCTTTATTATTTTATTGTATTCATTATACCGTGAGAGGGTCAATGAATCATCAACAGTAAAGCCCAAAGCGGTTGTTAAGTTTGCCATCAGGACTTCAAAGGTTACTTGTTTATTACTGCCCTTACTTTGCTCACCAGCTTTTACAATTGCCTTGTAACGCATTTCAATTTTGGTAACTATGTTGTTCGATTTGTTCAGAGAAGCATTAAGACTTTTTACATAGTCAGTATAGGAGGTCAAATTAATTTTATATCCCTTACTTGCGAGTCTATCAATGATTTCATTATCGATTACAAAAAAAGATTCCGTCAGGTCTACTCTGATTACAAGAAAATCCGCGAGAAGTTTATTGTAATGATTAAGATTATCATAATAACTTCTATACTCAGCGTTACCGTTGACCTTGCTGTTTTCTTGAATGATTTTTTCCCACTGCTCAAAACATTCATCAATAGAACCGTGCCCGAACATTATTAAGCGCATGTAGTCCGCGCTCTCAGCTACTTCAATAAATAGTTTGAGTGTAATATTGTTATAATCAAAAAATTTAGTTCGCAGAATAGACGCCTCTGTAATATTCTCGGACACTTGCTTCGATGATTTCCAGAAAAAAAGATTTGCCTTCTGTGCTCGGCCAAAATATTGCTGGCCCGTATTTCTTAACCAGTTCATCACGTTTTTCGTCTTTTGAGTCTATGATAATTGGAAATGTTTTCGTTTGTGCATAGAACCCATCCCAAAAATTCCCTGTTAATCTTAAATCAGTAACGCCCTTTGGATTCAAATGCTTTTTCATTTCTGCATAATCAGCATTCCTATAAGCTTGCAAAAATTCACCTTCACCATCTTTACCATTTAATAATTGACCTGTTATGATATCAATCAATAGATGTTCATTCTCTTTTATGATTTGTAGCAAAGCATATTCCTGCGCTTTAATCGTTACTTTATCCAATTTCGCTATGTAATCAGTAACTTTGCTCATAAAAATTAAGTAAACTCCTGAAAATTAACAGGAGTTTACTATTAGGTTTAGATACTAGGTAAATCATCTTCATCATTGCCATCATCGTAATCAACAGTGGCAGTGGTGCCATTCTTGACCGCTTGTGGTTCTGATTTGATTTTTGCTTCCGCGACTTCCCATGTTGTTTTCATTTCGGACTCCTTTTTTTCAGGGTCACCTAATAAAAAATACTGCTCGAACTTTTCTTTGAATTGTTCGAACGTCAAAGATTCCTTATAAGAAATTTTTACTTTCATGGGGTAATGGTTACGGTTGCTGGAATTAACTCATATGCTTTAACGCTTAAATTATCAGGTGTTTCACCGCCAAGCGTTCCGGTTGTGAATGCAGTTCCTACGATTGTATAAACACCATCGACTTCGGTAACTGATGTGATCGGTTCAACGACACCAGCGGCAGATTTTTTAATAAAGTCTGCCATTTCTAACCCCAGTATATTTGTTTCATCGCATACGGTTCTAACAGTAGCCTTTATTTCGGTAGCGGTAGGAACGCCTACGACTGTGATCTGTCCATCAGTCAAGCGGTTCAATTCATCAACATAAGAGGCTTCCATTATTGCCCCTGTCTTGTCAATTTGCTTGCTGTTTTTCAGAACAATATAAATTGGTGTGCGAGTTGCAGCGCTGCCATCACTGATCATCAACTTTTCAACATTGAGTAAAGAAACATTGAAGCCCATGAAGTCACCATCGGTATTGTCCATACCAAAGAGTTGGTTTTCAATATCAAAAAACATCACACGTTGATTACCACCGTTATGCGTGCCCATTGCGCGATGCGTGCAAAGGTCTTGTTGCACTTGTACACGCCATCTATATTTTCCATCGCGAACTTTTAAATCTGCGAGTGGTGTTTCCTCGTATACTGCGTCCTCTTTCGCATCTTCAAAGCCCACGAATGGTGGCCATAAAAATATCCGTTCGTTCAGGTCCGGATTTAACATTGCGTCCTGCAAATAAAGTTTGATAGCATCGGCACCTTCTTCAATAGTAGCCGCAGGGATTTTAAACCCTAGTGGCGTGGTGAACATTGTAGCAAACATTTGAGGAAGCATGGTGCAGCGAACCACACCCATATTTTTTTTCGCTTCATCACAATTAGCCATATCTTTTTAACATTTAGGTCGTTTGTTTAATTTTAAATCGATTAATTCAATAGCATCGATAGGGTCTTGAAAGATGTTTTTTATATTCCCTTCCGTGTCGGGTATACCCCAATAAGGTCTGTCGATTGGGTCGCATGGTGGGTATTGTTGATGACCCTCCCAAGTGAAAATGCCAGACTTCTTAAGGCATACAAAGAACTTTTCAACCATAGGATATAGAATTGGAACCAAAACTTTTTCGTAACGCTGAGATGCTTTATAATTTTCATCCGTGAACGTTATGAAGGCTACGTTAAGGCTCACCTGTTGCAAACCATTGATCAGTTTTTCAGGAATATCTAATCGTAAGGCAACCAATGGGTACCTACGATATTTATATTGTGTTCCTTCTTTTTCTGTCAGCGTGTTTGCAATTTCTAAGCGATGTCCATATTCATAGTAAGGTTTTTCTTCACCTTCTAAGCGCATGAGCTCAACCACTGTTCTAATATCCCACACTATAGGAGTCCTCATATGTTGAAAATGTTCATGTTACCCGGGTACTCAAATGTGTGCTGTAAATAAGTGCCGAACGTTTCATAGTATGAATCATCATAATAATCTATGTAATGACCAAGACTGTTCCCGTAAAGCAAATACCCATATAAGGAATTCGATTGACGATAATAATTGCCTGCAAACTTTGAAAATTCATTGTATGCAAAAGCGATGTTTGGCGCTGAGCTCACAACGGTTGCGTTTTCCTGATTGCGTTGTACCGTACCCGATTTGGTATGGTCGCGCATCGTATCGCGTGTCCAGAAAGCATAGACATAGGGTATCAATAAATTTTTCATCCCTACCCAAGTGTTCTGCTTAAAATTGTAATTGTAATTGTTGACACCGTTATATAACATGAGCCATTGATCATCTTCTACCATCGTCCATGATGTTCCCTCTTTAGGCACCACATTTAGATTGTTATCTACTAGAGATTTCCACACGTGGTAATTGTAGAATACTAAATCATCAATCGCATAGCCAGGTGTATTAGTGTCCACCCACTCAGGTGGTAACGCATCAAGACCAGCGATGAAAGATTCATAAAGGGATTGACCGAGAAGCTTAACCAAAACATACGTTACCTTTTTATCAATGTAGTTTTGAAACTGAACATTGGGCAGCGTTCCACCTTCCGGTGCTTGCGCTTGCGCGTTTGGAACGTTATAAGGAATTTGATTAAAATCTTCCGTGGTTAGTATTTCCATCTCTCAAAATTTTTCTACATCTCTAACTTACCTTTGCCCTTATCTTTACCCGACTTATCTTTTGCGGGAACAGCGTCACCGATAGTTGCCGCACCACTTGCGAGAAGTTTTTCGGCTGCTACTTTATGAACTATCTTCTTTACATCCTTCTTAAGGAATTTACTTTTACCAGTGCCAGTAACCTCTACCAGCTCATCTGCTTTTACTTTTCTTTCAGTCATTTTTATACTGTTTAAAGTTGTTATCATTATTATGGTGTAACTGGTGCAGTTAGTAAAGCCTTGATGGCATCGAAGTCACCTTTAACAAAAGAACCTTCATTGTTAGAAGCTATATAATTATGGAAGTATGTCTCCACAATAACACGGAAGCGGTTATGATCTAAATCACTCTCCACACCAGTAACAGGACTGCCTATAACAGTGACACCATAACCCATGCGGACGGTTATTGCTTCATCTTCAATTTCCCAAAGACCACTTTCACCTAAGATGAATTCGCCTACAGGAATTTTTGTAGATGTTCTGAGCATGAATCCCATCATACGAGTTTGACCGTTCGGGTCTGTTGTAGGAATAGTTAAATAGAATTGACCGTTGACATCCTGTAACATTCCGATACGCCATTTATCTTGTGGGTTCATAATGAGCACGTCAGGGAAAAATCCTAGCGCTTCAATCTGAGCGGCAGCGGCAGCAATAGCATGATAGTCGGTAGGGTTTTCGTATTGACCATCCAATGCGCTACCTACATATGGTGAAGCATCTGCGAGAAGATCAACCGTAAGAATTGCAGCATAGTCCCTTAAAAGTTTCTGCTTAATCAATCGTTGAATGATCGCATACGCTTCCTTACGAAACTTTGCAAACTCTTCGGTGTATACTGTCTTGCCAGCTACCTTGCGATACTCACTAAAGTTTCTGACAAGTGAAGTGGACACTAAAGGTTTCAAACCACCCTCGGCTACAATTGCAAAGGCACCTTCTTCATCGCCTTCTTCCAACCATGTTTTAAATTGTGATATCTCGCCTACTGTTCTGCGTGAAGCGATATCAAAAACATATTCTCGCGCATAGCGTTTAGGTACGAACGCACCAACAGAAAATGATTCCAGCAATTCGTCAGGCAATGCGGCATCACCTGTGATCGTGTTTTCTAATGTCATTATTGCGGCAGCCTTAACGGACAATTTCACCTGTCCAGCTTTTGCGCGCACGACATTTTCAACATCGGCCATCTTTTCATCAAGTTCAGTTTTGAAGGTTTTGTTTTTCACAGGCGTACCAACTGATTTAAGATGCTCAATTGCTTCACCCTGCTTTTTCAGAATTGCACGAATGCCTTTATCATCTTCACCAATTAGTTCCTCAACTTTTTTGAGGTCTAATGCCATATCACCTTTGTCGTTAAACATTCCTTTAAATGCCGACTTGACTTCCTTAACGACTTCATCTTTATCTACCTGCTCTGGTAGTTCGGATATGCGAGAATTCAATTCCTCAATTAATTTGAGGTTGTCTCCCGTAAGACCCTTAACATCAAATAATATCTTCTTCATCTTTTGAATTCGTTTACGTTTAATTTATAACCACCAATTTCTACCAGACCCTGATCGGCTTGTTTTGCTTTGAGTGATTTAAGCTTGGCTCGCTTCGGCTCAATACTGGCAAGTGATATGTGCTTGGTTATTAATTGTCTTAATTCTAATTGCTTAACTCGGGGAAGTGTTTTTAAAAAGTCCTCGGTTTCGAAGTCCAGATTTTCTTTTGCGGTAACTACATCTTCGGCTGACTTAATCGCATAGGTTTCCATATTGCAGCCGATGGTTACCGCGCTGCCCTCGTATAGCTCAACCTCTAATAACATTATGGAGTCGGTCGCTTCATCATAGCGTACCTTGTCCCATACATATTCATAGCCGAAACTGAATTGATTGATAGTGCCTGATTTGATTTGTACTAGGCATCTATCAGCGGTAGGAATTGGATCCAATTTAGCTTTGAAGTATAGCCCGTAATTGTCTTCCTTCAATTCAAGAAATTGTCCAATTGGCTCTGATAGAATATGTTGCCAGAGCATTACGATTTTATATTTTGATTCGCTGTCAGGTCCACGCTCACGAATAGATTTTTTAAAGCATCCCTTCACGCATGTTTCACCGCAGATATCTTTTACACCAAACACTGCCATGTAACCTTCAACAATACGTTCGTCCTCACTGACTACTGAGAGTTTTAAATCCAACATATGTAGGTTGCCCTCCGCGTCAATGAAGCTGCCAGACAAATTATTTATCGGTCTTGCTTTCAGGCGCAGCGCTTTTATCTTCGGGTGTTGCTGGTTGTTCTGCTTGTCCCAGTTGTGTTTGTTGTTCTTGTTGTTCATCGTAGTATTTTTCAAATTCAGGGTCGGGATTTTTCTCTTCTCCAATTAATTCAAGCCATCGATTCTTTGTTATCAGTCCGGCTTTGTATTCCTTCTCGGCTGTTGAGGACATTGCTGCTCGTGTATCCGCTACTAATTTTTTATCTTCCTGTAGTACTTCAACCTTAGTGAAATCACTCCACACGTATAGATTGGCCCCTTCGCTCACAATGCCCATGCTGAATTGTTCCAAACGCGAATCACTTTCGGGGATGATCGTATCACGGTAGGCTGATTTCATTGCCTGCTTTTTATTGTCAAAGGTTACATCCTTAGTGCGGGACATTAATTCAACAGGCCAGCCGTAGCCATCGCATAGCCTGTTTATATCATCATCGATTTCCTCGAATAGCATGAGGTCCGCAGTAGGGAAGCCCATTTGTTGCCATTGGAGGTTCGCATCGCTTATGATTACTTGGAAGGGCTGACCTATCAGACCATAGCGCTTGAAATCACTTTGTAATTTTTTCTTTTCGTCAAGGTCTAATGGAATCACCCCCGCTTGATCTTTCGCACCATTGGAGAGAATGCCAATTGCGCCTCTTTTTGTTATGAGTGTGTTACGTGCTTTGTATGCGGCTACAATATTGGAGACTGGATATTCAAGTGATATTAAACGGCTGTCTGGTATCGTTAATTCTGAATCATAATCCGTTCCTATAGCATCATCGTAAATGAAAAAAATATCATCAAACTTTAATTTTATCCGCTCACCATTCCAAAAAATAAAATAATCTTTATAAATACCGCTGATGCTTTTTTCCTTTAACCATTTGCGCGTATAGTCTAAATCAAACAGCCAAGGGGGGATGTTCCATAAGGACGTTAGTTCATCAACCATGCCTACGGGACGCATTCGCAGAATAGGCACATACCCAAAAATATCTATGTAGTGATTTTGCTGAGAGAAAAATTGTTTCTGTGTTTGAAGTACGTTTGGCTTTGCTATGACATTGCGAATTGATTTAGCTTCGGCACCACTTCCTTTGTTATCGCTGTTCAGATTATAAACGTCAATGGTTCCGGTGTTAAATGCCTTTGCTCGCTTACCCACTATCGCTTTGAAGGGTGCGCATTCTCTGAACGCTCGCAAATAATCCTTCTCACATTTCAAATCAAAAAAATAATCCTCTCCACCAGATAAGGATAAATGTGTTACACCAATATGGTTGTTGTACTTGTCTAGGAGATACTCCGCGCTTGCTAAATTCTCCCATCCCTCCAATGAATCTTTCACATTAAATAGTCCGTTTGGATAACGTTATCCATTTGAAAATTATAAATGTGGCGGGCTTGTTCTCTATTGATACCGTATAGGATGTTCCCATATACGCACGTAAAACCTCATACTTCTCTAACCAAATAATATTGTTGTTAATGTGAATAGGCAACCATGCGAACCGTTTAATTAATTTAGTGGTCCCGTGTTTTAAGTTGCTTGGTCCAGTTTTCAATTTCATAAAAATGTAATACTATCACTTAGTTCAGCCATCAACATGATAGGTTGAAGTGGTCCATTAAATGTTAATTGACTTAAGTAAATGCATTTGTTTTTACTTATTCTTTCAATTTCATCATCGGTTAATTCCCAACACGTAATAACTTCACCATCTGGCATTCGAAGTGCTGGTAATGGTTGGTATTGCGGTTGATCTTTACCGAATACGATATTATGTCCATGAAATACTTTTGGTTTCATATCACGCTCGTATTAAGTTTACTAAGGCAGCATATCTTGCAGCGTCCCACAAATGATTAAAATCATCTATCGGCTCGTCAAGTCTAATTCCATTCACTACTCTATAGATGTATTGACCTTGTTCTTTTCTCCACTCTGGGCAGTCCACTAAATGAATTTTGTACTTTTTCATTAGAGAAATCCCATATTTTATAGAGCCATTGAATTTGGTAACGGGCATCACTTTTAATCTTGCCTTACGACATTCCATGATGAACCCCAGTGCATCTGCGCTATCCATCACCAATAAATTATTTGCACCTACATGCTCGCGAACAGCAGGCACATACTCATTACAGGAGGGAGTAGGTTGGTAGAATTTCTTTTCTAAGTAAAGATTGTTTCCACTAACGCCACATTTAACAATAGTGGACGGGCTGTTGGTGTAGCCTAAATCACTGCCATAAAATATTCTTTCGCACGCTGATGGGAATTCTTTCAGCCATGTAACATGCTGAAATATTAAACCTTCAGGGGCAGTGCGCAAACCAAGACCGAAAACGTTCCATCGATAATCATCCGCAGTTCCTTCATTTTCATTTTTTACACAGTGTAATAATTCTATTAATTCGTCAATTGAATATTTGTCAGGATTTTTCTTTATGGGATAAGTCTTACAATATGCAATTGCTTGATTTGATTCGAGTTTTTTATCAATCAGAACTTTTGCATATACCGCGCACTGACTTACTGATTGATAACTTAAAATCTTCCTTCTTTCATTCTTAGTTATGTAAGGGTTATCCTTAAACGTTGTTTTTAGAAAAGCTACATCCTTACGGTTCCCTACCTTATCATATACCCAGTGCTCAGTAAATTTCGGGTTGTAATCACCCCACCAGAAGCGCCTGCATCGTTGTTCGGTATCATCGAAAACGTTTTGCGATATGTCCAGCATTTCATTGAAATAGGCTATGTCGCATGAGTTGCCAGAAAAAACGCTTTCATTCTCAGCGCCCAATAAATTTATTTTGTTACCGTATAGCCTAAATGTTTTTACTTCTTGCTTATCTGCGAATGGTGATTGAATACCTGCCATCGGTAATCGTCTGTTGAAATCATCATAAAGCGTGGTCTTAAAACTGTTGTAGGTTTCCTTAATGATATTGATAGTCCAATCAGAACTAACCTGACTGGTTAAGTAGATAATAAAATCTATACTGCTCCATGTTTTACGCGAACGACTACTTCCTTCGAGTAGTGCGCCTGTTTTATCTTCAACGAACGACCTATGGAGGTGCGTTAAATTCGGATTTATTACTCGGTCACTCATAGCAGAAAAAAAAAGGAAGTAGCACACAATGCCGCTATGAACTATCATTGAAACTACTCCCAGTTTTAAAACATACCCTCTCATAAAAATTTTATTCTGTGATTTCATCTGAATGTGATTCCAATTCTTTTACTTTTTCTTCGGCTTCTTTTTGCAATGTTTTTTGATACTCTTCATCCAATGGGAATAAATCAGCTACCATTTTTCTGTTATCTTCTAAGTTGAATTGTACTTCCTGTTTTGCTTTGCCGTATGCTCTGTCCAGTAACAATTCAGCGGCTCGCACATCGCCACCCATTGCTTTTGCTCGCAGCCTCATCAAGATTACTTCCGCTGCGCTTTTACCTTCTTTTGTTTCACCTAAAACATTGGCGAGCAGTTCTTTCAACATCGGTATTTTAGGAGGTCTACCCTTTGGGTTACCTGATTGTCCTTTTTGGAAGTGCTTTAAATTTTCCGTTCGTCCCTTCTTCCTGTCTGCCATTGTTTTCCCATTGTTTTAGCTTATTCTTTTGCCCAAGCGTATTGCATAAACATTTACCTTTTCTTTTGTTTCCCACTGAGTTATATTTTTGATTGTGATGTGTTCTATTTTAAATTTCATTCTACCAGCTTTTTTGTTATACCCCAGTTGAAATATTACGCTGTCATATTCGCGGTTTAGTAATCTTTTGGTCCAGAAGGGAGTGATTAACCTATACTCTTCCTTTTTCTTACCCGAGTTGATTTTATCAAACCATTTCTTTTTTAAGATTAAAAACAAAGTCTTTGACTTCATGCTGTAAATGTTTTAAGGTCACACATTGATTTTCAATCAGTGGTAGGTTCGAATACACGAAGCACTTTTTAGATTTAAAATGTGAAAGGATGTATTGCAATGACTGTGGGCTACTAATAGAGAACCACGCATTGACCACTATGAAATCAGAGCTATGACCGAACAAAATAACTTTGTCGATATCTTGAACCGTTACTATTTCTTTATACTCAATGAAGCGATACACTTCTGGCAGCAAATCCATTGTAGCCATGAGCATTCCACTGCCCACAACTATTGCCAGACCGTTGCCACGATCTTTATTTTCTCTTTTTATATAGGAATGTATTCCCATGATGTAGTAAGCCTCCCGGCTGATGTTTTTAATTTCTTATTACTACCTGATGGCATTTTTGCCTCTACGCCATTTACTAGCCTCCACTTCTCAGGTCGTTTGATTCTATACTTTACAATTTGTGGCGCTGATGTAGTGGCTCTAAATCTGATGTGCCTTGTTTCCCAAAGCCACTGAGCGACCAGTTCAATCATTTTATTACCGATGCCCAGACCTTGATAGTCTGGTAGGATTACTGTTCTGTGACCACGTACCCAACCCTTCATGCCCATCGCTGGCATCGTTGAAAAGAATCCTATTAAATTCCATTCATCATCAAGCTTTGCCCACGTGAGATATATTTGTGCGCTCGGACTTATTGATGAAGTCATATAGTGGTGCTGATGAAACATAGCCCAATAGGTTGTATCCCCTTTAGTGATTTTGATTTCGATTTTGGGTCGCCTAAGACATTCACAGGAGAAATCACCTGTGCCAGTATCAAATTTCCAATCAGGTTCTAACCATGATTCGATATCATAGTGGCATGAGATTGCAATGAATTTTTTATTTAAGCGCTTGATTATTTTACTAACAGCCACACACGAAGCCTTCGCCACGTTGCGGTCCACTACTGAAGTGAATTCATCGAAAATCACCTCATCGTTTTCGGCAATCATTCGCGCAAGGTTAGCTCTGAATTGTTGCCCGTTGCTGAGACTCTGATAGGGTAGTATGTAAGTCTTAGGTGATGATAGACCAACGCCCTGCAAATGACTTATGATAGAATCCACATTCAAATCAGATCTGAAATTTTCAACAATAGATTTTTGATCATCCCATATAGGTAGGGGCGTAACGTTAAAAACTTCATTTGCAATTGATGATTTTCCTGAGCCCGATGGTCCAATGATGCAACCTATGTTCCACTGTTCTGGAAGATTTATTTCGCCATGCAGTTCAAAGGTTTGGGTATTGGATTTAGCAATATCAAACATCCCGAACACTCGGCTATTGCGAAATGATTCCGCAACCTCAGACGTTTTTATAATGTCAAAACTCGGCATTTGTACCCACGTTCAATTAGTTGATTGTATGTTTTTTCCTGATCGGTTTCGTCCTTGCACTCAATGACAATTTCAAACCGTGATGAATAATCTGAAGATTCATCTTTGATTTCATCGGATTCGAATTCTGGAATATTCATTCCCCATTCTTCCAGTTTTGTAGTGTCCCAATCGTTGGCGAGCATGTCCCAATTCCATTCACCGAATGGTAGGTTGTCCTTGATGATAAATTCCTTTTTCTGTTCCTCGCTTAAATCTTTCGCATGAATGACGGGCACTTCCTTTACATCCAATTCCTTCAGCGCTTTCAATCTCATATTGCCGCCCAGCACCATATTGTTTTCGTCAACGATGATGGGGCGCAATGCCATCATTTCAGGAAAATTCTGTATTGATTCCACGAGCAGATGAAATTTTTCATCCTTAATAATCCGAGGGTTATTAGGATTTTCTTTGATGCTCGCTATTGGCACCAGAATAATCTTGGCAGTCGTTTGCACGCCCATTTTGTTTATTAGAAATTTTTTTGTTTACCTTTGTATTGCGTTTTTGAGCTAATACATAAGACGAATTCAAAACCCGAGGTTTAGCACTGTCTCGGGTTTTACTTTTTTTGAACCGTTATAGATGGGGACGGGACTATTTAAAAAATCAGATCATTTGCACGCTTTCGCATTGCCTTTATGATGCTTTTACTTTCCTTTGTTTTACTGATTTATTATGTGTTATTACTAAAGTATTACTAAAATAAAAAAGTCAACCGTTTCGAGTTGACCTATAACTATTTGAATATGAATATGTTGGGTGCCATAAAGTCAGAATTTAGTTCACCTAATGAATAATGACTAATTAAGTAAAACATGTTTTCAAAGTATGCGAAATTTTGCTTTAAATGCAATAATTTATTGATTTTCAATGTGTTATGATGTGTTTGCATTGCCTTTAGATTTCGTTTTTATGCTGTTTTATTGTACATTTATGATATGTTATTACTAAAAACGTATCAAAAAAATCAGCGCTATGAGAAAACCTACAGTCTATTTCGGAATTGATTACAAACTCACAAAAGGACCCAACAAGGATTTATATCATATCCGGATGTGGGTAACTTTCAAAGATGATAATTGGAATCAAGTCCCCTACAAAACTAATGTATTTTGTGAAAAGAAAGATTTTAAGATTTTAAATGATTGGAATCGGACAAGCGTTTCGGCAGTGCTTCAGCCACAGCGGGACGAACTTCAGAAGATTAAGGACAAAGCCAATTCTATCATTAACGAATTTGGAATCACCAAGCAGGAAAAATTTGACCCTTATTTTACTTCCAAGTATTCAACGGATTCAGTTGCACTGGAATTTGAAAAGAAGATGGCAGAGCTGGACGCTAAGAAACAATTTGGCACGAAAGGCATGTATCGTAATGCGCTAAATTCATTTCAATCATTTTTCGGTAAGGATTTTACTTACTCAGATTGTACCGCTTCAAAGCTTTATGAATATGAGGAATGGTTTATAAAGCAAGAAAGAAATTCCAAGAATCCGAACGGGCAAAAGAAAAGCATTACAACGGTAGGTTTTTACATGCTACCCTTACGGCACATCTTCAATCGAAAAATTAAAGCGGGTCACCTTCCACTTAAAATGTATCCCTTTGGAATGTATGATGATAAATACATCATCCCAACGGGTGGTTCGTCTGTTAAAAAGTTCTTAGTTAAAAGTGAAATGGTTCAGTTTAATAGCTGGTCGCACGCATGCGATGAAATTGCAATCAATAAGATCATAAAGCAGAATAAGAAATTTTTTGAAGTTCGTGCAATGGCTGAGCATTTGGGTTTTGATGCGATGAAGGATTTTCAAAAATGCAATATTTTGAAATCTTATGCGCTTGAAAGAATTCAGGAACGAAATAGATTGCATGCCTATGCGCGGTTCTCTTATTACTCTAACGGGATTAATTTGAATGATGTTTGTCGCCTGAGAAAATCAATGGTTATGAAAGATCACATTTTGGTTAACCGTCAGAAGATCACGCGAAGGAATAGAAAGCACCGACAAATTATTATACCATTGCACCCAGTAATGCAGGAGATAATAAATGAGTATGGCAAGCGCTCACTGGTGCCAGATGATTATATTTTCCCTATTCTTGATTTGAAAATGTCAGAGCAGGAAATTTTTGAGACTATTAAAACGACTGTGAACAGCGTTAATAAGGTCTTGGCAGCGCTCAGCAAGGAATTGAACTTTGAAATTAAAGTGAAGTCTTACACGCTGCGCCATTCGTTTGCGTGGGCGTTAAAACAAATGCCGGGGTATACTCGCGAACATTTACGCGATTCACTTGGTCATTTAGACCCGCGCACAACCGATGCCTATGATCATGCGTTTTCACTTGAATGGAAAAAACAATTTAGCGATCAGTTGTAGGACCGACCAGTTTATTATTTTCATAAATGTATTTTTCAGTATAGATCGGTCTGAAGGTTATATATTTTCGACCCTCATGATCAGTAAGACCGATCTTATCCGCTTTAATAAGAATGATTGCCTCAGGCTTTGGCGTTAATATGTGCGGGTCACCATTCTTTACTTTGCGTTCAGATTTTTGCAATGCAATGTGGGGGCATACATTCAGCGCATAGCGGGCACAATCTTCGTGCATTGGTGCATCGCTCACAACTCTATTATGTAGCCCTAGCGGTCCGGTAATGAACCAAAACGATTTAGCAAATAACTGCTTGCCACATACTGAGCACTTGAAATATTGCAAACAAATTGTCCTTTTCTTACTGTCCTGATATTTGAAATTAGGAACGCCATCTATGATGGGCACGAAATATGGGATGGCATAACCGCGCTCATCAATTTTAAGATGTTCCATTATTTTAGGGATGGGGTAATCGTTTTTCATAGATTTTAATTTTCATTGTGTTTGGTGCTGGTGTACTTCCTCCAAAATAAGGAAAACTTCTTGCCCGTTCTGTGATTTGTCCGCAAACTTTGGTTCTGGCTATAGTTGAATCTGAGTTATTAAACTTAAAATAATAATAATTCTCATCGGCATGAATCTCGTAACTGTCCTTACGGTTTGGAATTGTCTCACCCATCTTAAAATATATTCTTACGCTGTCAGAGTATGCATAAGCAAAGATTTCAATACTTCCCTTGCCATCATGCCGCCATGCAAACCTTGCAGAATTGTCATGTATCAAACTACCACAGTCCACGAAGCCATAGAGTTTATTTAAATCACCTTCGCCATCAGTGCAATTGATATTGTAAAGACAAGAAGGTTTGAACTTAGCATCAAAAAGCAAAACGTTCCCCGAGTAATAAGATATTAATTCATGTTTGCTATAATGTCGGTTCTGCTCAATGATGTATGTATGATAGCAGGACGAACAAATTATGGGTAATAAAATTAATTTAAATCGTTCTTTCATAAAGTAAAATGATTTCGTTTGGCGTATTTTTAAACCGAATATCGAAAAATGTCCAGAATTCTTATTATCATTTGATATCTGTTTCCTGTTGTTTCCTATTGTTTCACTTAAGTCTCTAATTGTTTCATCATTATTGTTTCTTTATCGTTTCTTATCTCGAAATAGCAAGGAGATCAAAGTCACCATCAGTTGAAAATCGAAATCTTAAAATAGATATTTGGTTAATGACATTAAATAATTAACCAAAATGAAACAATCTATTTTATCCAAACAGTAAACAAGTCCTATTACGATGAGTATCGTAAACTTTATTTGCATCCCTATTGGCTACGCAAACGCTTCGAAATTCTTTTACGCGATGATTTCAAATGTACCAAGTGTGGTTGTGATGATTTACCATTACACGTTCATCATGACTTTTATGAATATGGCCGACTACCTTGGGAATATGAGAACGAATATTTACGAACACTTTGTGAGGAATGCCATTATGATTTACATCAACGAATGGCTGCCTAGAATTCGTTATCAAAATATTTTATTTCTTACGCCTTGATTTTGCATTAACAGGAAATTGAATGATGTTAAACATTTCCCGTATGCGATCAGTAACACGCGAACCATACTGTTCCTTGATTTCATTTGCTGTCAGATTGGTGGTTACATGAGTGCTGGCGTACGGTAAATCATTATCGTATCGGTTGAGAAGTATTTCAGCCATTACATTTTTTTCTTTGCCAAAGTGTTTACCGTTTGCTTCTGTTCCCAGATCATCAAAACAAAATCCTATTTCCGTGTGACCGAATGGGTCAGAATTTATTGCAATTGGTATATTGTGTGAGAGCTTATGCAAATACTCATCCCCATCCTGTGCAAATTTTGATTCGGCTTCTCGGCAGGATTCGATCTTGAAAGACCGTTTTTGGTTCCTACAGAAAAAACGCATTAGAGTCGTTTTGCCAACACCTACACCTCCCATGAGGAATAATCCCTTTTCTAAGTTTCCGTTGAACCTGGGGTCACTGGTGAAGTATTGGAGTATGTTTAGGACTACTTCTCTGTTTTCCTCATCGATCTCAAATTTATTTTTATAAAATCCTTCCAGTTCATCTGCCGTATAAGCTGGATAAACTGGTTTACGGGTTAAACTCTCACGGTATGCAATTTCTTTTAGCCTGTAGTGCTTACGCTCGCGAGCCAAACGCAATGCTTCTTCGATTTCAATTTCATCCAATTCTATTTCGTTAAAATTCTCCGTAACTATCTGGTTCTGAGATTGTGGAATCTGCTCGTCTAACATTTTTTTTATTTCCGTTCCTGTTGCCATTGTCATTATTTTTTAATTCAAAAAGCCCTGTCCATCCATTTTTGATTGATTGATTTATGATTGCAATTGCGTCCGGGGCCCGCGCCCGTAAAAAATCAATTTGCTTTCGTGCCGTAGACGGTGATAATTTTTTATTTATTTCTTGTCGGTATGAAACCCATTCATTCCAAACATTTTTAAAATCATCGGGCGCGTTCGCGGTCGTTTCTTCCTCTTTACTTTTCTTTAATTTATTATACTCTACTTTACTTTGTGGTTTTATGACCCCTTGAAGGTTACTTTTACTCAGTTTAAGTATCCCTAAACCAGTTAAAAGGTTGAGTAAACCATCCTTATACATTATTTTGTTCGAACGCTTCGAATAAGCATCTTCAATTGATTTTATAAATTGTTCGCTCCAAACAATTCTATTTTCTCGCCATAATTCTGAATCGATTTCTTTAAATTCTGCGAGGTCATTTAATAGCTTAAACAATAAATCTTCACTCACCTTACAGGTTGCGCAAAGCGTTAACATTTTTTTTCTATTCGATAGATCAAGGTAATGGTAATTGGTTAGTGCCAGCGTTCGCAATATTTTTACCCATGCAGCGAACCCATCGTTGCCATAAGTATTTTCCACGTACTTTGTAGTTTCCCCTTCCTTGCAGATAAAAGGAAAATAATCAACGTTGTTCTTTTGCGGCCTTGCCATTTACTTTTAAAAAAAGTTATTCACATTCTAATCAACAATTCCACATCACTTGCCAGATCAATCAAAGATTTACTGTTGTAAACTTTCTTAATATTGGTTGATACCGTTGCACGATCATTACCAGTGAGCTCACCAATTTTTCTCATAGTCAACCACGCCACATTGCGCTTCAATAAATATTGGTAAATCATTTTCAACTCACTGTCTTGGCATCCTTTTAAAAGTGCCTTCGTTATTTTTATAATGCTCTCGGGAGTCATAACGTTACTTTACTAACAGAATACCGAAAACAATCAGGGTAATAATTACAGTTACTAATGGCATATGTTTAAGTGTTTAGGTTTAATTAATCTCAGTTTTATTTTTTTTACTCATATTCATATTCATATTTTTTATGATATGTTCAGTTGATCTTTTAAGTTCTATAGGTGCAAGTCCCAATTCATCAATTATTTGCAGACCTTCAATTACCAGTTTCATGAGCTCTCTATGTACCACAGGTATTTCCTCATTGATTTTTTGAAGACGTTTTAATTTTTTCCAATTCTCGGTCATAGCGTTATGGTTTTATGTTTCTGATTTAATTCCAATTTTAGGGTCCAGATTTATGTAATCGAAAACTAATTTTGCCTCATTAAATGTTAAACAGATAATTGCATTTTCATAAGTTGGATTATTTAATATGGCATTCATCAGCGATTCATCCAGCTTCAGTAATATGATTTTTAATTTTTCTTCCATTTCTTTTTCTCCTGTTCATTCCAGTAAGGAAAATTCTTTTCGTGAAAGTATTTTTTCTTCTTTGCCTCATAGATTGCCGCTTTGATTTCTTCATCAGTGAGAATAATAGCCTCAATTTTTTCTCTATTTTCATCAACTAGGTTCACTCAAAATAAATTTTTTACATGAAGGCCAATTTGCTTTGTGATCAGTGCCGGGACCATTCGTGTCTCCACGGAATTCACATTTGAAATAGATGTGGGAATATCTCTTACGATAGAAAAATCTGCAATGCTTGCAGCGCTTGTCAACGGGTCCACTACCATAGACTTTGACCATCGGATTTATTGCGCGAAGTTTTTTTCTGACTTCATCGGTATCAATTTCTTCCCCTAATACATTTATGTATTTCATAAAAAAAATTTGATAGCGTTATTACTTCCCATACTTTCAAATCCACGTTTGGTGATCAGATGTTTTTTAAATCTTTCGTTCATGAGTTCCATAACGATCAAGGCCTTACCATCACGCTTACATGAATTCTCGAACCAATCAAAAACATCCTGAAGATGACCGTTGCCGGGATTATCATTGACCACGCTGATAATACAATAGGCGTTATCCAGTGCGAACCACTGTCCTTCACAGCTGCCAATTCTGAAAAGTTGTATGTCGTTATTGCGCGGCCACGGACACGATTCAAAAAATAAATTATGAGTAGAATTAAATTTTTTGATTGCGCTCATGCTTACTTTAGTTTAAGTTTCTTAGTCTTTCATTTTCTTCCATCTTTTCACGGATTCGTTTCATGAATTTTGATTCACTTGTTCCACGTGGAGTGTATTCAGTATCACTATTTTTTTTCTTCGGTTAAATTGTATACCAAGCCACGCACATAAGAAATCCCACTATGACAAATGCAACTGAACCACATATAGGGGCAGTAACCCACCACCATGACCAATCAATCGTGTTGGTTAATTTCAGCGCGAGCAATAGCAGAAACAAAGCGCCTGTAAAAGTTAAGCGATCATAATTTTTTTTCTTTCTCATAGTGTTTTCGTTTAGAATTTAAGGAATAGAAAAGCCCCTACTTCAATCTCGCAACAGGCAAACCACTTTTATGACAACCGTTTTGTTTTGGTGCGAAATCTTTTCGGGGCTTTAATGCGATGATGGAACGAGAATCGAAATAAAAAGACAAAATAGGTATATGAATCAAATGCACTTCCCGGACCGAGAACGTCTTCCTTGGCCTTCCAACATCAAAAGATTTAACCTGAGTCCTGCCCCTATGAAAATTGAGCCCCCCGCCAATTTAGGATAGAGTTGAGGTACTCAGGTTAGAATCATCTTAATCCAATCAATCAAATCTTTCTTATGATCAACAATTATCAGGAGGGCATAAATGAGGGCAATAGCAATGAACATTCCAATGGGGAACAGCGCCAACATAAGGTTGGTAGTTTTGGAATTTTGAGCGAGGGAGAGAATTTTTTTTGTCATTTTTATATCATCGGTTAATGGCTTCGGCTGCTTCTTTATCATTGTTGAAAATATAACTCCTTGCCCAATCTTCGGGACAGGACTTCCAGCTATTCAATTTCGCAATGGTAGTGGATGCGTAAATGTGAATTTTATTGGCAGCAATTTTTATGGCATCATTGATCAGTGATTCGATTGACTTGTTTTCATGCCCCCATCGACCGATTAAATAATGATCGGCATCCCAGGTGTAATGCTGTTGTCTTGAATGATCTTCTTTATAGACACGACCAACACAGAACGGGTCGGGGTCCTTTCTATTCGACCATATTTCAATCCAATCGAAATACTGTTCAGTTTTCGTCAGTCTGACATTGCGCAAGATTTCAATAGGGATTTCAAGGGGGTATTGTTCAATGCGATGCACGGCAGGGCAAATGATTTGAAAAGCCCTGACGGTTGCTTCATCCAACCACATATAAGGGATGGGTGATTTTTCTTTGTTGATTTGGTTGTCACAGATCAAGCCGAGCTCACCAACCAAATTGCTGAATTCTGATAACTGGTCATTATCATAAATTAGTTCCTTGCTGTTTTCTAACAGATAAATTTGCACTTCCATAAGCCGAGTATTTTAATTTTTAACCAATCTATTATTCTTTGAAAAAACGATTTACGATAAAGTTTTTCCAATGCCTTGCGCTGCAATTCAGCATTCAATTCTATGGGGGCATAAGGAATAACACCATAATATTTCACGCTGCCTTTTTAATGTCCTTGAATGAAAATGTATTCAGATACTCGCGGCACTCTTTTACCCGTTGATGTGCGCGGTCTATCATATCCTGATCACGAGGGAAACTAAATTCAATGTACCGTTCCTCTTTAGGGATATCCCCGAAGGTCATATTCTTTTCAATCTGTTCGCACTGCTTAATGAATTCACCATGAGTAAGGGGATTGACCACATTCATAGCCCATTGTAATTTGCGCTTGGCATCTTCTATAAGATTGGGAGGCGTATCCACAAGACAATACACGAGGTTGGCAGTTTGTGCCCCTGTGAGGTCCATATACGCTTGCAATTGCCACACATAGGTTTTGTTGATGGGTTCAGTCAGCACATTGAAAAAAGTGAAAATGTCCCAGCTCGTTTTAATGTCGATGATCTTTTTTGCTTTCAGAATATTTGCGCCATCGTATAAGTCAGGGGTGCCGATAAAGAAATCGTTTTGGATTTCTTCAGTATTCTTTTTATGGAAGGTCTTTGTGACAAGTGAATAAAGCGTAATGCTTTCTTCCTCTTGCACGATACCCTTTTCCATGTACTTGCTGGTGATATCTTTTTTACGTCCGTAGCGTTCGCCTACATAGCATTGTGCCAAATACTTTTTGCATGTAGCGCCTAAAATATCTTTATCGCTTTTGGCATCGGTCATAATGTTTACAAGCGATGAAGGATGGAATTTATAGTTATCAAAGTTCATTTTGTTTGGGCTTTAAGTTCAGTTCTTTTAGTATCAAAAAGTTCGGTTTGTTCGGCTGTGATGTGCTCACCTAGTTTATCCAGTTCCTCAATGCTTTGCGCTTGCTGAATCATCAAAACCATTCTTTGATGCTCTGGGTCTGGTGGCGTTTCTTCATTGTCAGCGTATGAAATGTCCGTAGCATCTTCGTTATTGATCACAGCCTGATCAAGTGTAATGGCTTTCTGAATGTCAACGCTGAGCGGTGCCCACTTAGAAAGATTCAATTTGATTACCGTTTTGAGCGCCATCGATTCGAATTTTTCAATCCATAATCCTTTGCCCCTTCTAAACGTTTGGGAATACTCTTTACCATGCTTTGTGATTTCGTCAACCGTAGCGTAAAAAGTTTTTTCAAAACCATTCAGTAATTGAAAGTAGGAAGCATACCCGATAACGGTATCAGATTTTTTCTGCTTGAAATCAAATACAAAGCCCGTGAGCGGATTTTCCTCAACTAACTGTCCCTCATAGATTGGTGCCGCTGATAGTGTGCGATACATACCCGTGCGCTGCGCTAACTGAATAAAACCTTTATAACCCATCTGGAATTGCGCCTTATTATTGTACGGGACAATATAAGCGAACCCGAGATTGTTATTTAAAGGTAAATCTAAGGTTGCAGCGACCGCAGCCGCATGGTAAACGCTTGACGGGTCAACAGTAGATAGCAAATGATTGGATGCTATAATCTGCAAAACCGAAGTGATAAATCCGGTGGAACGTTTACCAAGCATTTCTTGGAACTTTTGTTTGACTTCATCGCGTGCAAACAAATTTTTAATTGCTAATTGTTGGGGGGTGGTTACCATAGTTATTTCATTTTCATTTGTCATAATTGAATTAAATCCTAAAAAAGTTTTTCGATTGATACATGACCAGTTAAAAATTCAGTCATTAAATCATCAGCTTTTTTAAATTGGCGTTCACTCCAACGCTTGGCGATGGTGGCTTTACGTTCCCAATCATTCTTTGATCGTACCGTTACCAGTGGATGAATTCGATAACCAATTGCTGAGTTAAGAATTGAATTTTCCTCTTTCGCCAATTGTGATAGGCGAAGGAATCGTGCATAGGCTTTTTGTGAGGCCTTCACACAATTAAGCGCTTTCGTTAAATTTGTTTTTCTTCCTTCGAAAGCGTTTGACGCGATTAACAGATTTTCAATTGTCATAGTATGGGGGTTAAAATATTTTACACGTTTAGAATCTGAAAAAGAAATGTTATAATTAACATGCTCCTTTATCGTTTGAATTACATCATCCTCAACACACTCATAATTATATCGATCACCGATGGCAATGAAGTCGTAATCCTCTATTCCATCATCATTGAAACTGATATGTATTAATAGATGAACCGTTAAATCGCCATCAACATCGAAGGCGGCATTGTGTTTAAAAAAGATTTTTTCGTTAGGGGTTTTCATTTCGTTCCGTTTAATAGTTTTCTATTTTCTGCGCCTTTTTTTAAAAGTGCTGCCAACACTCGCACATTGTAATGCCTTAAGTTTTTAACGCCACCGACATATACTTTGCTCATGCCTAATTCATGCGCGACCACTGAGATATCACCATATTGTAAATAATTCAGATCGGTTAAATCAATTCCATCAGGCACTTTTTTATCAATGTGTTTTGTTATTTCCTTCATCATTATTCTTTAATTGGTTTGATGCCCAATTTTTTTTCTTCCTTCTTGCAGTATGTAGCAATAGCCTTGTTTGCCAATTCAACTTCTTTAATAACACGATCTTCGATATCAGCCTTTTTCCTTACTACTTTTTGTAGTCTCATTTTCGTATTCGTATAGACTCGGATGGAAGCATGTTTCCTTTTTTTTGTATTTCTGATGTCCGTTTGTATATTTGTTTCCATGAATCAAACGTACAAAAATGTGCTCACATGTGCTAACATATGAGTAACAAATGATAAAAATATTCAGGGACAGCTTATGACAAAAAAGGAAATCATTGATAACGTATTGACTGCCACTGAGTTAACCGCTAATGAATTTGCTATGGCATGCGGTATAATCCCCACCACTTTGTTTATGGCGCTCAGTAGGGACACGCTGAGTAAAGAGATTATTAAAAAAATACACGCTAAATTCAACGTTCGCAAACAGTATTTACAGACTGGCGAAGGTGAAATTTTTGATAAAAAACGTGCGGAAGTTGATGAAGTCGCCCCACTGGTTATCGTTCAGCGTGAGGACAATGGATATATTTCTAAGCAGGTGTTTGACGTAATCATCAAGGCAAATGAAAACGAACGAAAGACACTTGTAAAATTGAGTCGGAATTATGAGGTAGTCATTCAGTTAATGGAAGAAGAAGCAAAAAAATTTCAGCAAATAATTAAAGAACTGGAAATTGAAAACGAGGGCTTTCAAAACGAAATCATCAGTCTAAAAAAAGAAAATAACGTTTTGTTACTTCGAATTTCTACGCAAAAGCAAAGCGAGTAATTTGGTTTGAGCAATTTTAAGACGTGTTGCCACGTCCAACGTTTCATCAATTCTACTCTTAACATACTGATCTAAAGATATATCCTTAACAGGAGGTATAAAAATAGGTCTGAAGTGTTCAATAATAATTGGAGTGCCTTTAGTTGACATAATTAAAAAATGGGTTTAGTGTCTAAACTTTATTATCAGGGCTCAACGGGGGGTTGTAAAATTAGCGGGGCGATAAAGTTAAAAATTCTTAACACAAATAAAATGTTAAATCAATAATTTTTGGTTCAACATATAATTGTTTACCGTAAAGCCCTAAAGGTCAAACAAAAAGTATAGTCCTATACAAGAATTACCCCCATAGACTATATTAACTTAAGTATAGCACACTGTATATTGTATTTTTATAAAATAAAACCTAAAAACAAACTTCTCAAAACATGGCAACGGACATTAAAATCTACTCAAAAAAAATTACTCCCGCAGAGGCGCAGGAGTATTTGACAAAAAACAATCATTCGAGCAACCGGAGAATAAGCGAGCGAAATGTTTCCTTCCTGTTAGCTGAAATGCAAAATGGTAACTGGATAACCACCGGTGACCCTATTCAATTTAACAGGGATGGTCAATTGATAAACGGCCAACACAGATTAACGGCAATTATAAAACATGGCAAGCCTGTTGAAATGTTCATCGCCGAGGGCGTCCCCAACAATGCGTTTAAGGTGATGGACACCGGAAAAATGAGGTCGGCAGGTGACGCGCTTGCAATCATGGGTTATAAAAATTGTTTTAACGTAGCTGGCATTACTAGGCACATTCTGATGATAAAATCTAACCGATATAATAATACTGGAAGAATGGCAGGATGTTCGATTTCTGATATAGTCGCATTTGCAGACGCAAACAAAAAATTACTTCAGGATATTATACATGAAATGAACGAGGTCTATCGTCCATTTAAATATGCCTCGCCTTCGATGCTAGGTGCGTTATGTTTTTTCTTCCAAAAGAAAGACGCTGAAAAGTCTTGGGCATTTTGGGAGAAGTATTCCAGTGGAATAGATTTAGGGGCTACCAATCCAATTCGTTTTCTTAGGGAAAAGTTGATTCAGAATAAACTTAATAAAACGCAATACAACCACCGTGATATGATGGCACTTCACATCTTTGCTTGGAATGCTTTCAGAGAAGGGAAGAAGGTGACCAGTTTTGGGCTGGCAAAGAATTATGAATTCCCGAAGATAAAATGAAATTACCTCTTTACGTTGTGTATGATCATCCAACAGACTATCCAGATTTATTTGTGATCAGAATTTGGGAAAATGAAATCCCAAAGGAAATCATTTTTACAAGTACCGATATAGATGTGATCAGAGCATATTTGAGAATACGCGGTCTGGTTAGTCTCGGAAGATACAAAGAGGATGATGAAAAAATTTTGGAAGTATGGGTATAAAAAAAGATAAGATTCAATCCATGTACGCTTTCATTTCAGAAGATGAAACAGGCGAAGGTATTGTAGGAATGCTTACCCGTGATGGTTGGATACCAATGATGGGTGCCGATACTGACAGAGTAAAAAGCATAATGCCCATCATTCAACAAATGGTGAAAGAAACTAATAAACCCATAAAACTTTGCCTGTTCACAACGCGAACTGAGATAACAGAAATTAAACCTTAATTAATATGAGTCCGGAAATGATTAATGAATTAGAAACATTTTGCATTTCTAAGAAATTGGTTGGTAAGGCTGAATCTGATTGGTTTGATATTATCATAGGTCCGGCAGTTTTCTGTATTGAGAGGCGACCTTATTATTGTGATCGTGGCAGGTTTACGTTAAAGGCTTTTAGCAATGACATTACTAAATTTTATATTGATCACAGTGATGGATTCCCACGGTATTATTTCGTGTTAGAAAATCTTTTATCGGAGTTGGAACAATATATTATTTTCAATAGGGAGAAGCTCAGATGAAACTAAACGAGATATGCGGCTACATTCTTGATGGTGATAAAAACGCCATACCTGTAAGTGATATCATGGAATGGGCAAATTGGTTTGAATCAGCAAAGAGGGCTAAATTAAATGTAGTCGGTCAAGATACTTTACCCGATGGAACATTTGTTTCTACTGTTTTTCTTGGTCTTGATCACAATTTTTTTGATTCTGGAATTCCAATACTTTTTGAAACGATGGCTTTTAATATGAACAAAAAAGGACTTGATATGTCAGGCACCCACCAATGGCGATATGCAACATGGAAGGAAGCGAGACAAGGGCACATCAAGGCAATTACAATTATTCTTGGTGAGAAGGCCACAGCTTATATTGAGAAGTATGATCTTAAATTTGAATGATGGACTTAATACTTTTACATATGAACCGCGATGAATTACGAAAGCTGATAAATGAATCGGTGAAGGAAATTATTAGTGAGCATCTAAAAGATAAAGATGAAAAATTATTAAGTCGTAAAGAGGCGGCAGGTTATTTGAAAGTATCAATGCCAACATTGAACAAATGGGAGAAGGCCGGGCAGTTAATACCCAAGAGATACGGTAAGCGAGTTTTTTATTTTGAAAGTGATTTGCTGGAAAGAAAATTTCCAGAACCTATGAAATTAAAGAAATAAATAAATGGATTTAGATATCATCAGTAAAATGTCAACAAAGGAATTTATGGCGTATGTGAGCTCGCTTAGTGAGAAGATGAAGCCATTCCGAATTGGCAAGAAACAATTTTATCATTGCAAATTTTTAGTCAAACTCATAAACGCTCATGAAAAACATCAAGGAACTTCGGGACGAATTGTCAACCCTTTACAAGTCGGTAAAGGCGAACAAAACGAAATTAGAAACAGCTAAAATATTAGTAGGAACTGCCAATGCCATGCTTAACGCTGTTCAAATAGAATTGAATCAAAACAAGTTCATTGGCAACAAAAAACCAATTGAATTTCTTAAGGGTGAAAAGTGAAATAAAAAATTTTGCGTTAGACGTTCTTTTATTCAGCGGCTTCCGGGTAATTACGAGGCTGCGAATCTCTAATCGGTGGAACGGGAATTCAACACGCCACCAAAATATCGTTAGAGGGCTTGGGGTCGGGACGCACGGCCCCTTTATTTGATTTATGATTGATTGATTTTTTATAATGTAGGAGTCCCGACCCGATTGCGAAAGTG
>Ga0137436_1000045_pt1 | contig 41236 bp, 38 predicted proteins | sample EasRivERMGT119_2_FD_102328 | JGI IMG/M metagenome (GOLD analysis project Ga0137436, IMG submission 102328) | Soil microbial communities from meander-bound floodplain in the East River, Colorado, USA - East River MetaG ERMGT119_2 | ecosystem: Environmental > Terrestrial > Soil > Floodplain ...
TCGCCGACGCGGCGCCTGCTGCTGATCACCGGCCCGAACATGGGCGGCAAGTCGACCTACATGCGCCAGGTGGCGCTGATCGCGCTGATGGCGCACGTCGGCTCGTTCGTGCCGGCGAAGGCGGCGCGCCTGGGCCCGCTCGACCAGATCTTCACGCGCATCGGCGCCGCCGACGACCTGGCCGGCGGGCGCTCGACTTTCATGGTGGAGATGACCGAGAGCGCGGCGATCCTGCACAACGCGACCGAGCGCAGCCTGGTGCTGATGGACGAGGTCGGCCGCGGCACCTCGACTTTCGACGGCCTCGCCCTGGCGTGGGCGATAGCGGGATTCCTGATAAAGAGCAATTCTTCCCTGACCCTGTTTGCCACGCACTACTTCGAGCTGACGCGCCTCGCGCTCGAGCACAAGGACGTCGCCAACGTGCACCTCGACGCCGTCGAGCACAAGGACACGGTGGTGTTCCTGCACGCGGTCGAGGAAGGCCCCGCGAGCCAGAGCTACGGCCTGCAGGTCGCGGCGCTCGCCGGCGTGCCGAAGAGCGTGATCCGGCAGGCGAGCCGCTACCTGCAGATGCTCGAGGAGTCGAGCGTCACGCGCGGCAACCAGGACGACCTGTTCGCGAAGACGCAGAAGAAAGAGCCGGAGCCGCAGGTGGATCCCCTGCGCGAGGCGCTGCTGAAGACCAATCCGGACGAGCTCACGCCGCGCGAGGCGCTCGAGCTGCTGTACCGCCTGAAGAAGCTGTAGCTACTGCTTCGGCTTCATGCCGAGGAGCTTCGCCGACGCGGCGAGCTGCTGGACCTGCTCCTCGATCGATTGCGCGAACTCGGCCGCGTCGCCCGGTATGTTGAGCTGCGCGGTCGCCGCGAGCCGCTCGGCCAGCACGGGATCCTTGGAGGCCGTCTTGATGTCGGCGCCGATGCGCTCGCGCGCCGCAGCGGGCAGGTTGCTGGAGCGGGCGGCGATGATGCCGACCAGGCCCTCGAAGTCGAGTCCGGGGAAGCCGAGCTCCGAGACCGTCGGCAGGTCGAGGCCCGGCACGCGGTTTCGCGCCTGCACCGCAAGCAGCTTCACCTTGCCGCCCTGCGCCTGCGCCCGCACGATGGCGTACGCCGAGCTGTAGAGCTGGATGCGATCGTTGATCAGATCGTTCACCGCCTCCGCCGGCTGCTTGTAGCGCACGTGCGTCGCCTCGATGCCCTGCGTCTTGAAGAAGCCCTCGAGGATGATGTCGGTCATCGTCACCGCGGTGGTCCAGTTGAGCGAGCCCTGCTTCTGTTTCGCGGTGGCGAGAAGATCCTTCAGCGATCCGACATTCAGGCTCGCCGGCACGCCGAGCGTGACCACCGTGCCCGACACGCGCGCCACCGGCACGAGCTCCTTCGGGTCGTAAGGCATCGTGTCGAGGCTGTACGGATGGCCGACGAAATTGGCCGTCGGGCCCCACAGCAGCGTGTGGTCGTCCTTCGCCTGGATTACAGCGTTGATGGCGATGACGCCGTCGCCGCCCGGGCGGTTCTCCACCACCACCGGCTGCCCCCACAGCTTGGTCAGCCGGTCGGCGTAGAGGCGCGCGCCGAGGTCGGCGCCGGAGCCCGGTCCGAGCGACAGGATGAACCTCACGGGCTTGCTCGGCCAGGCCTGCGCGAGCGAGGCGAGCGGCAGCGCGGACAAAAGGGCGGCAAAGACGAGTGACAGCTTTTTCATTTTCGATTCCTCCTGGAACGCAAAGCTATACTCGCTCGCACCATGAACGCAATACAAAAAGTCGGAATCGTCGGCCTTGGCCGCATGGGCCTGCCGATGGGGCAGCACCTGCTTGCGAAACGCTTCGCCGTTTCGGGTTGCGATCCCGCGGCGCAGGCGCGCGAGCGGGCGAAGGGCCTCGGCATCTCGGTGCTCGGCTCGCCGCGCGAGGTGGCGCAGTCGAGCGACCTGGTCCTGGTCGTGGTCGGCTTCGATGACGAGGTCGAAAGCGTGGTGTTCGGCCCGGGCGGCATCGTCGAGGCGGCGAAGGCCGGCCTGATCGTGGCCATCGGCTCGACGGTCGCGCCAGCCTATGCGCGGCGCTTGGCAGAGCGGCTCGCGCCGAAGGGCGTGGTCCTCCTTGACGCGCCGCTCGCGCGCGGCGAGGCGGCGGCCGTCGCCGGCAAGCTGCTGGTCTTCGGCGGCGGCGACAAGGCCGCGTTCGAAGCCTGCCGGCCGGCGTTCGGCGCCTTCGCCTCGGATCTGTTCTACCTCGGCGCCGCGGGCGCCGGTCAGGTCGGCAAGATGGTGAACAACCTGATCCTGTGGGCCTGCACCTCGGCGAACGACGAAGGCCTGCGCCTGGGCGCAGCGCTCGGCGTCGACGCCGACGCGATGCGCGCGGCGCTGCGCGCGAGCAGCGCGCAGAACTGGTCGATGGACAACCGCGCCGAGCTGTCGGGCATGCCCTGGGCGGAGAAGGACATGGCCATCGTGCTGCAGGAAGCGGACGTTGCGCGCCTAAGCCTGCCGCTGTGCGGCACGGTCAAGGAGACGATCAAGGGGCTGAAGATCCGCATGGGCCTCGGCCTGCCGCGCAGAGCCTGAAGAAACCAGGCGCAGCTCCGCGCCGCCGCCGTCGGCATAGCTCTCCGCACCTATCAGCACCAGCCCGTCGCCGCCGACGCGGTAGCGATGCCCCGGCCCGAGGAAGCTGTCGCCGGCGCGGCCGTCCTCGGTAATCCATACGCGGCCGCCGAGCACCTCGATGGCCAGGCCGCGCGCGCCGCGCAGCCGCAGGAAATCGTTGCGTCTTAGCTTGAGGATCATGCCGCCATGCTGGCGCTTTTCCGTCGCCCATAACAGTTTCACCTGGGATAGACTGTGCCCATAACAGTCTTATCCCCTGACAACTGTTACGACCGACTTTGGAGTCAACTGTATGGGCGAAGCCGCACCGCTGTACCACCAGGTTGCCGACCACATCCACGAGCTGGTGCGCGCGGGAACGCTGCGCGCCGGCGAGCGCGTGCCGTCGGTGCGACGGCTGTCGCTGCAGCGCAAGGTCAGCGTCTCGACGGTGCTGCAGGCCTACCAGAAGCTGGAGGACATCGGCGTCATCGAGGCGCGCCCGCAGTCGGGCTACTACGTGAAGCGCCTGCCGGCGGCGGTGCAGGAGCCGGCGGCATCCACGCCGCCGCGGCGCGCGCTCACAGTCGAGGTCAACGACCTGACCGAGGCCGTGCTCGCCTATGCGGTGGATCCCGAATACGTCGCCTTCGGCTCCGCCTGCCCGGCGCCCGAGCTGTTCGGGCTCGAGCGCATCCGCCGCGTGCTGTCGTCGACCGCGCGACGCGACACCGGCGCGCTCGGCCGCTACGGCCTGCCGCCGGGCACCGAGCGGCTGCGCCGCGCCGTCGCGCGCCGCGCCCTCGAGTGGGGCTGCCGCATCGACCACCGCAACCTGGTCACCACCACCGGCTGCATGGAGGCGATCAACCTGTGCCTGCGCGCGGTGACCAAGCCCGGCGACCTGGTGGCGCTCGAGTCGCCGACCTACTACGGCTTCCTGCAGATCCTGCAGAGCCTCGGCCTGCGAGCGCTTGAGATCCCGACCCATCCGCGCAGCGGCATCTCGCTCGAGGCGCTCGAGCTGGCGCTCGCCGAGCACCCGGTGAAGGCGGCGCTGGTGATGCCGAACGTCTCCAACCCGATCGGCGCCTCGATGAGCGACGCGGCGAAGAAGCGCATGGTCGAGCTGCTCGCCGCGGCCAAGGTGCCGCTGATCGAGGACCACATCTATGCCGACCTGACCTTCGAGAGCTCGGGCGCATCGGCGCGCGCCGCCAAGGCCTACGACCGCGACGGCAACGTCATGCTGTGCGGCTCGTTCTCCAAGACGCTTGCGCCCGGCCTCAAGGTGGGCTGGATCGAGCCCGGCCGCTGGCGCGACCGGCTGCGCATGCTGAAGTTCGTGGCGAGCGGCGGGCAGAACGAGCTGGTCGAGCTGACGGTCGCCGAGCTGCTCGAGTCGGGCGGCTACGAGCGCTCGCTGCGCCAGCTGCGGCGCCACTTCGAGGCGCAGGTCGACGCCGCGCGCGGCGTGATCGCCGAGAGCTTCCCGCGCGGCACGCGCGTCACCCGGCCGGCGGGCGCCTACATCCTGTGGATCGAGCTGCCCAAGGGCTGCGACTCTGTTGCGCTCCTCGAGCGGCTGCTCGAGCGCGGCATCACCATCGCGCCCGGGCCGATGTTCTCGGCGTCGCAGCGCTACCGCAACTGCCTGCGCATCAGCCTGGGCCAGCCCGCCTCGGAGCGCCAGGAGCGCGCGCTGCGCGAGATCGGGCGCATCGCGCACGAGCTCGCCGGCGAGAAGGCCGAAGCCTAGAAGCTATACTCGGCCGGATGCAGCTGGTCGACATCGGCGCGAACCTGACGCACGCGTCGTTCAACGACGATCTGCCCGGGGTCCTCGAGCGCGCGCGCGCCGCCGGCGTCTTCGTCGTGGTCACCGGCACCACGGCCGAGGAGACCCGCAAGGCGCTGGCGCTGGATTTCCATACGACGGCGGGCGTTCATCCCCATCACGCGCGCGATTGCGGCCCGCAGACCATTCCCGAGCTGCGCGAGCTGGCGAGGGACCCGCGCGTGGTGGCGATCGGCGAGTGCGGGCTGGACTTCAACCGCAACTACTCGCCGCACCCGGACCAGGAGAAGTGGTTCGTCGCCCAGATCGAGCTTGCGCAGGAGTTGGCGAAACCCCTGTTCCTGCATTCCCGCGATGCGCACCCGCGGTTCTCGCAGATACTGAAGGAGCACAAAGTCGCCAAAGGCGTGGCGCACTGCTTCACCGGCGAGCGCGAGGAGCTGCACGCCTGCCTCGACCTCGGCCTCCACGTCGGCATCACCGGCTGGATCTGCGACGAGCGCCGCGGCAAGCACCTGATCGAGCTGGTGCGCGAGATCCCGCGCGACCGGCTGCTGCTGGAGACCGATGCGCCCTACCTGACGCCGCGCGACCTGCGGCCGCAGCCCAAGGCGCGCCGCAACGAGCCGGCGTTCCTGCCCCACATCGCGCGCGCAGTCGCCCGCGCCGCCGGCCGGTCTGTCGAGGAGATCGCCGCCGAAACGACGCGAAACGCCCGCGCACTTTTCGGTCTTTCCGGACTACAGTAGCCCGGAGGAGGAGATAAATGCGTACCAGGCTGCTGCTGTTCCTCGCCGCGTTCTGCATAGCGCTCGGCGCGCAGGCGCAAGGCGCCTACCCGACGAAGTACGTCAGGCTGGTGATCCCGTTCCCTGCCGCAACTTCGCCCGACGTGGTGATGCGCCTGGTCGGCCCGCAGCTCGGCCAGATTTGGGGCCAGCAGGTGGTCATCGAGAACCGCGTCGGCGCGGCCGGCAACATCGGCGCCGCGGCGGCGGCGAGCTCCGCCCCCGATGGCTACACCCTGCTCTACACCGTCAACTCGGTGATCTGCGCCAACCCGCACCTCTACTCGAAGATGACCTTCGACCCGATGAAGGCGTTCGTGCCGATCTCGCTGGTGGCCAACCTCGGCTATGTGCTGATCGGCAAGAACGACCTGCCGGCGAAGGACCTGAAGGAGCTGATCGCGTACGCCAAGGCGAATCCCGGCAAGCTCTCCTACAGCTCGTCGGGCGTGGGCGTCGGCACGCATATCGTCATGGAACTGCTGCTCGGCGCCACCGGCACGAAGATGCTGCACGTGCCGATGAACACGCCGGCGACCGCGGCGGTGTTCCAGGGCGAGACCGACCTCACCATGAGCCCGTACACCACCGGGATCCCCGCGGCGAAGAGCGGCAAGGCGCGCGGCTTCGGCGTCACGCTCGCGGCGCGCGCCGCGGCCCTGCCCGACGTGCCGGCGATTGCCGAAGTGGTGCCCGGCTATGTGGGCGACGCGTGGCACGGCCTGCTCGCCCCGGCCGGGACGCCGCAGGCGATAGTCGACAAGATTGCGGCCGACACTGCCAAGGTGCTGGCCATGCCGGAGGTGCGGGACAAGCTCGCCGCCATCGGCCTCGAGGCGGTCGGCAACACCCCGGCCGAGTTCGCCGCCATCGTGCGCAAGGACTACGAGAAGTGGGGCAAGGTGATCCGCGACGCCAACATCAAGCTGGACTGACCATGAAGAACTGGAAATACACGAAGGGCCTGCACGACCTGGGCAACGGCCACTACGCCTGGCTGATGCCCGACGGCAGCTGGGGCTGGTCGAACGCCGGGCTGGTCGAGGACGGCGGCGAGACGCTGCTGGTCGACACGCTGTTCGACGTCAAGCTGACCGGCGAGATGCTCGACGCCATGAGAAAGGCCGTGCCCGCGGCGAAGAACATCGGCGCGCTGGTGAACACCCACGCCAACGGCGACCACTTCTTCGGCAACCAGCTCCTCGAAGGACGCCGCATCATTTCCTCCCAGGCAGCCAAGGAGGACATGACCATCCGCCCGCCGGCGCAGTACGCCACCTGGCAGAAGCAGTGGCAGACGATGGGCGTCGCCGGCAAGTTCTGGTACGAGGTGATGGGCCGGCATTTCGACTTCCAGGGCATCCGCCTGGTGCAGCCGAACGAGACCTTCTCGGGCGAGATGCGCATGACGGTCGGCAAGAAGGAAGTGCGGCTGATCGAGGTCGGCCCCGCGCACACGCGCGGCGACGTCATCGTCTACGTGCCGCAGGACAAGGTGGTCTACACCGGCGACATGCTGTTCAACCAGGCGCACCCCGCGGTGTGGGCCGGGCCGATCGGCAACTGGATCAGGGCCTGCGAGCTGATGCTGTCCTGGGACCTCGACGTGGTGGTGCCGGGCCACGGCGCCCTCACGGATAAAAACGGCATCCGGGAATTCCGCGACTACCTGGTCTATGTGCGCGACGAGTCGAAGAAGTGCTTCGACAAGGGCATGGACTTCATCCAGGCGGCCGACGCGATCTCGCTCAAGCCCTGGGCGCACTTCGCCGAGGACGAGCGCATGTACATCAACACCTTTGCCTGCTACCGCGAGTTCGGCGCCAAGACATCGGAGAAGCCGGACATCCTGCGCATGCTCGAGCTGATGGGCCAGAAGCATTTCCGCAAGCAGGCCGCGGGGGCGCATTGAAGCTCGCGACTTTCGCTTCCGGAAATATCCAGAAGGTCGGAGCGGTAACGTCCGACGGCGGGCTCGCGGAGCTTTCCGACTATCCTGACATGCTGGCCGCCATCGAGGCCGGCCTGCCTGCCCTGCAGAAAGCCAAGCGCGGCAAGGTCCACTCCCTCAAGGACATCCGGCTTCTGGCGCCGATCCCGCGGCCGCCGCGGCTGCGCGACTTCCTCTGCTTCGAGCTGCACGTGCGCCAGTCGCGCGCCAACCGCTACCTCTTCGGCATGGGCACCGAGCGCGTCGACCCGGCCAAGGTCGAGATCGCCAAGGTCTGGTACGAGCGTCCGATCTACTACAAGGGCAACACCTTCAGCGTGGTCGGCCACGACGCCGAGGTGCACTGGCCCTCGTACTCGCGCATCATCGACTACGAGCTGGAGATCGGCCTGGTGATCGGCCGCGGCGGCAAGAACGTGGCGAAGAAAGACGCGCTGTCGCACGTCTTCGGCTACACCATCTTCAACGACTTCTCGGCACGCGACGAGCAGTTCATAGAGATGCAGGGCACGCTCGGGCCGGCCAAGGGCAAGGATTTCGACACCGGCAACGCGTTCGGCCCCTGGATCACCACCGCCGACGAGATCGGCGACCCGCAGAACCTGCGCATGATGGCGCGGGTGAACGGCGAGACCTGGTCGGACGGCACGAGCCGCGACATGAAGCACGGCTTCGCCGACGTCGTCGCCTACTCCTCGCTCGAGGAGACGCTCTATCCCGGCGAGATCCTCGGCTCCGGCACCGTCGGCGGCGGCTGCGGCAACGAGCAGGGCCGCTTCATGAAGCACGGCGACGTGATCGAGCTCGAAGTGAGCGGCATCGGCGTGCTGCGCAACCGCATCGTCGCGCCGCACGTGCACGAGGTGCCGAAGCTGCCGATCAAAGTCCTTTGAGTAGTGAATCTCGTCCATCTCCTCCTCACGAGCGCACGGCGCCAGCCTGATCGTCACGCGCTCGCGATCGGCAAGCGGCCGGTGCGCACATACGGGGAGATGGCGTGCCGCGCGGCGCAGTTGGCTTCTGGTTTTCGAACAAGACTGAATCTGCAGCCCGGCGACCGGGTGGCCCTCGCCGCGAAGAACTGCCCGGAGTTCTACGAGGTGCTCTTCGCCTGCTGGCATGCCGGCCTCACGCCGGTGCCGATGAACGCGAAGCTGCACGCCAAGGAGTTCGCCTACATCCTCGAGAACTCGGGCGCGAAGGCGTGCTTCATCACGCCCGACCTGCAAGGCTCGGTGCCCGACGGTATTCCCTTGAAGAAAATAGAAACCTTCTTTCACGACGCAATCCCGCCCGCGGACGTAAGCCCCGACGACGTCGCGTGGCTCTTCTACACGAGCGGCACGACCGGCGTGCCGAAGGGCGCGATGCTCACCCATCGCAACATGCTGTTCCAGACCCAGGCCTACTTGGCCGACATCGACAGGCTCGGCCCGGGAGACAGCGCGCTGCATCCGGCGCCGCTCTCGCACGGCTCCGGCCTCTACGGCCTGCCGCACTTCGCCGCCGGCGCGATCAACGTCATTCCCGAGAGCGGCTCGTTCGACCCGGAGGAGATCTTCGCCCTGCTCGACCACTGGCCGGGCAGCTCGTTCTTCGCCGCGCCCACGATGCTGGTGCGCCTGATGGCGAGCGGCGCCGCGCGCACGCCGCGCAACCTGAAGACCATCACCTACGGCGGCGCGCCGATGTACGTCGCCGACAGCCTGCGCGCGATCGAGCTCTTCGGTCCGCGCCTGTACCAGCTCTTCGGCCAGGGCGAGGCGCCGATGACGATTACAGGCCTTCCACAGGAATTCCATTCAAGGAAGGAAAAGCTGGAGACGTGCGGTTTTCCGCGCACCGGCGTCGAGGTGAAGATCTTCGACGACGAGGACCGCGAGCTCCCCGCCGGCGAGGTGGGCGAGATCGTCACGCGCTCCGATTGCGTGATGCGCGGCTACTGGCAGAACGAGCAGGCAAGCGCGAAGACGCTGCGCGGCGGCTGGCTGCACACCGGCGATGTCGGCAGCCTCGACGCGCAGGGCTTCCTCACCATCAGGGACCGCTCCAAGGACATGATCATCTCGGGCGGCAGCAACATCTATCCGCGCGAGATCGAGGAGGTGCTGCTCAGGCACCCGGCGGTGGCCGAGTGCTCGGTGGTCGGACGTCCTCACCCCGAGTGGGGCGAGGAAGTCGTCGCTTTTGTCGTGACCAGAACATCAGTTCAGAAAGAAGAGCTCGAACAGCTTTGCCTCGACAACATAGCCCGCTTCAAGCGGCCGCGCGACTACCGCTTCGTCGAAGCGCTACCGAAGAACAACTACGGCAAGGTGCTGAAAACCGAACTGCGCAAGCTGCTCGGCTAGCGGGCGCAGCACTCGCTCAGGCGGTTGTCCGGGTCGCTCAGGATGTAGATCTCGCGCACCACGTTGTCCGGCGACATCTGCACGTACAGGCCCTGCGGTACCCAGCCGCCCGCATTGATCGTCATGCGGTATTCCCAGATGTCGCGCTGCATGCGCGGGAACGGCCACACCTTCCACGGCGGCCCGAGCAGATCGCGCACGTCGTCGGCCTTGGTCTTGCCCTTCTCCAGCCGGGCCACGTTCTCGTCGGTCAGCCGCTGCTCGATGGCGATGACCTTGCCGCCGGAATCAACGCGCGCGACGAACATCGCCAGGCCGTGCGGCTGCCGCGGGTAGTAGTACCAGGTCTCGCCGTCCGAGTGCACCCGCTTGTCGGCGGCCGGACCCATCCTGGATTCCAGCTCGGTGCTGGCAAAGCCGGGATCGGGGATACGGAACTGGCCGGTGCCGCAGCCAGCGAGCGTCGCGGCAGCGGCGAGGAGGAGCAGTCGCTTCATGATGGCCTCGCTTTCAGCGCCGGAAGGTCCCGGCGGGCAGCCGGGGAATCTCCGGGTCGTCTATGTAGTAGTACTCCCTGAGTATGCGGTCCGGCGAGAACTGGACGAACAGCACCTTCCACTCCGTCGTGGCCGGCATCTGGTAGGTCCAGATCTCGCGCTGCATGCGCGGGAACTGGTTGACCTTGTTGGGCGGACCGAACAGGTCGTGCACCGCCTCGGCGGTCATCTTGCCCTTCTGCAGCAGCTCGAGGTTCTCCTCGGTCAGGCGCTGCTCGATGGCGACCAGCTTGCCGTCGGGGGCGATGCGCGCGGCGTAGCTGGCGCGGCCATAGGGAAGGCGCGGGTACCACAGCACCGTCTCCCCGTTCACGCTCTTGCGGCGCTCGGCGGGCACTCCCATCAGCGCCTCGACGTCCGTGGCGGTGGACACGCCGGGCTGCAGGCCGCGGCCGTCGAAGCCGGCGCAGCCGGCGAGCAGCAGGAGGGAAACTGCGATCAGGCGGCGCATCAGTCGGCGCTCTGCTGGTTGATGTAGTCGGGATCGTCGATCACGTAGGCCTCTCTCAGGATGTGGTCTCCGGAGAACTGTACGACGATGAGCTGCGCCTGGATGCCTTGCGCCTGGTAGGTCCAGACGTTTCGTTCCATGCGCGTGAATTTATCCACGCGGTACGGCGGCCCAAGGAGGTCGCGCACGTCGCCCTCGCGCGAGACGCCCGGCGTCAACTTCTGCACGTTTTCCCTGGTCAGGCGCTGCTCGACGGCGATCAGCCTGTCGTCCTTGCCGATGCGGGCGGCATAGCTCACGCGTCCGGCGGGCAAGCGCGGGAACCACAGCTCGGTCTCGCCGCTTGCCAGCGTGCGGCGGTCCTGCGACGGACCCATGAGCTTCTCGACCTCGGCGCTGGTCGACTGGCCCGGTACCAGCGTGCGGCCGTCGTAGCCGGCGCAACCGGCGAGCAGCAGCGCGACGAGCGGCAGGAAGACGCGCGCCTTCACTCGGGGCCGTCCCGCGCGCCGCTCTCGGGATCCTCGATGAAGTAGGTCTCGCGCACCACCCCGTCCTTCGACAGCTGCACGATGATCAGCTTCGGAGTGATGCCTTCGGTCGGATAGCTCCAGGCATCGCGCTCCTGGCGCGGGAACTTGTCGACCCGGTAAGGCGGGCCGAGCAGGTCGCGCACGTCGCTGTCGCGCGAGACGCCGAGCTGCAGCTTGGCCACGTTCGCCTCCGTCAGGCGCTGCTCGACGGCGATCAGCCTGTCGTCCTTGCCGATGCGCGCGGCGTAGCTGACGCGCCCGGAGGGCAGGCGCGGGAACCACAGCACCGTCTCGCCGTTCGGGCCCGCGCGCTTGTCCTGCGACGGGCCCATCAGCTTCTCGACTTCGGCGCCGGTCGACTGGCCGGGAACCAGGCCGCGGCCGTCGTAACCGGCGCAGCCGGCAAGGAGGAGCACGAGCGCGAAGTGCAGCAACGAAAACGGCAGGGGTCTCATTCGCGCCGGGAACGCGCCTCGGGATCGTCAATCATGTAGGCCTCGCGCACCACCCCGTCATAGGAGAAATCGACCACGATCAACTGCGGCTCGATGCCCATGGCCTGATAGCTCCACGAGTTGCGCTCGCGGCGCGGGTACTTGTCGACGCGGTAGGGCGGCCCAAGCAGGTCGCGGACATCGTTCTCGTGGGAGGCGCCGGGCTTGATCCTGGCCAGGTTTTCCTTGGTGAGGCGCTGCTCGACGGAAATCAGCCGGTCGTCCTTGCCGATGCGCGCGGCGTAGCTCACCCGCCCGGCGGGAAGCCGCGGAAACCAGAGCACCGTTTCGCCGTCCGGCCCCGCGCGCTTGTCCTTGGACGGGCCCATCGCCTTCTCGACATCGGCTGCTGTGCTCTGGCCGGGAACCAGGTTGCCGCCGTCATAGCCGGCGCAGCCCGCGCCGAGCAGGACCAGCGCCAAAGCTATGATGCGTTTCATGCCTCTCCTTCGCCGCTGCTGGAACTGCAGCGCCCCGATCGGCGCCCGGGAGCGTTTTTGCGGCCGTTGCGGGAGCCGCCAGCGCTCTCCCAGGGTAAACATCGCGGAGGAGCGCTTTCTTCCAGCACGCTACTCGCCTTTGCCGGGCTCCGGCGAAAAGAACTTGTCGAACTTGCCCGGGACTTCCTTCCAGGCATCCGCATCCGGCGGCGGGGTTCCCTTGCGGGCGATGTTGGGCCACTTGACGGAGAAGTCGGCGTTGAGCTTCAGCCACTTCTCGGCCTTGGGGTCGGAGTCGGGCAGGATCGCCTTGGGCGGGCACTCCGGCTCGCAGACGCCGCAATCGATGCACTCGTCGGGATGGATCACCAGCATGTTCTCGCCCTCGTAGAAGCAGTCCACGGGGCAGACTTCGACGCAGTCCATGTGCTTACACTTGATGCAGTCTTCGGTGACGATGTAGGTCATTCGGCGTTTTGTCGTGGTCGAGGTACAGGCGCCATTATAGGCGTAGTACGAAAAGCCAAAACTGTAGACATCCCGCTACAGCGCGTTGGTGTACTAATGCATTGCCCGCCGCGGCGCGCGGCCTCAAGATAATCCGGTGCCGCAACACCGCTTTGTCTCCCTCACCGCACCGCTGATTATCACGACCGGCGCGCTGCTGCTGTTCCTCGCCGCCGGAACCGAGATCGCGGCCGCCGCGCGCGCCTGGCTGAGCGACGGCGTGCCGCTGCCCAAGGACCTGATGCTGCACGTCCTGGTGGCGGGCGCGGCGCTGCTGCTTGCCGCCGCGGTGCTGGTGATGCGCCGCTCGGGCCGGCGCACCGAGGCGGCGGAGGAAGCGCTGCGCGAGAGCGAGGCGCGGCTGCGCCTGGTGGCGAACAGCGTCCCGGCGCTCATCTCCTACGTCGACCGCGAGCAGCGCTACCGCTTCAGCAACCGCACCTACACGGACTGGTTCGGCATCGCGCACGAGAGCATGCAGGGCCGCACCGTCGCCGAGGTGTTCGGCGACGAGGCCTACCAGCGCGTGCGCGGCAACTTCGAGCGCGTGCTTGCCGGCGAGCAGGTCGAGTTCGAGCTCACCACCGACGAGGGCGGGCGGCGGCGCACGCTGCAGGTTGCCTGCGTGCCGCACCTCGCCAGCGAAGGCGCGGTGCCCGGCTTCTACATGCTGGCGAGCGACGTGACGGCGCTCAAGCGCGCGCAGGAGGACCTGCGCTTTGCCGCGCAGCAGCTGCAGCACGATGCGCGCCGCCTCGAGTTCCTCGCGCACCACGATCCGCTCACCGGCCTGCCCAACCGCGCCATGTTCGCCGAGCGCGCCCGCGAGGCGGTGGCGCACGCGCGGCGCCACGACAAGACCGCGGCGCTGCTGTTCCTCGACCTCGACAACTTCAAGCAGATCAACGACACGCTCGGCCACGAGGTGGGCGACGGCCTGCTCAAGGTGATCGCCTCGCGCCTGCGCGCCGCGGTGCGCGGCGACGACTTCATCGCGCGCATCGGCGGCGACGAGTTCTGCGTGCTGCTGCAGGACATCGCCGAGCCGCGCGAGGCCGCCGCGGTGGCGCAGAAGCTGGTCCACGAGCTCGGCCGGCCGTACCACGCGGAGGGCCGCGAGCTGCTCGCCGGCGCGAGCATCGGCATCGCCTGCGTGCCGCAGGACGGTGAGGAGGTCGGCACGCTGATGCGGCTCGCCGACATCGCCATGTACCGCGCCAAGGAGCGCGGCCGCAACGGCTACGAGTTCTTCTCGTCCCTGCTCAACCAGGACGCCGCTGTCGCGGCCACGCTTGCCGCCGAGCTGCGCGAGGGCATCGGCCGCGGCGAGCTGTTCCTCGTCTACCAGCCGCGCATCGACGTCGCCACCCGCCAGGTGGTCGGCGCCGAGGCGCTGCTGCGCTGGCGGCACCCGCGCCGCGGCGTGCTCTCGCCGGAGTCCTTCCTGCCGCTGGCGGACGACAGCGGGCTGCTCGAGCCGATCGGCGGCTGGGTGCTGCGCGAGGCCTGCGCGCAGGGCCGCCGCTGGCTCGACGCCGGCATCCGGCCGCTGCGCGTGGCCATCAACGTCACCGCCCGCCAGCTGCGCCAGGCGAGCCTGCCCGCGCAGGTGCGCGCGGCGCTCGAGGCGAGCGGCCTGCCCGGCGAGTCGCTGCTGATCGAGCTGCCGGAAAGCGCCGTGCGCCAGGTGCCCGAGCCGCTCGAGCAGGCCCTGGCCGCCGTGCGCGCGGCGGGCGCGCAGCTCGGCGTGGACGACTTCGGCACCGGCTACGCGTCGCTGCCCCAGCTGCAGCGCCTCGGCGTGGCCGCGGTCTGCGTCGACCGCAGGCTGGTGGCCGGCGTGCCGGCCGACAGCGAGCGCGCCAGCCTGGCGCGCGCGCTCATCGCCCTCGCCCGCGGCCTCAACTTCGAGGTGGTGGCAAAAGGCGTCGAGAACCACGTGCAGCGCGACTTCCTCGCCGAAGCCGGCTGCCGCATCTGCCAGGGCGACCTGTTCGCCCCCGCCGGCCCCGCCGGCGAGATCGAGCCGTTCCTGCGCGCCCGCCTCGCCGCCTAGCGGCTAGGCGTCGACCACGAAGTCGAACACGCCCTCGCCGGGCTTCGCCAGCTTCATCTCGAGCTCGGCGCGGTAGATGCCGTCGCGCCGGTTGCCCGGCTGGTTCGGAAAATACAGCTGGCTGGTGAGCACGCGCCGGCCGGGCGCCTGCACCTTGACGTGGATGTGGCGGGCGCGCCCGGGATACTCGGCGGGCAGGATGGTCTCCAGGCGGTAGCGCCCCTGCGCGTCGGCGTGCTGGTGCCCGCGGTAGCGGTAGCCCTTGTTGTCGTACTCGCCGAATTCGTCGGCGTGCCAGAACTCGAGCAGCGCGTTGGCCACCGGCTGGCAGCGCGCCGACAGTACCTGGCCGCTCACCACCAGCCGGGTACGCGAGTCCTTCTCCAGCAGCGAGCTGCGCAGCGGCGTGCTGGTCTTGAAGAACGGCCCTTCGGTCTGCTCGAGGGTCCTGGCGCAGGACTGCGCCAGCGCATGCGGCGCGAACGGCAGCGCGAGGCCGGCGGCGAGCATGCGGCGACGATACCGGGAAATCATTGCGGAGGCCTTTCTCCGAACAGTTTGTCCACCGAGGCGCAGCGCGCGTCGAGCCGCATCATGTATACGACGCCGCCGCTGCATTCGATGCTGACCGGCAGCTCGACGCTCCAGCGGAAATCGTCGCCTTTCCCGGTCAGCGAGCCGGGCGGCGGGCTCGGCGGAATCGGCGTGTACTGGCAGCCGGCGGCGGTCTCGATGGCGAAGGTGCAGAACTGCATGCGCTGCAGAGGGCCGAACTGCAGCGTCTGCTTGAGGCCGACCCGGTGGCTGCCCGGCAGCACGCTCGCCACGTAAATCGTGCCGCTCCGCTGCACGCCGTCGATCGAGGGAAACTCGACCACCGAGCGCACCGACATCTCGTCGCCCGAGGCGCCGCCCTGCAGCAGCGCGCTCTCATCGAACGGGCGCGAGGGGCCGTCGTAGGCCTTGACCGGAGTGCGGCCGCAGCCGCCAGCAGCGAGCGCCGCGGCCAGCGCGGCGGCGGCTAGCCCTTGACGCATAGCACCTGCTTCAGCGTATGCACGACCTCGACCAGGTCGGCCTGGTGCGCCATCACCTCGTCGATGTCCTTGTAGGCGCCGGGAATCTCGTCGAGGACGCCTGCATCCTTTCTGCACACCACGCCTTTGGTTTGTTCAATCAATTCTTCAACTGAAAAAAGCTTCCTCGCATGGTTCCGGCTCATCTTGCGTCCGGCGCCGTGGGCGCAGGAGTGGAAGCTCTCGGCCGCGCCGCGGCCGCGCACGATGTAGCTGCGCGCGCCCATGCTGCCCGGGATGATGCCGAGCTCGCCTGCCCGCGCGCGGATCGCGCCCTTGCGCGTCAGCCACACCTCTTCGCCGTAGTGGGTCTCGCGCTCGACGTAGTTGTGGTGGCAGTTGACCGCGGCGCCAGTCACCTCGAACGCGGGCAGGTGCCGGCGCATCGCCTCGAGCACCAGGTCCATCATCTCCTCGCGGTTGGCGCGCGCGTAGTCCTGCGCCCAGCCCACCGCCTCGACGTAGTCGTCGAAATGCTGCGCGCCCTCGCGGAAATAGGCCAGGTCCGCGTCCGGCAGGTGGACGTTGTTCTGCAGCGCGTCTTTCTTGGCGAGCTCGATGAAGTAGCTGCCGATCGCGTTGCCGATGCCGCGGCTGCCCGAATGCAGCATCACCCAGGCGCGGTTCGACTCGTCGAGGCAGACCTCGATGAAATGGTTGCCGCCGCCGAGCGTCCCCATCTGGTGCGCCCAGCTGGATTTCTTCCCTTTGCGCTTCTCGATGCCGGGATGCTTCTCGAGGATCTTCTTCAATCCCCGCTTGAACGGCCTGGCGGCATCGTCGCGCGCTTGCGCGTGCTGGCCGAAGCCGACGGGCACGTCGCGGGAAATCCGGCCGAATACCTTTTGCAATTCCTTTTCCGCGAAATCGTTCCCGCCGAGCGACAGCCGCGCCGCCATCATGCCGCAGCCGATGTCGACGCCGACCGCCGCCGGAATGATCGCCTGCTTCGTCGGAATGACCGAGCCCACGGTCGCGCCGATCCCCAGATGGACATCGGGCATCGCTGCCAGGTGATGATGAACGATCGGCAACCTGGAGATGTTGACCAGCTGCAGGCGCGCCGCCGGCTCGACCTCGTCGGTATAGACCTTGACGGGGACCAGACCTTCCTCGATCTGCTGGACGACGGGCATGCCGGAGTTTAGAGCTTCAGCAGCTTCGCCGCGTTCCCTTTCATGATCAACGGCCTGACTTCAGGCTTGATCGGCAGCTTGTCGAACTCCTCGATCCAGCGCTCGGGGGTGATCACCGGGTAGTCGGAGCCGAACAGGATCTTGTCCTTGAGGAGCGTGTTGGCGTACTGCACCAGGATCGGCGGGAAGTACTTGGGCGACCAGCCCGAGAGATCGATATAGACCTGCGGCTTGTGCGTCGCCACCGACAGCGCCTCCTCCTGCCAGGGAAACGACGGGTGGGCGAGGATGATCGGCATGTCAGGGAAATCGGCGGCCACGTCGTCGATCAGCATCGGGTTGGCGTACTTCAGCCGGATGCCGCTGCCGCCCGGGGTGCCGGCGCCGACGCCGGTCTGGCCGGTGTGGAACAGCGCGGGCAGCTTCGCCTCGGCGATCACCTCGTAGAGCGGATAGGCGATCGGGTCGTTCGGGTAGAACGCCTGGGTCGAAGGATGGAACTTGAAGCCCTTCACGCCGTATTCGCTGATCAATTTCTTCGCAAGACGAACCCCATCCGCGCCGCGGTGCGGGTCGATGCTGGCGAAGGGGATAGCGACATCGGAGTGCTTGTGCGCGAGCTCGGCGATCTCCTCGTTGGTGATCTTCGGCTTTTGGGTGGAGACATCCACCGTGAAAACGACAAAGCCCATTTTCAGCTTGCGGTAGTAGTCGGCCATCTCCGGCACCGTCGCGTGCTGCGGTTGGTAGCGGAAGTAGCGTCCCATCGCTTCCTGCTGCTTGTTAGGCACGTCGTCCACAGCGAGCGCCGATTTCCAGGCGTGCGTGTGGACGTCGATCGCGACCAGTTCGTCGAGCTTCAGCATGGCGGAATTGTGCACTACACTCGGCCGCATGAGCAGCACGCTCGATGAAACGCCGCTCTGGTCGCCGTCGGAGAGCCGCAAGGCCGAGAGCCGGCTGACCGAATACCTCGCGTGGCTCGCGCGCGAGAAGAACCTGCGCTTCGAGGGATACGACCCACTGTGGCGCTGGTCGGTCGCCGCGCCCGAGGCGTTCTGGGAATCGATCTGGCAGTTCTTCGGCGTGCGCGCCTCGCAGCCCTACAGCCGGGTCCTCGCCGAGCGGCGCATGCCCGGCGCGCGCTGGTTCGAGGGCGCGCGCCTGAATCTCGCCGAGAACGCGTTCCGGCACGCCACGCCGTCGCGCCCCGCGCTCGTCTTCGGCTCGGAGCTCGCGCCGCTCGCCGAGCTCTCCTGGGCCGGGCTGGAGCGCGAGGTGGCGCGTGTGGCGAGCGCCTTGCGCGCGATGGGCGTGCAGCCCGGCGATCGCGTCGCCGCGTTCGTGCCGAACATCCCGCAGGCGATGATCGCCTTCCTCGCCTGCGCCAGCCTCGGCGCAGTCTGGTCGAGCTGCGCGCCCGACATGGGCGCGGCGAGCGTGCTCGACCGCTTCCGCCAGATCGACCCGCGCGTGCTGATCGCCGTCGACGGCTACCGCTACGGCGGCAAGGACTTCGACCGGCGCGCGGTGGTCGAAGAGCTGCGCGGTAGGCTGCCCACGCTCGAGCAGGTGGTGCTGATTCCATATCTCGACTCTGGCGCAAGACTGCCCGGCGCCCTCGATTGGAAGGATCTAAGAGGTTCAGAAAAACCCGAGTTCGAGCAGCTGCCGTTCGACCACCCGCTGTGGATCGTCTACTCCTCCGGCACCTCGGGCCCGCCCAAGCCGATCGTGCACGGCCACGGCGGCATGCTGATGAACACGCTGAAGAGCCTCGCCTTCGAGTTCGACCTGCGGCGCGGCGAGCGCTTCTTCTGGTACACCTCGAGCGGCTGGATCATGTGGAACCTGCTCGCCTCGGCGCTGGTGAGCGAGTGCAGCGTGGTCCTCATGGATGGCCACCCGGGCTGGCCCGACCCCGGTGCGCTGTGGCGCTTCGCCGCGGCGGCGAAGGCGCAGTTCGTCGGCACCAGCCCGGCCTTCGTCGGCGTCTGCATGAAGGCCGGCATCGAGCCGGCGAAGATCGCCGACCTCGGCCGCATGCGCTCGCTCGGCTGCTCGGGCTCGCCGCTTTCCGGCGACGCCTACCGCTGGATCTACCGCCAGTTCCCGCAGGTGTTCCTCGCCTGCGGCTGCGGCGGCACCGACGTGGCCGGCGGCATCGTCGGCTCCTGCCCGCTGCTGCCGGTCTACGAAGGCGAGATGCAGCGCCGGCTGCTCGGCGTCGACGTCGACGCGTGCGACGGCGAAGGGCGCCCGCTCGCCGACGAGGTGGGCGAAATGATGATCGGCACGCCGCTGCCCTCCATGCCGCTCGGCTTCTGGAACGACCCCGGCGGCGCGCGCTACCGCGAGACCTATTTCTCGATGGTGCCTGCGAAGTGGCGCCAGGGCGACTGGCTGCGCATCACGCCGCGCGGCGGTGCCGTGGTCTACGGACGCTCGGACGCGACCCTCAAGCGCCACGGCGTGCGCATGGGCACCGCGGAGCTCTACCGCGCGATCGAGGCGGTACCCGAAGTGCTCGACAGCCTGGTCGTTGACCTGGAATACCTCGGCCGGCCGTCCTACATGCCGCTGTTCGTCCAGCTGCGTCCCGGCTTCGTGCTGGATGCGGCGCTGAAGGCGCGCATCGCCGAGGCCATCCGCACGGCGGTCTCCGCGCGCTTCGTCCCCGACGACGTCTTCGCCGTCGCGGAAGTGCCGCGCACCCTGACCGGCAAGAAGATGGAGCTGCCGGTGCGCAACCTGCTGCTCGGGCGCCCGCCCGACAAGGTGGCGAGCCGCGACGCCATGGCCAACCCGGCGAGCCTGGACTACTTCGTCGCCTTCGCAGCCGGCAGGGAGCGCGCCTCGGCGTAGAGCGCCTCGACTTGCGCGGCCCTCGCCTTGAGGACCGCCTTCTGGTTGATCGTGCCCTTGTCGGTGACTTCGCCGGCGTCGAGCGACGGCGGGGTGCGCAGCACGGCGGCGCGCACGATGCGGTTGGAGCTTCCCGTGCCCTCGAAGGACCCCAGCTTGCCGAAAAACTGCTCGTCGGTGAAGTCGGTGGCGGGAAACACCAGCGCGGCCAGCTCGTTGCGCCCTTCGCCGGCGATCACCACGTCGCGCACCCAGGGCGCGAAGTGGGCGATGAAACGCGCGCGCAGCGGTCCGACCTGCACCCAGGTGCCGGTCGCCAGCTTGAAGTCCTCGGCGATCCGGCCGCGGAACAGCAGGCCGTCTTCCGGCTTGCTCGCGTTCGCGAGGACGAAGGAATCGCCGAGGCGGTAGTAGCCCTCTTCGTCGAACGCCTGCGCTGTGACCTCGGGCTGGCGCCAGTAGCCGGGGGTGATGTTGGGGCCCTTGAGCCGCGCCTCGAGCTTGTCCTGCAGCGGCACCAGCTTGATCTCGACCCCCGGCGGTGGCAGGCCCATGTTGGTGACGTCCTGGGTTTCCCACATGCGTCCCATCGCGAACGGCGCGGTCTCGGTCGAGCCCAGCCCGGTGAGGAACAGGATCTCCTCGCCGCACGTCTGGTAGGCGAGCGCCTTCACTTCGTCGAATACCGGCTGCGACACGCCCGCCCCCGCGAACCAAAGCACCTTGAGACGGCTGAAAAACGTTTTCCTCAGCTCGAGATCATTTCTGAGGAACGGCAGCAGCGCCTCGTATCCCCGCGGCACGTTGAAATACCAGGTCGGCGCGATCTCCCTCAGGTTTTTCACCGAAACTTCGATCGCGCCGGGCAGCGGCTTGCCTTCGTCGATGTAGTACGAGCCGCCGTTGTAGAGGACCAGGCCGAAGTCGTGGTTGCCCGCCGCGGTGTGGTGCCATGGCGCCCAGTCGACGATCAGCGGCGGCTCCTCCTCGAAGAACGCGAACATCGAGCGGATCATGGCCTGGTTCGAGCACCACATGCGCTGCGTGTTGATCACCGCCTTCGGCTCGCCGGTGGAGCCGGAGGTGAAGAGGAATTTCGCGATCGTGTCCGGCCCGACACCCTCGTGCGCCTGGTCCACGGCTTGCGTCGGCTCGAGGCTTTCCAGATTGTGGAAGTCTTCGCGGTACAGAACCTCCACGCCGGATAGCGTAGCGTGAACCGCCGCCTGGAAGGCGGCCCGATCCGACGCGTAGACCAGCCCCGGCGTCACCAGGTTGAGGGCGTAGCGCAGCTTGGCGAAGTCCTTCGACAGCAGCGAGTACGCGGGCGACACCGGCGCGTACGGCACGCCGGCGTAGAGCGCGCCGAGCTGGATCAGCGCGTGCTCGAAGTCGTTGCCGGAGAGCACCGCCACCGGCCGCTCGACCGAGAGCCGCCGCTCGATCAGCGCCTGCGCGATGCGCCGCGCGCGGCTGCGCGCCTGCGCGTAGGTAAGGTGCCGCCAGGCGCCGTCGGTTCCGCGTTGGGCGATGAACACGCGCTCCGGCGCGCGCTCCGCCCAGTGATCGAGCCGCTCCGTGAGCTTGCGCGGATACTCCGGCAGCGGATCCGGCGAGCGCAGGTACAGGTTCCCTGCGCGACGCTCGGCGACCACCGTCTGGCGGGCCAGCCGAACGCTGCGCGTCCTGCGCGCGTTCAGCTCTCCGCTCACGAGTCGGCCGTGAAGCCGGTCTCCTTGGCGAGGCCGCTCCATTCGGCTGCGTCCGCCTTCAGCAAGTCCGCCAGCTCGCGCGGGCTCGAGGCCTGGACTTCCAGGCCGAACTGCTTGCCGAAGTCGACGACGTCGGCCGCCGCGATCGCCTGCCGCAGCGCGTTCGAGGCGCGCTGCAGGGTCTCGGCGCTGGCTTTCGCCGGCATGAAGAAGGCATACCACTCGCGCAGTGCGATGCGGAACCCCTGCTCGCCCATGGTGGGCACGTCGGGCACGAAGGCGTCGCGCTTGCTGCCGGAGGAGCCGAGCACGCGCACCCTGCCGGCCCTCGAGTGCGTGATGACGTCGCCGACCGGGCCGAGAAACGATGCGATCTGGCCGCCGAGCAGGTCCTGGATGCCGGGCGCGCTGCCGCGGTACGCCACGTGGCGCAGGTCGCCGCCGCCCGCCTTCGTCAGCAGCACGCCGATCAGGTGCGGCATCGAGCCCGCGCCCGGGCTGCCGTAGGCCGCCTTGTCCGGATTGGCCTTGGCCCAGGCGAAGAATTCCTTCAGCGTCTTCACGCTGTCGGGAACCGCGGGCCCGACGGAAAGCACGTGGTGCGTGTACATCGCGAGCGACACCGGCGCCACGTCGTCTAGCCTGTACTGCAGCGTCTTGTACGTGTGCGGGTAGATCGTGAGCATCGACGAGGGTGTGAGCAGCATGGCGCTGCCGTCGGCGGGCGAGTCCTTCAGCGCCGCCACGCCGAGCTGCCCGCCCGCCCCGGCCCGGTTCTCGACGATCGCCACCCGGGCATAGCCGCCGCGCAGCTTGTCCGCCACCTTGCGCGCCATGACGTCGGTCGTGCCGCCGGGCGGGAAGCCGACCAGGATCTTGCAAGTGTCCACACTCTGCGCGCGGGCGGTGAACGGCAGAGCGCCTCCGAGCAGGCCGAGCGCGCCCGCGCCGAGAAGCCTGCGACGTGTATGCATCTGACCTGCTTTCATGCGACCTCCTCTGGGTGGATGGATGACGATGCGGCGAGCTTCTCCAGCAGCCGCATCAGTTCGCGCCGCTCGGCGGGCGCAAGGCAGCCCGAGCGCTTCATGTCGTGCTCCAGCACGCGGCGCTTGGTTCGCTGGACGAATTGCTCGCCGCTGCGGGTCAGGTGCAGGCCCCACGCGCGCGCATCGTCGGGATGGTCGCGGCGCTCGACGAAGCCGCGCTCCTGCGCCCAATCGGTGAGCAGCATGGCGCCCGAGCGCGCGATGCCGAGCACCTCGCCGAGCGTGGTCTGGCTGATGCCGGGATTGGCGCCGACGATGATTAGCGCGGTCAGGCGCGGCGGCGTGATGTCGGCGCCCCGCGTCGCCTCGCCGAAAGCGCCGGACATCACGAGCTGCGCGCGCCTGAGGGCGAACCCGAGCAGGTCGTCGAGCACGTCGTACTGCAGGCCGGCCACGCGCTTCATGACCGGAAGATTGTAATCCTCTATTACAAATCCAGGGTGGTCAGCCGAGGCTCTTGCGGAGCACCTTCTGCACCAAGTGGTGGGCGATCTGCGCCGGCGTGCGCTTGCCCGGGCGGTACCAGACCCGCGTCCAGTTGACCGCCCCGAGGAGCGTCAGGCGCAGGAGGCTGCGATCGACCTCGGCTGGCAGCGGCAGCGCCTGGATCAGCTTGCGAAAACGGTCTTCGTACGCCTCGCGCTGGCGGTTGAGGCGCCGCTGCAGGTGTGAGCCTTCCCTATGGAACAGGCTCGCGCCGGTGACGGCCGCCACGTCGGTGTTCTCGACCAGCTCGGCGAGGTGCGCGCCGACCGCCCCCTCGAGGCGCGCCCAGGGCTCGGTCTTGCCTTCGAGCACCCGGTCTACGACCTGGTTCAGGCGGCGGAAACCCTCCGCGTGCACGCTGACGAACAGGTCCTCCTTGGAGCGGAAGTGGTGGTACATCGAGCCGGCCAGGATGCCGGCGGCGGCGCAGATCTCGCGCAGAGATGCGCCCTCGTAGCCGCGGGCGCTGAAGATCCTGGCCGCAGCGGCGATCAGCTCCTCGCGCCGCGGATGATGGATGGAGCCGTTCGCGCCGGCGCGCGCGGTGACGCGGCGGCTGATGGTGGCGCGGCGCAGGCGCGCGCGCTGCGTCTCCGACAGCGCTGCGCGCCCCCTCCTCAGCCGGTCGTAGCTGGTCGCCAGGCCGTGCCGCGCCCAGATCGAGTGCACCGCGGACGCCGAAAGCTGGATGCCGCGGCCGCGCAGCTCGCGCGCCGCGCGCACCTTGCCCATCTCCGGGCGCTCCCGCGCGAGCGCCAGGGCCGCGCTCTTGGCGTTACGGGCGGTGCTCAATCCCTGTCGTGATGGCCATGGTGGTGACCATGATCATGATCCACGCGGCACTCGAAGCTCTCGGCCAGCTCGATGCTGCCGGTTCCCTTGTACTTTGCGTGCGCGGGATACGGACACAACGGGCGCGTGCGCTGCGGCCACGGCGTCCCTGCCGGCGCGGTTGCGACGATGCTATCGGGCGCGGCGTCCTTCTCCACCCACTCGACCAGCGACGAGAACGCGTCGAATTGCGAGGTCGACGGTCCGCCGCCGCAATGGTTCATGCCCGGTACCACGAACAGGCGCGCGAACTTCTGCGTGCGCTCGAGGCCGTTGTTTTCCGCGGCCAGCCTGCGATACCACTTGAGGTGATAGTTCGCCGAGAACACCGGGTCGGCCCCGCCCGTATAGACGATGAGCTTGTTGCCCTTGGCGCGGAACTTCCGGTAGTCCGTGTCGCTGCTGAACATGAACTCCATTGCCGACTCGCGGTAAAGGCGCGTGTCCGCAAAGATCTTCGGGGCGTCATGGTCCATATTGAAGCTCAGGAGCCACGGCATGTAGGCATCGCCGAAGCCGGCGGTGCCGGGACCGAGTGGGCTCGAGTTGACGATGCCGGCGTTGGGCGGCGCGAGGTCGGTTCCGGCAGTGCTCGAGTTGGGCGGCGTGGTGAAGATGAAGGGCAGCGCGCCGCCTCCCAAGGTCACGATGATCGCGCTGTTGCCCGGTATCGGAAAGCCCGGCGCGATCGGGCCGATCTTCCACTGGCGCCAGCCGAACGCACCGATGCCCGGATCCCACATCCAATCGGAATAAAGCTGCCGCCCGTGCGAGTTCCTTGGGCCGGCGTTGGTCTGCTTGAGCGCCGTGACTTGCGCCTGCGAGAGCAGCCCGCTGCCAGCAGGACCGAGCGTCGCCGGATCGAACTCGCAGGCGGCGGGGTTCAGCACCATGCCGTCTACCACGCCGTCGTCCGCATCGCAGGCGGCAAGGATCGCCCCACCCACGGCGGCCAGTTCAGCGTTTGTGAACGAGCTCGCCAGGTCGGGATTGCCGAAGGGCGTTGTCGCCCGCGCCGCGCGTGCGAAGGCCTGCGCATCCCACGGGTGCGCCAAGGCCGCCTTGGGCAGGTCCATGCCGGGATTGCCGGCGACGATGCCGTCGAAGAAATCCGGGTAGCGCTGCGAGAGCATCACCGCTTCGCGGCCGCCCTCGGAGCATCCGACGAAATAGGAGTACTTCGGCTTGCGGCCGTAGTACTCCTTGATCAGCGCCTTGGCCTTCACCGTGACTTCCGCCGGGCCGTTGTAGCCGTAGTCGCTGCGCGCCTGCGGATCGAAACCGAACTGGACGCTGCCCGCTACGACCGACGTGTTGACGGCGTTGTCGTGGCCGCTGTCGGAGGAGACGACCGCATAGCCCTGGCCGAGCTGCGGCGTGAGCGCGCTGCCGAGGTTGCCATCCGTGCCGCCGCCGCCCGTATAGAAGAAACGCTGGTTCCAGCCGGTCGGCAGCCGCAGGTGGAACTTGATGGCGTAGGTCTGGCCGTCGACCCGGCTGACGCGCTGGTTGATGGCGCCGGTCACCTCGCAATGCTCGGGCACCGTCGCAGTGGCGGGATTCAAGACCGCCAGGGTGATCTGCGTATCTTCGATGACCGCACCCGCCAGCGCGGCGCAGTCCAGGGCGGGCGCCGCCGCAGCGGCAAAGGGAGCGCCGCCGCATAGCGCGAAGGCGAGCAGGCAGACCGGGCGTTTCATAGCACCTCCTCCTCTAAAGGGGCCACCAATCTAACGATCGTTAGACCGGTTGACGCTACTCCCGCCGCTCGGGGCGTGTCAAGCCAATGAGCCGGCGGATCGTTGACCGTTGGTCATGAATCGCTATAACCTTGCGACCCAGAGGAGGAGTCATGGACCGCAGAACATTCAGCAGAAACATTGCCGTAGCCGGAGCCGCTGCAGCGCTTTCTCCGTTCGGCATCGTGCGCGCGCAGGCGCAAAAGCTAAAAGTCGGCGTGATCCTGCCGCGCTCGGGCTACCTCGGCTTCATCGGCCAGTCCTGCCAGAAGGGGGCGGACCTGGCGCCGGGCGTGATCAAGGAAATGCTCGGCGTCGATATCGAGCTGATGAACGCCGACTTCGAGTCCAATGTCGACACGGCGCGGACTCGGGCGGAAAGGCTCATTCAGGAAGGCGCCAACGTGCTGGTCGGCCCGTTCGACTCCGGCGCCGCCGCGGCGATCGCCCAGGTGGCCGAGCAGCGCGGCGTGCCGTTCGTGATCAACATCGCGGCCGCGCCGCAGATCACCGAGCAGGGCTACAAATATGTATTCCGCAACTTCCAGACCGCCATCGACATCGTGCGCAACGGCCTGGACCTGATCGGCGACCTGTTCCAGGCGACCAACACCGTGCCGCGCACGGCCGTGTACATGCACGTCAACGACACCTTCGGCCAGGCGATGACCAAGGGCATCGGCGCCCTGCTGCCGCGCCGCACGCAGCTGCCCTTCAAGATCGTCGACACCATCTCCTACGACCCGGCGGCGAAGGACCTCACCGTCGAGGTGTCGAAAGCCAAGGCAGCCAACGCCGACTTCCTGCTGCTGGTGTGCCGCCTCAACGACGCCATCATCCTGCGCCGCGAGATGGTGAAGCAGCGCTGGAACCCGATGGGCATCGTCAGCCCGGGCTCGCCCGGCATGTACGAGGAGCAGTACTTCAAGACCCTCGGCAAGCTGTCCGAGTACTCGATCTCCAACGTGCCCTGGTACAACCCGGCCGCCAAGCTCACCAGGATCGTGGAGAAGGCGTTCCTCAAGCAGAACCCGAAGGACCGCCTCGAGTTCCACGGCCTCAACGCCGGCTTCACCTTCGAGGCGATCCTGGTCGCCGCCGACGCCTACAAGCGCGCGCGCAGCACCGATCCGAAGGTGCTGGCCGAGGCCATCCGCCAGACCAACATCACCGAGAAGATGACGCTCGGCGGGCCGATCAAGTTCAACGAGAAGGGCCAGGTCGAGGGCATCGGCTCGGCGTGCGTGCAGAACCGCAACCTGCTGCCGACAGTGGTGCTGCCCGCCAGCGCCGCCACCGCCAAGCCGGTCTTTCCGATGCCGGGCTACAAAAAAGCCTAGTCCTAGTTGTCGTTTGATCTAGTCGCCAACGTCGTCGTAGCCGGGGTCCTGACGGGCCTCGTCTACGGCCTGATGGCGCTCGGGCTGTCGGTGATCTTCGGCGTGGTGCGGGTGGTCAATTTCGCCCATGGCGAGATGATGACCATCGCGATGTACGCGGCGACGGTGCTGTTCGCCAGCCTCGGCCTCGACCCGTTCCTCTGCATCCTGCCGGCGGCGCTGGCGTTCTTCGTCTTCGGCTACCTGCTGCAGGCGGGGCTGATCAACCCGTTCATCACGCGGCCCGAGCATTCGCAGTTCATGCTGCTGGTGGCGGTGGCGATCATCATGGTCAACGCCCTGCTGATGGTTTTCGGGCCCTCGGCGCGCAGCATCCAGGTCGACTACCAGCTCGAGTCCTTCGAGCTCGGCAAGGTCCTGGTCGACAAGGCGCGCTTCTTCGCCGCGCTGGCGGCGGTAGTGACCGCGGGATTGCTTTTTTCCTTCTTCAAGTTTTCCCTCATGGGGAAAGCAATTCGGGCCTGCGCCGACAACCACCTCGGCGCGCTGGTGGTCGGCCTCGACGTGAAGAAGCTCTACGCGCTGACTTTCGGCCTGGGCTCGGTGTGCGTGGCGGTGGCGGGCTGCGCGATGGTGCTGCTGGTGGACGTGACCCCGCCGCTCGGCCCCGCCTATACCCTGCTCGCCTTCGTCATCGTGATCGTCGGCGGCCTGGGCTCGATGCCCGGCGCGCTGCTCGGCGGCGTGCTGATCGGCGTCTCGGAGGCGCTCGCCGGCCTGTTCGTCGCGCCCTCGGCGAAGAGCATGTTCAGCTTCGGCCTCCTGATTTTGATTCTGCTTCTCCGCCCGCAGGGCCTTCTCGGAAAGAAAGCGTGACCAGGGCAAGCGCAGCGCTCGCGGTCCTAGCGATCGTATTGATTGCGTTGCCCGCGATGGTGGGGAACTACGCGTTGTCGGTCGTCACGCTGATCCTCTACTTCGCCTACACAGGCCAGGCGTGGAACGTGATGATGGGCTTCGCCGGCCAGCTCTCGCTCGGCCATGCGCTCTACGTAGGCGTCGGCGCCTACGCCGCCGGCGGCCTGTTCTTCCACTACGGCGCCGGGCCGTGGGCCGGGCTGTGGCTGGCGATGCTGCTTTGCGTCGCGCTCGGCCTGGTGATCGGCTTCCTCGCCTTCCGCTTCGGCGTCTCCGGCGTCTACTTCGCGCTGCTGACCATCGCCTTCGCCGAGTTCACGCGCGTCGGCTTCGACCACCTCGACTGGCTGGGCGGCCCCGGCGGCATGTTCCTGCGTGTCGCGCAGCGAGACACCTGGGACATCCTCAACTTCCGCGGGCCACCGCTGATGTACTACTACGCGATCCTGTTTCTCTGCGGCGCTGCGCTTGCCCTCTGCAATCTGCTCCTGAAAAGTAAAGCGGGCTACTACTGGCAGGCGATCCGCGAGAACGAGGAGGCGGCGCAGGCGCTCGGCATCAACACCTTCCGCTGGAAGATGCTGGCGGTGGCGATCAGCTCGGCGATGACCTCGGTGTCGGGCGTGTTCTTCGCCTTCTACTACAACAACCTGTTCCCCGAGCAGATCTTCCACATCAGCCGCTCGATCGAGATCATCCTCGGCCCGATCATCGGCGGCGTCGGCACGCTGTTCGGCCCGATCCTCGGCGCCGCCGTGCTGACGCTGCTCTCCGACGGCATCACCGAGGGCCTCGCCGCGATGGGCTGGGAGATTCCCGGCATCAAGCAGGTGTTCTACGGCGTGGTGCTGCTCGCCGTGATCATGTTCCTGCCGAACGGCATCTGGCCGTTCATCGCCAGGAAGCTGAAACTGTGATGCTCAGCGTAAACGGCATCAGCAAGTCCTTCCGCGGGCTCAAGGCGGTATCCAACGCGTCCTTCGAGATTTCCGAAGGCAGCATCAACGCGCTCATCGGGCCGAACGGTGCTGGGAAGACGACGATCTTCAACATGGTGGCGGGCGTATTTCCACCCGACTCTGGATCGATACATTTCCTGGGAAAAGCGATACACGGGCTGCGCCCCGACGAGGTGTGCGCGGCGGGAATCGGGCGCACGTTCCAGATCGTCAAGCCCTTCGCCGGCCTCTCGGTGCTTGAGAATGTGATGGTTGGCGCTTTCCTGAGAGAAAGGCGTGAACCAGGCGCCCGGAGGGCCGCAACGACCATCCTCGAGCGGCTGCAGCTCGGTCCGAAACGTGACCTCCCTGCCTCCGCGCTCACCCTGCCCGACCGCAAGCGCCTCGAGGTGGCGCGCGCCCTGGCCACGCGGCCGAAGCTGCTGCTGCTCGACGAGGTGATGGCCGGCCTGCGGCCGACCGAGTGCGACCTGATGGTCGAAGTGTTCCGCGGCCTGAACCGCGAGGGCCTCACCATCCTGCTGATCGAGCACGTGATGCGCGCCGTGATGGCGCTGGCACAGCACATCGGCGTGCTGCACCACGGCGAGGTCATCGCGCGCGGCGCGCCGCAGGAGATCGTGCGCAACCCGGCCGTGCTCGAGTCCTACCTGGGCGAGGAAGCCGAGGTCTGATGCTCTCGGTCAGCAACCTGGATCTCTTCTACGGCGACGCGCAGGCGCTGGCCGGCGTTTCTCTCGATATCAAGGAAAAGGAAATCGTCGCCATCGTCGGTGCGAACGGCGCCGGCAAGACCTCGCTGATACGGGCAATTGCAGGCATTCAGCCTTCCCGTTCGGGAAAGATTGTTTTCAAGGAAAACCAGATCCAGGGCCTGGAATCGCACCGCATCTGCAACCTCGGCATCGGCCAGGTGGCCGAGGGCCGCCAGGTCTTTCCGACGCTGAGCATCCTGGAGAACCTGGAAGTCGGCGCCATGCTGGCGCGCGCGCGCGCCAACGCGAAGCGCACGCTGGACGAGGTGTTCGCCATGTTCCCCAGGCTCGCCGAGCGGCGCGCCCAGCTGGCCGGCACGCTTTCCGGTGGCGAGCAGCAGATGCTCGCCATCGGGCGCTGCCTGATGGGCGCGCCGGAGCTGATCATGTTCGACGAGCCCTCGCTCGGCCTGGCGCCGCTGGTGGTGCAGGAGGTGCTGCACACCATCCGCGTGCTCAACGGCCGCGGCCTCACCATCCTGCTGGTCGAGCAGAACGTCGCCGTCTCGCTGAGGCTGTCGAACCGGGCCTACGTGCTCGAGAACGGCCGCATCGTGATGAGCGGCTCGGGCGGCGAGCTGCTGCGCGACGACCGGGTAAGGCAAGCCTATCTCGGCTTGTAGACTGGCGCCGTGAGCGCCCTGCACCTGCTGAACAGCGTGTTCGGCCACCCCGGCTTCCGGGGCGCGCAGGAGGCCATCGTCTCCCATGTCGCCGGCGGCGGCGACGCGCTGGTGCTGATGCCCACCGGCGGCGGCAAGTCGCTGTGCTACCAGCTGCCGGCGCTGCTGCGCGAGGGCACGGCGCTGGTGGTCTCGCCGCTCATCGCGCTGATGCAGGACCAGGTGGCGGCGCTGCGCCAGCTCGGCGTGAAGGCCGCCTTCCTGAACTCTTCGCTTGAAGCCAGCGAGGCGCGCCTGGTCCAGAAAGATTTTGCAGATGGAAAGCTGGATCTGCTGTACGTAGCGCCCGAGCGGTTGCTGATGCCGCACATGCTCGAGCTCCTGCAACGGACGAAGCTCGCGCTGTTCGCGATCGACGAGGCGCACTGCGTGTCGCAATGGGGCCACGACTTCCGCCCCGAGTACCTGCAGCTGTCGGTTTTGCACGAGCGCTTTCCAAAGGTGCCGCGCATAGCGCTCACTGCCACCGCCGATCCGCAGACGCGCGACGAGATCGTGCGCCGGCTGGCGCTCGAGGAGGCCGAGCTGTTCGTGTCGAGCTTCGACCGGCCGAACATCCGCTACACCATCGTCGACAAGGACCAGCCGCGCGAGCAGCTGCTGCGCTTCATCCGCGAGGAGCATGCCGGCGAGGCCGGCATCGTCTACTGCCTGTCGCGAAAGAAAGTGGACGAGACCGCCGCCTGGCTCGCCGACGAGGGCATGAAGGCCCTGCCCTACCACGCCGGCATGGACGCAGCCTCGCGCACCGCCAACCAGGAGCGCTTCCAGCGCGAGGACGGCGTGGTCATCGTCGCCACCATCGCCTTCGGCATGGGCATCGACAAGCCCGACGTGCGCTTCGTCGCCCACCTCGACCTGCCGAAGAGCGTCGAGGGCTACTACCAGGAGACCGGCCGCGCCGGGCGCGACGGCGAGCCGGCCGACGCGTGGATGACCTACGGCCTGGGTGACGTGGTGCAGCTCAGGCGGCTGATGGAGCAAGGCGAAGGCAGCGAAGAGTTCCGCCGCATCTCGTTCGCCAAGCTCGACGCGCTCCTCGGCTTGTGCGAAACCGCCGGTTGCCGCCGCGTCCGCCTGCTCGGCTACTTCGGCGAACAGTATGGAAAACTCGGCGCGCCCTGTGGCAACTGCGATAACTGCCTCGAGCCGCCGCAGACCTGGGACGCCACCGAGGCCGCGCGCAAGGCGCTTTCGGCCATCTACCGCACCGGGCAGCGCTTCGGCGCGGTGCACCTCATGGATGTGCTGCGCGGCAAGGCAACCGACCGCGTCATGCAATGGGACCACGACAAGCTCGCCGTCTTCGGCATCGGCGCCGACATCGACGAGCCCACCTGGCGCAACGTCTTCCGCCAGCTCGTCGCGCTGGGTTATGCGCGACCCGATCATGACGCCTACGGCGGCCTGCGCCTCACCGATGCGGCTCGGCCGGTCCTCAAGGGCGAGGAAAGCGTGGAGATGCGCCGACACATTGCTTCCCCGAAGAAAAAGAAGTTGAAGGGAAAAATAGAATCCGGCAATCCCCTGTTCGACCGGCTGAAGGCCTGGCGCCTGGAGCAGGCGCGTGAGCAGGCGGTGCCGCCCTATGTCGTGTTTCACGACGCCACGCTGGCCGCGATCGCCGCGGTCCAGCCGCGCAGCATCGCGGAGCTGTCGACGATCGCGGGAATCGGCGCGAAGAAGCTGGAGCGCTACGGCCCGGCGCTGCTCGAGCTGCTGCGCGGCGGATGATCGTCGTCGAGCTGCGCCGCGCCGGAATTCCGTTCCTAGGCTGGCTGGCGGCGCACTACTGGTTCGTCGTGCGCGACGAGCAGCGCTGCGAGCGCTGGGAAGTCTGGCAGACGAAGAACGCCGGCGGCCGCAGCATCGGCCACTTGCACTGCAACCTCAAGCCGCCCGAGGCGCACGTCGGCGGCGGGCCGACGCGCCTGATCGCCGAGTGGCGCGGCGACCAGGCGCTCGCGCTGCAGCGCGCGCTTTCGACGGACTATCCGTACTGCGACACCTACCGCTACTGGCCGGGCCCCAACAGCAACACGTACGTCGCCTGGGTGCTGCGGCAAGCCGGCATCGACTACCCGCTCGGCCGGCTTGCCGTTGGGAAGAACTTCCCGTTCAGTTAGCGACGAAGCAGTAGAAGAAGCCGTTGCCGCCGGTGCCCTTCAGCGCGTCCTGGCTGCAGCCGCGCGACGGATGCGACGAGTTCCAGGACTTGGCTTCGGCGCTGTCGTTCAGCCCCTGGCGGTCGTGGTGGCCGACCACCGCCGAGCCGTCGCCGCTCTTGGTCCAGTTGCCGCAGGTCATGTCCTTGTCGGCCGGGAACGCGCGCCCCTCTGGCGTCGAGCCGGTCAGGATGTCGTGCATGTTGGGCGCGTCGCCGCGGCCGTTGACCGGCTCGCCTTTCTCGGTGAGCGCCGTCTGCTTGTTGATGTTCGGATTGGCGTGCAGGTCCTCCACGCTCTTCGCCACCACCACGCCCTTGGCGTTGCTCCACGGCCCTTTGCCGATGCGATCACGCGCGTTGGTCGACGGGCTCTCGCTCAGGTAGGCGCGCCAGGTCTTGTCCCCCGCGCCTGCCGCCTTGGCGAGCGTCTGGCAATGCTGGTCCGCGCCCTTCACGCCGCCGAGGTCCGCGCCCTTGCCCGGTCCGGCGCTGGTGACGAAAAAGCTCATGTCCTTCGACTGCGCCTGGGCGGCGCCGCACAGGCTGGCGAGCGAGACGGCAATAAGTACACGCTTCATCTTTATCCTCCTGGGGGATTTCGGGGGTGTTGCGGCGATAACACCGCGGCGGCGTCCGTTGTTCCATCCGGCAGCGAAACAGTAATGACGCAGTTTTGACGTATCGTAGGAGTGCGTCGGACCCTATAGAGGAGGAGTCATGTCCCGCATTCCCGCAGTCGTGCTTGCTTTTGCATTCGCCGGCGCCGCACAGGCGCAAGGTGTGATTACCACCAAGAAATTGTCTGCGGCGCTCGCCAACGAGCTGGTCGGCGAGTCGGTCGCGGATTGCGCGAAGAAAGGCTACAAGGTAGTCGCAGTCGTAGTGGACCTCGACGGCGTGCGCCAGGCTGTGCTGCGCGGCGACGGTGCGCCGATCCACTCGATGGACAACGCCTACTACAAGGCCTACAGCATCGCGTCGCTCGGGCTTGCGCGCAAGGAAGAAACCACCAAGGCGATCGCCGAGCGCATGGCGAAGGCGGCGCCGACCACGGTGCCGCAGACGCCGCTGCCCAACGTCACCTACGCGGTCGGAGGCGTGGCTATCGTCGCCAACGGCGAAACCATCGGTGGTATCGGCGTGAGCGGCGCGCCCGGCGGCCAGTTGGACGAGGATTGCATCCGCACGGCCCTCGCCAAGATCAAGGACCGGCTGAAGTAGCGCTAGGCCGAGCCCCACACCTCGGTCGCGGTCTGCACCACCAGCTTCAGCTTCGCCTCCTGCTGGGCGAAGCTGAGGCCGCTGCCCTTCTGGTGGCTGGCGAAGCCGCATTGCGGGCTGATCGAGAGGCGCTCGAGCGGCACGTACCTGGTTGCCGCTTCGATCTTCTGCGTGAGGAATGATTTTTCCTCGAGAGCCGGGATCTTGGTCGATACCAGGCCGAGCACCACGCGCTTGTCCTTCGGCATGAAGCGCAGCGGCTCGAAGCCGCCGGCGCGCTCGCTGTCGTACTCGAGGAAGAAGGCGTCGACCTCGAGGCGGTTGAACGCCTTCTCGGCGATGCGCTCGTAGCCGCCGGCGGCGATCCACTTGCCCATGGCGTTGCCGCGGCACATGTGCACGCCGACCGCCATGCCCGCCGGGCGGCCGCGCAGGATGCGGTTGATGAGGTCGATGTAGAGGTCGATCAGCCGCTCGGGGTCGTCGCCGCGCGCCCGCACCGCGTCGCGCAGCCTGTCGTCGCACAGCAGCGTCTGCGCCACCTCGTCGATCTGCAGGTAGCGCCCGCCGGCCGCATGCAGCGCCGCGATCTCCTCGCGGTAGATGCGCACCACGTCCTCGAAGAACACGTCGAGGTCGGGATAGACGTCGGGGTCGACGCACTTCCTGCCGCGCGGGTAGTGCAAGTAGGACGGTGCGGGCAGGGTGGCCTTGACGATTACTTTTGCATTTTTCAAAGTAAAAGCAACTTCGTCGGCGACGATGGGGCCTGTTCTGCGAATGCGGGTCACCGCCACCGGCGCCTGGCCGACGTGCATCACGATGCCGGCGTCATCGCGCTGCAGGTCGACGTTGCCGTGCGCATCGCCGCGCGCGAAGCCGGCGACCTTGGAGACGAAGCCCAGGCGCCAGGACTCGCGCCGGAACTCGCCGTCGGTGACCACCCGCAGGCCGAGCGACTCCTGCCAGCGGATGACCTCGGCGATGGCCTGGTCGGCGTCCTGCTTGCCCTGCAGCAAAGCTTCGGGGCGCAGGAAGCTGCCGATGTGCTCGGCGCGAAACGGCGGGCTGCTCACCGGAGCGATGGTAGTTCACAATAAGCGGCATGAAACGGGTGATTCTTTGTCTGGCTCTCGCCCTCGCGCCGCTCGCGGCGTGGGCGCAGGAAACCTGGCCGGCCAAGCCGCTGCGCTTCATCCTGCCCTTCCCGCCCGGCGGCGGCACCGACATCCTGGGAAGGATGATCGCCGAGCGGCTGTCGGCGGCGCTCGGCCAGCCGGTGGTGATCGAGAACCGCGGCGGCGCCGGCGGCAACGTCGGCACGGAAGCCGCGGCGCGCTCGGCGCCAGACGGTTACACGATCGTACTGGTGGCGCCTTCGCTGGCGATCAGCCCGACGCTCTACTCGAAGCTGAACTACGACGCGGTAAAGGATTTCGCGCCGGTGAGCCTGGTGGCGACGGTGCCGAACGTGGTCATCACGCAGCCCTCGCTCAATGTCGGCAGCCTGCAGGAATTCGCCGCGCTGGCGCGCTCGAAGCCCGGCGGCCTGAACTTCGGCTCCGGCGGCAGCGGCACGTCGAACCACCTCGCGGGCGAGCTGTTCAACATCGTCGCCGACGTGAAGCTGGTGCACATCCCCTACAAGGGCGTGAACCTGGCGATGCAGGACGTGCTCGCCGGCAACGTCCATTTCGTGGTGATCGGCATCCCGGCCGCCGCGCCGCACATCAAGGCGGGCAAGCTGCGCGCGCTCGCGGTGCTTGCGCCGAGCCGCTCGGCGGCGCTGCCGGAGGTGCCGACCGCGGGCGAGGCCGGCATGCCCGCATTCGAGGTCACCACCTGGTATGGCGTGCTGGCTCCCGCGGCGACTTCCAGAAATGTGGTGAACCGGCTGAATGCGGAGCTGGTCAGGATCATGCACTCGCCCGAGATGAAGGAAAAGCTGGCGGCGACCGGCACCGACCCGCTCACCAGCACGCCGGAGGAATTCGCCGCCTACCTCCGCCAGGAGATCGCCAAGTGGGGCGACGTGGTGCGCAAGGCCAACCTCAAGGCCGACTAGCGAGCAGCGCGACCGGAAACTCCGCCAGCAGCTCGGCCATGGGCCGCGGCCCGCCGGTGATATCTCTACCGGTAAGGACATCCGTGAAGTCGCCCTCCGGAAGGACGAGACGGGATTCCCTCCAGATCCCCTCGCCGGTTGGGAATGGATGGTCATCCTTCACCAGGGAAGCGAAGAGACGCGGCGCCACGGCGATGACGGCGTCCTTCCCGTCGCGCAGGGAGAAAGCGCAAACTCTTTCTTCCATGCCGCCGTCGGCGTAGAGCGGCGTGTAGCGCGCACCGCGGAAGAGCTGCGGGAATTGCCTGCGCACCTGCAGGCCGCGCCGGATGACATGCAGCTTCGCCTGTCCGTCGGACAGGTTGCGCAGAAGACCGGCTGCGCTCTCGTCTCTCGCAAGCAGCTTCCTCCTGAGCTCGAAATCGATCGACCTGCGGTTGTCGGGATCGACCAGGCTGAAATCCCATAGCTCGCTACCCTGGTAGTAGTCGGGCACGCCGGGAGAAGCGACCTTGAGCAGCGCCTGCGAGAGTCCCGTCAGCATGCCGAGGCGCACCAGGCGCGGCATGACCTCCTTCAGGTCCTTCAGGAACAGATCGTTCTGCAGCGACTCGGCCACGAAGCGCTCGAGCGCGGCCTCGTATTCGCTGTCCGGGTTGATCCAGCTGCTGTGCTGCTTCGCCTCGCGCACCGCCTTCAGCATGTAGGCCTTCAGGCGCTCGCGCAGCTCGGCCGGCGAGCCGCCCGGCCAGATCGCGACCAGCGCCTGGTAGAAGTGGTACTCGTCGCCGCGGCTGGGCGCCGGTACGCCATCGACTTCGCTTCGCCGGCTGCGATTCAGCAGGCTCCAGCGGCGCAGCGCCAGCGCCCAGGCGGATGTCGCCTCGGAGAGCACGCCGAGGCGCGCGCGGCTGTCCTCGGAGCGCTTGGTGTCGTGCGTCGAGGTGCCGAGCATGGTGTACGGCCAGCGCCGTGCGCGGTCCTCGCTCGCGGCGTGGAACGCCTTGAGCGACAGGCCGAAGCGCCGCGGGCTGCCGCCGACTTCATTCAGGGCGATGAGCCGGTTGTAGCGGTAGAACGCGGTGTCCTCGTCTCCCTTCGCCACCACCGGCGCGGTGAACTGCTGGAAGCGCATGGCGAAGGCGAGCATGCTGCGCCGCCGCTCGCCGGCGGGAGGCGCCGCGTCGAGCGTGAGCACGTCCTGCACGAAATCGAACACGCCGGGGTCGGCGATGCGGCTCGCCCTGCGCGCCGCCCTCACCGCCCAGCCGATGTAGCGGCGGTCGGTTTCCGACACGCCGCGCGCGGTGACGTAGGTGCGGTACACCGGGAAGCGCGCGGCAATCTCGATCAGCGCTTTGCGCAGTCCAGTCTTCGTGTAGTCCTGCGTATGGCGGTTGCCGTCCGCGATCTTCGCCAGCCGGCCCGCCAGCAGGTCGAGCTCGGCGGCGAGCGTGGTGCCCATGATCAGGATGCGGCTGCGCCGCGCGATCTCCTCGAACGAGCCCTGCTCGCCGGTGAAGCGGCGGTAGACGCGGTCGAAGCGTGTCTCGGCCGCGGCGTCGACGAACAGGCCGGTCAGCAGGTTGGCGAAGCGGTAGCCGGTAGTGCCGTGCGCGCTCCAGTCCTGCGGCAGCGCCTCGTGGTCGGCGAGAATTTTTTCCACCAGCACCCAGGGCGTGCGCTCGAACAGCGCCGCCAGGCGCTCCAGGTAGCAGCGCGGGTCGGCCAGGCCGTCGGGGTGGTCTACGCGCACGCCGTCGATCCCCGGCCGCCGCGCGAGCTTCGCCAGCAACGCATGCACGTTCTCGAAGACTTCCTCGTCCTCCACGCAGACCGCGGCGAGGTCGGCGATCTCGAAGAAGCGGCGGTAGTTGATCTCGTCGGACGCCACGCGCCAATACGCGAGACGGTAGTGCTGCTGCTCCAGCAGGCGGTGCAGCGCCAGGCTGTCCTTCACCTTTCCCTTCAGGGAATTTTTTCTCAGAGGAAAGCGATGCTCGTGGTAAGCGATGCGCCAGGCGCCCCGCTCCCTCACCAGCCTGATCTCGCCTTTCTCCAGCGCCTCGCCGTAGTGGCTGCCGAGCACCGGCAGCAGCACGCGGCCGGGCGACCAGTCGATGTCGAAGAACTTCGCATAGCGCGAGGCGCGGCCCTTCTCCAGCACATCCTGCCACCATGGATTGTCGGCGTGCAGCACGCCCATGTGGTTGGGAACCACATCGAGCAGCATGCCCATGCCATGCGCCTTCAGCTTCTTCAGCAGCCGGTTGAGGCCGGCCTCGCTGCCGATCTCCGGGTTGATGCGGCGCGGGTCGACCACGTCGTAGCCGTGCGCGCTGCCCGGGCGAGCCTTCAGGAAGGGCGACGCGTAGACATGGCTGATCCCCAGCCGCGCGAGGTACGGCACCAGCGCCTCGGCATCGCCGAAGCGGAAGGCGCGGCTGAATTGCAGCCGGTAGGTCGCAGCCGGCGGGCTGGCCGGCTCGCGCAGCGCGCGCCTGGCGGGGCTGCGCTCCTCCATCGTCTCGTACAGCAGGGCGAGCCTGCGGTCGACGTCCCAGCGCTCCAGCTCGAGCGGCAGCTTGCGCCGCCAGTTCGGATGCTGGTCGATGCTGCCGGGCAGGTTCGCCTGCGCGAGCAGCTCGAAGACGTCCTCCGGCTGGACCAGCGCGATCTTGCACGGCGTGCGGGCGATGAATGCATGCGCGGCGACGGCCGAGCGGTCGAGACCTTCGCGCGCGAGGGCGCGCGCGAGCGCCCGCTTGTCCGCCTCGCGCCGCTCCTTCTCGCGCTCGGCATCGAGCGTCAGGCCGCACCTGGCGCGCTGCTCGATGTCGCCGCCCGCCCAGAAGCCGCGCCAGGTCGGCAGGTCGTGCGTGCTGGCGCAGACCAGGGCGTCGCGCGGATAGGCCGACGGCGGGCGGTACTCGCCCGCCGCGTCCTTCTCGAACAGCAGCGGCCGGTAGGAAAGCACGCGCGCTTCGCCGAGCGCGGCGCGCAGCGCCTTGGGCATGGTGCCGAGGTCCTCGCCCACTACCAGGCAGCGCCGCTGGCTGCTCTCGCGCGCGAGCACGCCGACCAGGTCGCGGAACGGATAGGTCACGTAGCCGCCCTGCTCGGGCTTGGCGCCGCGCGGAATCCAGTACAGGCGCATCAGCGCCATGACATGGTCGAGGCGCAGCGCGCCGCCCGCCGGCATGTTGGCGCGCAGCAGACGCGCAAAGGTCTCGCAGCCGGTCGCGCTCAGAGCGCGCGGCGAAAGCGGCGGCAGCCCCCAGTCCTGCCCGCGCGGGTTGAACTCGTCCGGCGGCGCGCCGCAGGAAACGTCGAGCGCATAGGCCTGCTGGTCGGCCCACACCTCGGCGCCGCCGGCATCCGCACCGAGCGCCAGGTCGACATAGAGGCCGATCGGCATCCCCAGCTCCTTCGCGCGCGCCTGCACTGCGTCGAGCTGCCTGCGGGCCTGCAGCTGCAGGTATTCATGGAATCCCACCCGGCCGGCAAACTTCCTCGCGAACCTGCCGACCTCCGCGGAGCCCGGATCGCGGTACGCCTCGGGCCAGGATTGCCACGGCGCGCCGAATTTCTCGCGCAACGCCTCGAATAGCGCGTAGGCGCGCGCTCCGCGCGGTAGCGGATCGCGTTCGGGAATGCTCTCCTTGAACAGCAGCTCGAGCACCTCGAGCTTCGCGCTGCCGACGCGCGCGGGGTCGACCAGCGGCGCTTCGCGCAGGCTCTTGAGGCGCTTGCGGAACGCGCTCGAGGAAACCAGCGCGCGCGCCTTCCTGGACACGGCGTACTCCGGTATCGCCGCGACGTCGAGGTAGCGCCAGTTGAGCGCGTGGCGGCTCGACGGGCTGTACGGGCTGCCGTCGGTGGCGTGCAGCGGGCTCACGCCAACCAGCGACGCTCCCCGGCGCGCGGCCAGCCCGACCAGCGCGCGCAGGTCGCTGAAGTCGCCGATCCCCCAGTTGCGCGCCGAGCGCAGGCCGTAGAGCTGGACGCCGAATCCCCACAGGCGGCCGCCGCGCTCGAGGAGCTCGGGCTGGTGGCAGCGCCCCGCCGACGCCGCGGCCTTGCGCCTGCGCGCGCGCTTCTGCGTGCCGAGCGCCCGCTCGAGCGCGAGCCGGGTGCCGGGATCGATCGCCCTTTCGTTGCCGAAGACGTCGACGTAGCTGGCGAGGACTTCGCTCGATTCGCTCATCCGAGCCACCAGCCCACCGACCACGGCGTCCCCGGCGTGCCGCTCGACCAGAGCGGCGCGCCAGCAGGAGCCTCGACTTGCAGCGCCGTGTCGCCCAGGTTCGCCACCAGGCTCAATCCGTCCCAGCTGACGGCGAAGGCGCGCTCGCCGAGCATGCGATAGCGGCCGTTCCTCGCCCGCAGCGGAACGATCCTTTCCCGGCGCACCTTGAGCAGGTCGCGATACCACGCCAGCCACGCCGGGTCGGCGTCTTCCCAGCGCAGCGCGCACTGCTCGAAGGTCTCCCGGGCGGTCGGATCGGGCATCTCGCTGATCTGCGGGAACTCGCGCCGCCGGCCGGCGCGCACCGCCTCGCCCAGTTCGCCGGGGAAGTCGCAGAAGAAGAGGAACGGCTGCCGGCAGCCCCACTCCTCGCCCATGAATAGCAGCGGCGGCGACGGCGCCAGCAGCAGCACGGCGGTGAGCGCCTTGACTGATTTTTCATTCGACAGGGACAGCAGGCGCTCGCCGAACGCACGGTTTCCGACCTGATCGTGGTTCTGCAGGAAGTTGACGAAAGCGCTCGGCGGCAAGTGCCGGCTCGGCTCGCCGCGCGGCTTGCCGCTGAAGGGAGATACCTCGCCCTGGTAGGCGAAGCCCTCGGCCAGGCAGCGCGCGAGGTGCTTGGCCGGCGCGTCTATATAGGAAGCGTAGTAGCCCTGCGACTCGCCGGTGGCGAGCACGTGGTAGCCGTGGTGCGCGTCGTCGTTCCACTGAGCCGCGTACCGCTTCAGGTATCTGGCCTGGTTCGCATCGTTTTCGAGGATCAGGTGCTTTCCAGCCGGGACCGCATCCCTGATTTCATCCAGGATGTGCCGCGGTGATTCATCCACGATCGCGTGCACCGCGTCCAAGCGCAGGCCGTCGAAGCGGTACTCCTCCAGCCAGTAGCGCGCGTTCTGGATGAAGAAGTCGCGCACCTCGCGCCGGCTGAAGTCGATCGCCGCGCCCCACGGCGTGTGGTGCCGCTCGGTGAAGAACTGCGGCGCGTAGCGGCTCAGGAAGTTTCCCTTCGGCCCGAAGTGGTTGTAGACCACGTCGAGCAGCACCATCAGGCCGGCGCGGTGCGCCGCGTTTACCAGCGCCTTGAGATCCTCGGGCCGCCCGTAGGCGCTATCGGGCGCGTACGCCAGCACGCCGTCGTAGCCCCAGTTGCGCCGGCCAGCGAAATCGGCGAGCGGCATCAACTCGATGGCCGTGATGCCGAGGTCCTTCAAGCAGGGAATTTTCTTGATTACAGAAAGAAAACTTCCCTCTGGCGTGAACGTACCGACATGCAACTCATAGATGACCGCTTCTTCCCACGGCCGTCCTTTCCATTTGTTCCAGGCAAACCCCGGGTCGATCACCTCGCTCGGCCCATCGACGTCCTGCGGCTGGAAGCGCGAAGCCGGGTCGGGCACCAGCAGCTCGCCGTCGATCTGGTATTGATAGAGGGTCCCCGCCCCGGCCTCGGGCTCGAGA
>Ga0137436_1000046_pt1 | contig 41101 bp, 41 predicted proteins | sample EasRivERMGT119_2_FD_102328 | JGI IMG/M metagenome (GOLD analysis project Ga0137436, IMG submission 102328) | Soil microbial communities from meander-bound floodplain in the East River, Colorado, USA - East River MetaG ERMGT119_2 | ecosystem: Environmental > Terrestrial > Soil > Floodplain ...
GACAAGAAGGACGACAAGAAGGACGACAAGAAGGACGACAAGAAGGACGACAAGAAGGACGACGCGAAGAAGCCGAAGGAGCCGACGAAGATCGATTTCGAGGGCCTGGGCGCGCGCGTCTCGCGCGTCCCGATCGACGCCGACAACTACGACGGACTCTCCGCCGTCAAGGGCAACCTCGTCTACGTGCGCCGCGGCGCCGCGTACTATGGCCGCGATTCCGAGGCCAAGCCCGCCTTGAAGGCGTACGACCTCGAGAAGCGCAAGGAATCCACGCTCGTCGAGGTTGCGGGCAACTATGCGATCTCGTTCGACGGTAAGAAGATCCTCGTTTCGGCCGACGGGGGCTACGCGCTCTACGACGTGCCCGGCGCCAAGGATTCGAAGAAGACCGTCTCGACCTCGGGGCTCATGGTCGATCGCGTCCCGCGCGAGGAATGGCGAAACGCCTTCAACGAGGTGTGGCGCCGCTATCGCGACTTCTTCTACGCCGAGAACATGCACGGCTACGACTGGGAGGCGCTCCGGAAGCAGTACGCGCCCCTCGTTGAGCAGGTCGGGCACCGCTCGGACCTCAACTACGTCCTCGGCGAGATGGTCGCCGAGCTGTCGGCCGGCCACACCTACATCGACGGCGGCGATTGGCAGAAGCCGGCGCGCGCTCCGGTGGGACTGCTCGGCGCCCGGATCGAATGGGACTCGAAGGCGAGCCGCTACCGGATCGGCAAGATCTGGAAGGGGCAAAACGAAGAGCCGCGCTACCGCTCGCCGCTCAGCGAGATCGGCGTGGACGTGAAGGAGGGGGACGTACTCCTTTCGATCGACGGCGAGGAGCTCTCGGCGGACCGTGACCCCTTCGCCTTGCTCGTGAACAAGACGAACCCGATCACCCTCACGCTGGCGGGGAGGGACGACGCCAAGGCGACCCGGACGGTCAAGGTGAACCCGATCCGCGACGAGAGCGCGCTCATCTACATAGACTGGACCGAGCGCAACCGTGCGTACGTCGAGAAGGCGACCGGCGGCCGTGTCGGCTACATGCACATCCCGAACATGGGAGCCGACGGCGCGCGGGAGTTCGTCAAGTGGTTCTATCCCCAGGCGACCAAGGCGGCGATGATCGTCGACGATCGCGCCAACGGCGGCGGCAACATATCGGCGTGGGTCATCGAGCGGCTGCGCCGCAAGGTCCTCGGGACCGAGTACTCGCGGACCTCCGAGGACCCGACGACCTACCCCGACAAGCTCATCCGCGGCCCGATGGTCTGCCTCATCAGCGAGACCTCCGCCTCCGACGGCGACATCTTCCCGTACATGTTCCGCGAATCGGGCCTGGGCCCTCTCATCGGCAAGCGTAGCTGGGGCGGGGTCGTCGGCATCTCCGGCCTCGGACCGCTGATCGACGGCGGCGGGGCCTCGGTCCCGCAGCACGACAATCTGTCCAAGGAGGGACGGCACGTCATGGAGGGCGTCGGCGTCTCCCCCGACATCGAGGTCGAAAACGACCCCGCGTCGGAGATCGCGGGGAAGGACAAGCAGCTCGACCGCGCGATCGAGGAGATCCAGAAGCAGCTGGCGAAGGATCCCCACGACTTGCCGAAGAGGCCGGCGGATCCGGTGAAGACGAAAGCGGCTGTGAAGTAACTACGGCTGAGGGACGGTCACGCGGCGTCCGCGAGACCGTCCCCCGGAATCATCCGACGTTCGGCGATTCGACCTTACCCTGTCGCCCTATGTTCGGAATTCGACTCGTCGCCATCGCCGCGGCGGCGGTGCTCGCCGATCAGCGGATCGAGCAGCTCGAGCGCGACGTCGCGCGGCAGCATCGGGAAGCGACCGCGCTGCGCGGAAAGACGACGTTCGAGCGCGCCTGCGCCGCCTGCCACGGGACGGGCGGTCGGGGGAACGGCCCGGGGGCTGCCGATCTGGATCCGCGCCCGCGCGATCTCACCACGAGCGCATTTCGATTCCGGTCCACCGCGTCGGGCGCGCCCCCTCGCCCGGAGGACCTGGAGCGGACGATTCGAAAGGGACTGCCGGGCAGCGCGATGCCCGCGTTCGACGGGCTGCTTTCCGGTGGCGAGATCGCGGAGCTCGCGGCGTTCATCGACTCGCTGCGCGCGCCGACCGACGAGGAGCCGGCCGTCGCCCTCGTGATCCCCACGATTCCCCCCACGACCGCGGCCTCGATCCAGGAAGGCCGCTCGCTGTACACGCTGCTCGAATGCTGGCGGTGTCACGGCATGGAAGGAGACGGCCGCGGCCCGTCGGCGAAAGGACTGGTCGACGACGCCGGGCGTCCGATCCGGACGACCGACTTTCGACACGATCCGCTGAAAGGCGGGCGTGAGCCCGCCGATCTCGCCCGCTCGATCCTGACCGGACTGAACGGCTCGCCGATGCCTTCGTACGGCGACGCGCTGGTCTTCGCGCGCGAGGACTACCCCGATCCGCCGACGCTCGACGAGCGGATCCCGCCGGATGCCGCGGCCGAGGCGGTCGCCTACGTGCGCGCGGCGCCGACACGCGAGGCACTCGAGTCGCTCGGGGCCGAGGGGCGGGCCGCTTTGCGCGACGCGCGCCTTCAGTCCCTGGCCCACTACCTCGTGTCGCTCGACGAGCGGCGGGGCTTCTGGTTCAACGTGTTCCGGCAGAAGCCGGAATTCGAGCCGCGGTGAGCGGCCGCCGGAATGCCGGGCTCGCTTGCCTGTGGCTTGCGAGCCTGGCTGCGGTCGCGCTCGCGGCGTCCGGCTGCCCCGGGGACGGCAGCGCCTTGGGAGGCGGGGGGACCGGCGGGATCCAGCCGACGTTGCCCTCCCTCCAGGAGCATGTGTTCGGCGCCATCTGCATCAACTGTCATGTTCCGGGAGGCGCCGGATCGTTCATGGAGCTCGATACCGAGGAACACTCCTATCAGAACCTCGTCGACGTGCCGAGTCTCGAGTTTCCCTCGCTCGATCGCGTGGAACCCGGAGATCCGGAAGCGTCGTACATCGTGCACAAGATCGAGGGACGATCCGACATCGCCGGGGATCCGATGCCGCCTCCCCCGGAGAGTCGCCTCACCCCGGACCAGATCGCCGCCATCCGCGAATGGATCGAGAACGGAGCGCCGAGGTGAAGCTTCGCGCTGCGCGGGCCGTCCTCGCGGTCGGCTTATTCCTCTCCGCGAGCGAGACGCTCGCCGAGCCCGCGATCGCGGTGCGGACGGGCTATCGCTGCTCGCAGTGCCACGTCAATCGGACGGGCGGCGGGATGCGAACCGCCTTCGGGAGCATCTATTCCCAGACCATGCTTCCCACGCGCCTGCTTCGTTCGGGGGAGCGCGGCTGGCTTCTTCCCGCGAACCCCGACGCCCGATTCGCCGCCGGCGCCGACGCGCGCTTCCAGGCCCTCGCCTTGAATCACCAGGCCGCGGCGGATTCGTTCTCGTTCGAGATCCCCGAGGCGAACCTGTACGCGGAAGCGCGGCTCGTGCCCGGCCGCTTCAGCGTGTATCTGGACGAGACGGTCGGTCCCGGCGGCGCCTCGGCGCGCGAGCTGTTCGGCCTGGTGTCCTTCGAGCGCTGGAGCTCGTACGTGAAGGCCGGGAAGTTCATGCCGCCGTACGGCTGGCGCCTTCCGGACGACAGCGCTTTCATCCGGCAGTTCAGCGGATTCACCTACAGCGCTCCCGACGTCGGCATCGAGCTGGGTGCCGAGCCCGGTCGCTGGTCGCTGCAGCTCGCCGCGGTCAATGGAACTTCCGGCGGCGCCGAGGACAATCGCGCGAAGCAGCTCTCCCTGGTCGCCGTGCATCGGTTCGAGAGCTTTCGCCTGGGCGTGTCCGCCGCCAACAACAACGCCTCGGGAGGCGCGGAAACGACGACCGCGGGCGTCCTCGGGGGGGCCGGCTTCGGGCGCGTGGGAATCCTCGCCGAGGCCGACTGGCGCGAAGCCAAGACGACCGGCGACTCGACGGACGCCGTGCTCGCGCTGCTCGAGGTCGACTTCCTGGTCATCCGCGGCGTGAACTTCAAGTACGCGCACGACTTCATCGATCCCGACCTCGACGTGCGGACGGATGCGCGAACCCGGGACACGTTCGCGCTCGAGTGGATCCCGGTCCCCTTCGTGCAGCTCCGGCTCGCGGCGGAGCGCCGCCGCGGCCCGCCGCAGGTGCCGGGGTCACGGGACCGCGGGGCGTTCCTCGAAGCGCACTTCTTCTTCTAGGCGTGGCCCTGGCGGCGGCGCGCGATGTCGAACGAGATCGCGGCGCGCAGGCGATCGACCGTGCCTTCGGCGAGGCGCCAGTGCGCGAGCACGGGGCCCGAGCCGGCGGGCGTGCGGCCGGCGGCGTCACGCTCGGCGAGCGGGAGGACGAGAACGAGCGGATCGTCCCCCGCCTCGCGCAGGGTCGTGCGCAGCAGCTTCGCCGACGTGACGTGGACGCGGGCGAGAATCTCCGCCGTCGCGCCGAGCTGACCGAGGAACCGGCGGAAGACGATGCCGAAGCGCGGATCGTGCACGCACAGCACGACGTCGCGCGCCTTCGCGACGCGCAGGATCCGCCGCGGGAACTCCGGGTCGAGCGCCACGCGGTACACCGGGATCCCGACGGCTTGCGCCGCCCGCTCCACGTCGGCCCGGTGGCAGTCGGTCGTCACGACCCCCCACACGCCGGACAGCGCTGCGGCCGGATCGGCGAGGAGCGCTTCGAGCAGTACCGGCCGGGTCTCCGCGTGCAGCCCCGCGCGGACGTCGCGGCCGATCATGTCGGTCTGCTCGAGGTTGCACTCGACGATCGCGATCGGAAGTCCCTTGAGGCCTCCGTTCAGGGCGTTCTGGACGAAGTCGGCAAAGCCCGTGGGGCTGACACCCAGCGCGTGGGCCTCGGCCCGGCACCGGTTGACGACATGGAGGAGCTCGTCCTCGCGCCGTGCCGAGGGGTGCGGTCCCGGGCTCGTCGCGACGAAGGTGCCGGCACCGGGGCGCACGGCCAGGAACCCCTCGAGCGCCAGCGCGCGGTAGGCGCGGTGCACGGTTTTCCGGTTCAGCCCCGACATGACCGCGAAGCGCCGCACCGACGGAACGCGATCGCCGGGCCGGAGGCGCCCGAGATGAAGCGAGACGAGCAGATGCTCGCGGACGCGCTCGAAGGGATGGGACCCGCGGGGAGCGACTTGATTCGGCTCCATGATTCCTCCCGGACGTAGGGACACTTCCCTTATACGCCCACTCCCGGAAGGCCGCACACGGTCAGGCGATCACGGCTCGTTCGTCTGCTTGTTCCGGACGAGGTAGTAGCGGGTCGTCGCGCTCGACAGCTCGCCGGCGTCGGTGAAGGCCGTCCCGAGCACGCCGCCGTTCGGGTTGACGGTCGTCGTCGTCGCCGCCGGGAACTTCGGATCGCCGACGGTCTGCTTGGCGACCTTGTAGCTGACGTCCCCGATCACCCCACCGCCGGTCCAAGAGAGATCGATCGATCCCGTGCCGACGTTCTTCTGCACGGTGAGGACGATCGGGGTGGTCACGCGCAACGTGCCGCGCATCGTGCCCGCCGTGGGTGAGGCATGGATACGGCAGTAATAGTTGCTCGCACTGCTGATCGGGAACTGCGCCTCGTTGTAGTGACAGGTCGTGCTCTGAAGGTTCCCCAGGTTGCCGCTCTCGAAGGTGCACGCGGGGGGAGCGATCGCCCCGCACGTCGGGTCGTCCGTGCACGGCGCCGCGGTCGAGCTGTGCGTGACCCCGGACGCACGCCACATGATGCAATCCCCCGGCTCGATCCGGGGCTCCGCGGGGTTGAACACGAAGTTGACCCCGCTCGTCGTCAAGAGCACCAGCGGGATCCGTGCGGCCGCCGTGTTCTTGCAAATCTGCGGGGAATCGCCGAACAGGCAGTTCGGGGTGACGCACGCGGATTGGGCGCGCACGGAGGACGCCACGGCCGCGAACGTGAAGACCGCTAGGGGGATGGCGCGGCGCATCACCTTCCCTTGGTACTCCGAGCCCGCGACGGCCGGTAGCGCGTGCCGGTCGGGGGCGGGACGGTTAGAGGCTCGTATCCGGTCCGTCCCCCTCGAACATCGACGCGGCGGAGACGATCCGGGACCGCTCACGGGAGGCATGCAGAGGGAATACGGCGATCTCCCGGTCCTCGTCGAGGACTTCCGGCTGGGTCTCGGTGTCGTAGGTGATCGGAGAGGCGGCGTTCGTCGCGAAACGCTCCAGAAAGTCCGGAGCACCCTCCGGATCGGCGACCACGGCGACGAACAGGGCGTCGGCGCGAAGATGCCGACGGATCGCGGCGTTGACGTCGGACAGGGTCAGCCGGGGAAGCCGGTCGGCGAGCTCGTCGATCAGCCCCTTCCTCCCGTAGAACACCCCGTCCAGGGCGAAACCGAGGCGCCGCGCAGGAGTCTGGGCCCAGAGGCGGCTGTAGTGCAGCAAGAAGGCCCGCGTCTCCTCGAACGCCTCCGCGGTCATCCCGTCCTCGACGAGGTGGGACAGCTCGCGCACCGCCTGGCGGATCGCGAAGTGCGCGTGGGCGGGGGCGACGGGGCGGATCCAGATCGTGAACGCCTGCGCGCGCCGCGGCGTGTTCGGCAGCGGAAACGTCGAACCGCCGTCCTGGACGAAGTTCTCGACGTAGCTGTAGTCGCCGTAGTTCAGACCGCGCTTGGACCGCATGGCGTTCATGAGCACGCCGTTGAATGTGCGATGCTCGCCGAAGTAGGAGTTCGCGAGGAAGAGAGGATAGAAGTCGTCGTCGGCGCGGGTCACCGCGATCGGATGGCCGATCGAGATCGCCCACGCCCGGCAGGGCTTGGCGACGACGGTCAGCTCGACGCCTTCGGGCCGGCGCGACCGGGGGACCCGCGGGGGCTCCGGGCTTCCCGCGGGGAGCGAGCCGATGTCCGACTCGACGCGCTTCACGAAGCGATCGGTGACGTCTCCGGCGATCCCCGCGAGCGCGCGGTCGCGCGTGAGCCGCCTTCCGCGGAAGCCGATGACGTCCTCGCGGGTTGCCGCTGTGATCCCGCGCACCGTCCCCTCGACCGGGCGGCCGTACGGGTCGCCCCCGTGCAGCAGCGCGTTCAAGGTCTCCTTGGCGAGGCCCTCGTCGTCGGAGGCGCGCAGCCCCGCGGTGATCGCGTTGACCTGGTCCTCGCGCAGGCGCTCGAAGTCAGCCAGGTCGAAGCGCGGCTCGAGCACGACGCGCCGGACGAGGTCGTAGTACGCGTCGAGATGGTCGCGGTGCACGGTGCCGTAGATCACCGAGACCTCGCGGTCGACCTGGACGCCGATTCCCGCCGCCATCGGGTAGAGAGCGTCGAGGATCTCGCGGAACGACATCCCGCCGGCTCCGCCTTCCACGAGGAGCCCTCCGGTCAGCGCCGCGAGCCCTTCGCGTCCCGCAGGATCGTCGGCGGCGCCGGTTTCGAACTGGAGCCGGATCGAGACGAGCGGCGCCCCCTTCGAGGGAAGCAGGATCGTCCTCATGGGGTGAGCGTCACCACGGTGCGGTTCGACGGGCGGAAGATCGCCGCCGCGCGCGCGACGTCGTCGGGCCCGACGCGCGCGAGCGTCCTGTAGCTCGCGTCGATCGCACCGGTGCCGCCCGTGAGCTGGAGCGCGTTGGCGACCGCCATGGCGGCCTGGTCGGGGGTCTGGAGCCCACCGAGGAACCCGTAGCGGAGGCGCGAGGCGACCGCGGCGATCCGCGAGGGAGGGAGCCGCTCGGCTCCGGCGCGCGCGAGCGCCCGCTCGAGCGCCTCGCGCACGTCCCCGACCCGCTCCGCCTCCTTGACCCGCGCGACGAGCAGGAACAGCGTCGGGTCCCGGTGATCCTCGACCCCGGCCCACAGCCAGTCCACCCACTGCTTTTCGAGCACGAGCTCGTTGTAGGTGGGCCCGGTCGGTGCGAACTCCGCCTGGGCGAGGACATCGAGCGCCCTCCCGCCGATGTCCTCGGCGTCGAAGGCCGGGGCGTGGAAGGCCAGCGCCAGAAGCGGAAGGGTCGGCGTCGCCCAGGGGACGTGGGCGGAGCGCTCGTCCGTCTGCGCCGGCTCGACGGGAGTCGAGAGCGCCGCCGCCCCCGGCCGCCAGGCCTCCCACCGCAGGCGGGCCAGCGCGAAGACGGCGTCGGGATCGACGTCGCCTGCAACGACCAGGGCCGCGTTGTCCGGGCGGTACCACCGCTCGAAGAACTTGAGCGAGTAGTCGTACTGCTGCGGCATCGTCTCGATGTCGCGCAGGAACCCCATCGTCGTGTGCTTGTACGTGTGGGCGACGTACGCCGTGTCGGCCAGCTTCTCGAGCAGCGCGTTGATCGGGATCGAGTAGTTCTTGTTGTACTCGCCGAGGACGGCTCGTGCCTCCTTCTGGAAGGCCTCCACCCCGTAGGCGAGGTTCATGAACCGGTCCGCCTCGAGGTCCATCACGGTGTCGAGAGCCGCGGCGGCCGCCGTGACGTGATAGCAGGTCCAGTCGTCGGTCGTGAAGGCGTTCCCGTCGGCGCCCAACCGCTTGAGGACGTCGTTGTACGCCTCCGGGGAGTGCCGCGGCGTCCCGCGGAACATCATGTGCTCGAAGAAATGCGCGAAGCCGGTCAGGCCGTGCTCGACCTCGTTGCGCGAGCCGGTGCGGACGACGACGTAGTGCGCCGCGAGGCCCGGGGCCTCCATCGGCACCGCGACCACACGGAGCCCGTTGTCGAGGACGGTCTCGGCCAGGGGATAAGGAAACGTGGGAGCGTCTTTGGGGGGCGTCCTCAATGGCGTCGCGGCGAGAGCGTCATGCTCATGTCGCGATTGATGATTTCCCCCGGTGCGGCCTCCACGATGGCGGCATCGGCCAGGATGGCGATCACACGGTCGAGGACCTTGCGGCCGTTCTCGGGCCGCCTGAGGTCGCGTCCCCGGAACATGATCGTCACCCGGACCTTGTCGCCGTCCTCGAGGAAGCGCTTGGCGTGGGTGAGCTTCGTCTCGAGATCGTGCTCGTCGATCGCGGGACGGAGCTTGATCTGCTTCACCGCGATCCGCGTTTCCTTCTTGCGGGCCTCGCGGGCCTTCTTCGCAGTTTCGAAGCGATGCTTCCCGTAGTCCATGATGCGGACGACGATCGGCCGGGCCTCCGACGCGACCTCGACGAGGTCGAGCGAGGATTCCTCAGCGATGCGTCGGGCTTCTTCGATGGGGACGACGCCGAGCTGTTCTCCACCGGCGCCGATCAGACGGACGGGACTGAGGCGGATCTGGTGGTTCACGCGAACTTTATCGTCGATGCAACACCTCCTGGTTTATTGACCGTGCCGAAACGTGGCGAATATAACATCCGGCCGCTGGAAGACCAATCGGGTCAACCCTGGCCTGGCTTTCCCGGGTACGCGGCGGTGACCACGGTGTGGATCCCGCCGCGCACGGCGAAGTCCCCCACGACCTCCATCCGGCGTGGTTTCACGGCGGCAACCAGGTCGCTCAGGATCCGGTTCGTCACCGCCTCGTGGAAGTGCCCCTCGTCCCGAAACGACCAGAGGTAGAGTTTGAGCGATTTCAGCTCGACGCAGGCCTTCGCCGGGGCGTAACGGATCCGGATCGTCGCGAAGTCCGGCTGGCCGGTCCGCGGGCAGACGCAGGTGAACTCCGGGCAGGTGAACTCGATCGTGTAGTCACGGCGCGGCTCGGGGTTGGGGAAGGTCTCGAGCTTCTTCGTCGGACGCGTCGGCATCAGGCCGCGCTTCCGGCCGCCGCAGCCGCCGCCGCGGAAGCGGCCGCGATCGCATCGCTCCCGCCGCTGAACGCGACGATCCCGAGCCCCAGCCCCTTGAGACTGTTCCGCCAGAGGATCTCACCCGTGGCGATGTCGAGGCAGAACACCTCGCCGCCCGCGCCGGCGTACACGCGGCTGCCGTTCACGGAGACCGTCGCGTAGCCGCTCGTCTTGAGCTTCGTCCGCCACATCTCCGTCCCGGTGGACGAATCGATCCGCACGGCGTGTCCGTGGATTCCGATGATCAGCGCTCCGGTCGATCTCGCCATGGTCGCTCCTTTGCTCCGCCCCGTGTCGGCCCGCGATCGCCTATTCTGGCACCGCGCGTCGAGCTGAGGGTCCGGCATGAGGATCGCGATCGTCGGAGCGGGGGGTGTGGGGGGCTACCTCGGCGGCCTGCTCGCGCGGGCGGGCCACGAGGTCGCGCTCGTCGCGCGGGGGGAGCACCTCCGCGCGATCCGGGAGCACGGCCTTTCGGTGCGGAGCGTCCACGGGGACTTCGAGGTCCGCCCGGCGCTCGTGACCGACGCTCCCGCCGAGTTCGGCATCGCCGAGATGGTCGTGATCGCCGTGAAGGCCTACGACACCGACGCGGCCGCCGTGGCCGCTGGGCCGATCGTCGGCCCGGGAACGACCGTCATCCCTCTCCAGAACGGGGTCGACGCCGCGGCTCGCCTGGCGCCCTACTTTGGCGATCGCGTGCTCCCCGGTGCGGCGTGGATCGTCGCCTCGATCGAGGCACCCGGGGTCATCCGTCAGGAGAGCCAGGTGCGCCGCTTCGTGATCGGGGAGGTCGACGGCCGCGAGACGGCGCGCCTCGAGAAGGTCCGCGAGGCGATCGCCTCGTCCGGGTGCTCCGCGGAGACCTCGAACGACATCGATCGGGTCCTCTGGCTCAAGCTGCTCTTCATCGCCTCGATCGGCGCGCTGACGGCGGTCACGCGATCGCCGGTGGGGCGGATCCTCGAGGTGCCGGAATCGCGCGAACTGCTGCGGCGCGCGATGGCCGAGGTGGAGGCCGTCGCGCGCGCGAAGGGCATCCCGCTCGAAGACGATGCCACGGAGGGGGGCATGGTTTTCGCGGGAAAGCTCGAGCCGGCAGCGACTTCGTCGATGGCCCGGGACGTCGCCGCGGGCCGGCGGTCGGAGCACGACGCGCTCTGTGGCATGGTCGTCCGCTGCGGCCGCAAGCACGGGGTGCCGACGCCGGTCCACGAGTTCTGCTGGATCGTGCTACGGACGGCGGAGCCGGCTCAGGTGTGACCGACGTCGCGCAGGCGCACCTGCACCTCGCGCGTCTTCCCCTCGCGGCCGCTCTGCACGGTGAGACGCACGGTCGAGCCCAGCCCCGCCGCCTCGAGGGCATCGGAGAGATCCTCGGATCCACGGACGCGCTTCCCGTTGACCATCACGATGACGTCGCCCAGGAGGACGCGGCGACGAGAGCGCGTCATCTCGATCCCGGTCAGGCCCGCGGCGTCCGCCGTCGAGCCCGGCTCGACCTCCTGGATGATGACCCCCTCCACCCCCCATCGCGCCGCGAAGGAGTCCGCGACGAAGCTCACGCCCGCGATCCCCGGCTCCTGGATGCGGCCGGTGCGGATGAGCTGCGGCACGATGCGGGCCACCGCGTCGATCGGCACGGCGAACCCGATTCCCGCCGAAGCGCCGCTGGGCGAGACGATCTGCGAGTTCACGCCGATGACGCGCCCGGAGGAGTCCAGGAGCGGGCCGCCGGAGTTCCCGGGGTTGATCGCCGCGTCGGTCTGGATGACGTCGCGGATCCTCCGGCCCGACGGAGAGCGGATCTCGCGCCCGAGCCCGCTGACGACGCCCGTCGTCAGCGTGTGATCCAAGCCGAAGGGGTTTCCCACCGCGAGCACGCGCTGTCCGACGATCAGGCTCACCGACTTGCCGAGCGGGAGCGGCTCCAGCCGCCGGAGGACGTCCGGGGGTGCGTCGATCTTCAGGACGGCGATGTCCTTGTCGGGTGCGGCGCCCACCGGCGTCGCGTCGTACTCGATCTCGTCCGAGAGCGACACGACGAACCGGTCTCCCGACTCGATCACGTGGTAGTTCGTGACGACGTGGCCGTCGCGGTCCCAGACGAACCCGCTGCCGCCTCCTTGGGTCGTCTCGAAAACGTCGAGCGAGAAGAAGTCCCGCCGCCTTGCGATGTTGGCGATGTTGACGACGGCGTTCGACGCCTTGCGGAAGACGAGGATGTTGCGGCGCTCGAACTCGTCGAGGCCGTCCGGGAGCGGGGCGTTCGCGGAGGGAGACGCCGGAGGCGGTGGAGCCGCGGGCGTTTCGGGCCCGGCCCCCGAGCAGGCGGTGAAGACGAAGACGGCGGAGGAGGCGGCGAGGAGGATCCGGCGGATCACGGTGCGAGTGTCTTGATGTGCGCGGCGATGGCGGCGATCTCGTCGGGCTTCAGGCTGCTGCGGTAGGCGGGCATCTTCCCCTTCCCATCCGCGGTCACCTTCGCGATCGCCTCGACCCCGTACGCCCCTTGGAATGCGGGATCGTTGAAGTTCTTCGACCCCTTCCCGGCGGGCTTGGCGACGCCGTCCTTGCCGTGGCATATCGCGCACTTCTGCTCGTACAGCGCCTTTCCGGAGGGCGCCTCGGCTGCGGCGGACGCTGCGGCCAGCAACGTGAAGCAACAGATCGCGATTCGCACGGACGGATTCTAGCCCGCGGCGGCGGGAGGCGCCGCCGGCCGGCGGATCGACAGGACCGGGCACGGAGCGTCGCGCAGGATCTTCTCGGCGACCGACCCGAAGACGAGGTGGCGCCAGCCCGTCCAGCCGTGCGTCGCGATCACGATGAGGTCGACTCCCCGCTCCTTCGCAACCCTCTGGATCTCGGTCGCCGGATCACCACGCGAGACGACCGTCTCGGCCGCGACCGTGTCGGAGACGTGCTTGGAGAGCACCTGACCGAGGCGCCGCTCGACCTCGCGGCGCACCTGGCCCTCGTACTCCGGGACCGGAAGCGACGCGACCCCGAAGTCGGCATAGGGAGGGACGTCCCACGGCGTGGGCATGTCCACCGGAAGGACGTGCACGAGGCAGAGCGTGCCCGCGAAGTGTCCAGCGATCTCGGCCGCCATCGGCACGGCCTCGAGCGACGTCTCGCTGAAGTCCGTGGTCACGAGGACCTTGCGAAAGGGAAGCATGCCCGCCCTCCGGGGTCAGGTCTCCCATTGTGTCATCGAACACGAAAACGCCGCCCGATGGCCGGGCGCCGTCTCCGGGCGTAACGGTGCCTGACCCCGCTTACTCGCCGGGGTCCTGGTGGCGGCGATTGCGACCGTCGAACGGTGTCGGGAGGAAGGGGAAGTCGGGGGTGATCCCCTTCTCGTTGAGGCCGACCCCGTCGCCGACGTAGTTGGCGATGTAGTTCGCGCCTCCGGCGACCCGCACGACGAGATCGGTCACGTCGTCGTTGGGCCGCCGGCCGTTGGGAAATCCCGCCGGATCGGGGGTGGCGTTCCCCGACGCGTCGTGCGCCAGCGGGCCCAGACGCTTGATCTGCGCGGGCGGAGTCGGGGGCACGGTCATGTCGAGCCGCAGGAGCTCCGAGAACGGCCCCACCGAGGGGTTCGGGTCCTGCCCCGCGTACTTCGTGAGGAGCTGCGCCACGTCCTCCCGGGGCCCCGCCGGCACCGGGACGCCCGAGACGAGCTGGAGCGCCTGCGCGACCGCGAGCTCGCGGTAGTACCTCAGGAACTGTGCCTCGTCCTCGGGCGCGGTCTGGTTCCACCTGTCCTTGAGGCCGATCGGGATGATCAGCTCGTTCACGAGGGGGTTGCCCATGCGGGAGACCTGCACGAACGGCCCGCCCGCGACGCTGCGGGAAGGAAGGGCCACGCCGACCCTGCGGCGCGACGTCGCCGCGTAGATGCCGATCGTGCCGTTTCCCGCTCCCGCCGCGCTCCCGTCGCGCGTCAAGCGCTTGATCGGGAGCTCCAGCGCGATCGTGTTGACGTTGAATCCCGAGAAGGCGTTGATCCCGAAGGCGTTCGTACCGTCGGCCGCGTCCTCGGCGGGCGACTGCACGGGGAGCGGCCGGCCGGCTCCGGTCTCGGTGCGGAGGTTGATCGTGTCGAAGACCGCGCCGAGGTCGATCGCGAACGTCTCCGCTCGCTGCCCCGCGAAGACCCGCGCTCCGGTCGTCGCATCCGCGTACGTCCCCTCCGCGGCCAGCTCCTCGTAGCTCGGCGTCGTGCGCGGCCCGATGTTGGAGAGAACCGCGGAGAGCGCCTGCCCGTCGAACAGGGGCGTGCGCGTGACGCACCCCGCCCGGCCGATCGGGCAGTCGCGCACCTCGGTCACCGTGTAGCGCTGCTTCCTCGAGACGCCCTCGGACCCGGCGCCCTCGAGGTGCGTGACGGGCCCCACGGTCGCGATGAACTGCCCGGGCGTGACCGTCTCGGTCTTGAACCGGAACTCGTAACGGAGGTCGTCCACCCCGTCGCGGTCGTTGTCGATCTTGATCTCGTACAGGACGCTGTCGTCGAAGGCGAAGTAGTTCGGCCCCGAAGACGGCTCCTGCGAGGGGACGACGTTCAGGATGAGCGTGACTTTCCGGTCCTGGGGCGCGCGCGCCAGGTTCGCGGCGTCGTAGCTGACGAACGCGTAGACGTCGGAGATGTCGGCGCCGGGATCGAGTGTCATCGCGGGGGCTTCCCGGTGGCTCGCGGCGAGCGCGGGTGCCGCCGCGAGCGCGACGGCGGCAAACAAACAAGCTTTCGAACGCATGATCTTGGACCTCCTGTTGGGGTTGCACTCGGAACTACGAGCGCACCCGGGAGGTCGGATGGGACCTACTTCGCGCGGCCCTCGTACCAGGTGCCGATCGCGACGGCCAAGAGCGTCAGGAAAAAGCACAGCGCGAACCCCGCCGTGAAGCCGTCGCCGTAGGCGTCCCCGACCGCGTTGTAGAAGGCCGGGATGGTAGGGATCTGCGGCAGCTCCAGCTGGTTGTTGAGGACCCGCACCAGGAACGCGGTCAGGGCGAGCACGCTCAGAAGCGCGCCCGGCACACCGATGGCTATCGCCACGAGCTGCTGGCTGCGGTTCATGACAAAAGTATTCGCCTCACCCCGGTGCGCCGCCACGGCTTTTCTCGCGATTCCATGATCCCCGGCGCATGGACCTCGGGAAACCGCCCCCCTACAATGAGGGAATGCGACTCAACCCCGGGCTTCCGGCCTATCAGCGCCGGAGGACGCGCGTCGTGATGATCGGGGACGTCGGCGTCGGCGGCGACAACCCGATCCGAGTCCAGTCGATGACCACACCCGCGACGACCGACACCGCCGCGACCGTGGCGCAGATCGAGCGGCTGGTCGACGCCGGGTGCGAGATCGTCCGCGTCACCGTGCCCACCTCGCACGATGCCGACAATCTCCCCCGCATCCGGGAAGAGCTCGCTGCCCGAGGGATCAGGGTGCCCCTCGTCGCCGACATCCACTTCACGCCCGCGGCGGCGATGCGATCCGTTCCCTACGTCGACAAGATCCGCGTCAACCCGGGGAACTTCGCCGACAAGAAGAAGTTCGCGCGCCGCGACTACACCGACACCGAGTACACCGAGGAGCTCGGGAGGATTCACGCCGCCTTCACGCCCCTCGTGCGCCGCTGCAAGGAAGAGGGCGTCGCGATGCGCATCGGCACGAATCACGGCTCGCTCTCCGACCGGATCATGAACCGGTTCGGGGATACGCCGCTGGGGATGGTCGAATCCGCCCTCGAGTTCGTGCGCATCTGCGAGGACTCCGGCTACCGGGAGCTCGTGCTCTCGATGAAGGCGTCGAACCCCCTCGTCGTGCTCGACGCGTACCGGCTGCTGGTGCGCCGCATGGCGGAGGAAGGGATGGACTACCCCCTCCACCTGGGCGTCACCGAGGCGGGCGACGGCGAGGACGGGCGGATCAAGTCGGCGCTGGGGATCGGCGTCCTGCTCGAGGAAGGGATCGGCGACACCGTGCGCGTCTCGTTGACCGAGGATCCGGTCGCGGAGATCCCGGTCGCATTCACGCTGGTCGCCCCCTACAACGCGAATTTCGCGCTCGCGGGCCCGCCATCGGGCACGTGGCGCGCGGTGACGTTCGGCTGGAACGATCCCCCCACGGCGTACGAGCGGCGAGCCGGGACGGTGCGCGTGGAGACGCCCATCCGGTCGAGGCTCTCGGACCTCGACGCGGTGAGGCGCGAGATCGACGAGGAGGCAGGCCCCCTAGTCCCGGTCGAGTCCCGCGCGGACGTCGTCTCGGTCGAGCTCGCCCAGGCGTCCGAGATTCCTGCCGTGGCGGCGCTGTCGGCCTCGATGACGCTGGTCGCGCCCCGGGTCGCGCTCTCGGTCCGCGTCGTGCCGCCGGTCCGCGACACGCTCGATCCCGCGGGCTGGGACCGGCTCTTCGAGGCCGCGCATCGGGTCCACGTCCCGCTGCCGGGCCCCGACGGCGAGCCTCTCCTGTCGGCGCTCCTCGATCGCGCCGCGCGCGGGCGGGGCTCGCTGCTCGTCGAGGCGACCTCGCGGCGTGGCCGCGCGCGCGATGCGATGGACCTCGGGGTCGAAATCGCGCGCCGCGCCTTGGGTCCGGCTCGCGTGATGCTCGCGCTGGACCCGGCCCTGGACCTCACCCCGCTCCTCGCCTACCGGAGGCTCGCCTCCCGGATCGCCGAGGCCTGCGGTGGAATTCCGCTCGAGCTGCTCCTGCTCGACCGCCCCGGTGCGCGGGGTGCCGATGAGGTGCTCGGCCCCGCGTCCGCCCTGGGCGGGCTGCTGTGCCAGGGGTTGGGCGAGGCGATCCAGGTCGACGGGGGATCGGCGGCCGACGCGAGGCGCATCGGCTTCAACATCCTCCAGGCCGCCCGCGTCCGCATCTCGAAGACCGAGTTCATCTCCTGCCCGTCGTGCGGGCGGACGCTGTTCGATCTCGAGACGACGACGGCCGCGATCAAGGCGCGAACGGCCCACCTCAAGGGGCTCAAGATCGCGGTCATGGGATGCGTCGTGAACGGCCCGGGCGAGATGGCCGATGCGGATTTCGGCTACGTCGGCTGGGGGGACGAGAAGATCGCGCTGTTCGTCGGAAACCAGATGGTCGAGCGCGACATCCCGAGCGCCGACGCGGCTGAGAGGCTCGTGGACCTCATCAAGCGCGAGGGGAAGTGGGTCGAAAAGGGGACAGTTACCTAATTACCCCAAATCCAGCTCGTCCCAGCGGCGCAGGATCCAGGTCGCCAGGCCCAGCTCGACCAGGGGGCTCTCCCGCGCGATCGCCTCCGCCGCGTGTAAGTCCTCGGCCTCGAAGATCTCCAGGAACCCCTCTCCCTTCGCGAACGCCCCCGCGTGACGCAGCACCCCTCGCGCCGCCAGCGCCCGCAGGTGCTCGACATGGTCGGCGCGCGCGGGAGCGGCCTCGGCCTCGGGGCCCGTGACGAGCACGGTGCGGACCCACAGCGGCATCGTCAGAGCTCGATCTTCTCGAGATAGTTCGGCCGGTGGACGTCCAGGGAGAGCGAGGACGCGATCGTGGCCGCGAGCGCGTCGCGGGCGTCGGGCTCGCCGTGCACGAGGTGGACGCGCCCGGGGCGGACCCCGCCCGCGCGCAGCCACGCGACGATCTCTCCTCGGTCGGCGTGCGCCGAGAGGCCGCCCAGCGTCTCGATGCGGGCGCGCACGGGGATCTCCCGGCCGTGGATCTTCGTGAACGGCTTGCCGTCCTGGAGGGCGCGACCGCGCGTGCCGATCGCCTGGAAGCCGACGAAGACCACGATCGTGCGATGGTCCGGCAGCCGGTACGCCAGGTGGTGGAGGATGCGCCCGCCCTCGGCCATGCCCGACGCCGAGATTATGATCGCGGGATACGCGATGTTGTTGAGCGCCTTGGATTCCTCCACCGTCGTCGCGACCTTCACGTCGTCGAGGGCCATACCGGCGCTTCCGGGCGCCATCGCGCGGGTCTCGTCGTCCAAGGCCTCGGGATGCCGGAGCTGCACCCGGCTCGCCCGGATCGCCATCGGGCTGTCGATCCAGATCGGCACGTCCCTTGGGATCTGGCCGGACTCCCGCAGCTCCCGCAAGAGGAACAGGAGGTGCTGCGTGCGGCCGATCGCGAACGCCGGAATGAGCACGGTACCCCCGCGCCGCACCGCCTCACCGACGATCGCCGCGAGGTGGACCTTCGGGTCGACGACCTCGTGGTCGCGATTGCCGTAGGTGCTCTCGAGCAGGAGATGGTCGCAAGCGGTCATCGCGTGCGGGTCGGGGACGATCGGCTGCGCCGGACGCCCCAGGTCGCCGGAGAACAGGACGACCTTCTCGCTGCCGGCGCTCCGCAGGCGCACCTCGATCATCGCCGCGCCCAGGATGTGCCCCGCAGCGCGGTACGTCGCCGTCACACCCGGCACGACCTCGCGCGGCTCGTCGAAGCCGATCGCGTCGATCCGCTCGATGACTTTCCGGCCGTCCTCCTCGGTATAGAGCGGGAGCGCCGGGGCGTGGCGCGAGAACCCTTTGCGGTTCGCGAACCTCGCGTCTTCTTCCTGGAGGTGCCCCGAGTCGGGGAGGACGATCCCGCACAGGTCGCGGGTCGCCGGCGTGCCGAGGATGCGGCCGTCGTAACCGTGACGGTAGAGGACCGGCAGCCACCCGCTGTGGTCGAGGTGGGCGTGGGTGAGCAGGACGAGGGAGAGCGACTTCGCATCGAAGGGCGGCGCGCTCCAGTTGCGCTCTCGGAGCTCCTTCAGCCCCTGGAAGAGGCCGCAGTCGACGAGCACCCTGCGTCCCTCGTGCTCGAGCAGATACTTCGAGCCCGTGACGGTGCCGGTCGCGCCTAGGAATTGGAGCGTGGACACGTTCGCGATCGTACCATCGCGTGCTTTGGTACGATGAGGCCGCAGGAGGCAACATGACGATTCAGATCGAATACTGCACGTCTTGAGGGTACCAACCGCGGGCCGCCAGTTTGGCGGCCGAGATCCAAGACAAGCTGCATACCGGGACCGAGCTCGTTCCCTCCAGCGGGGGCGTGTTCGAGGTCTTCCTCGACGGGAAAAAGATCTTCTCGAAGAAGACTCTCGGGCGTTTCCCCGAAGAGGGCGAGATTCTCGGTCTGCTGTCGCCGCCCGCCTGACATGAAGCTCCTCGATCGCGCGATCGGGCTGGCGCTGCCGGCCGTCCCGAAGCCGATCGTCCGCTATTTCTCGAAGCGCTACATCGCCGGGACGTCCGTGGACGACGCGCTGTCGGTCGTGCGCACCCTGCGCGCGCAGGGCGCAATGGCGACGCTCGACATCCTGGGCGAGTTCATCACCTCGATCGACGAGGCCGACGCCACCGCGGGCGCCTACGTCGCCCTCGTGCGGCGGATCGCGCACGAGGGGCTCCCCGACACGAACGTCTCGGTCAAGCTCACCGCGTTCGGCCTGCTGCTCGATCGAGAGCGCTGCCTCGCCAACACCCGCGAGCTGGTGCGCGTGGCCGCGGAGTGCGGGAACTTCGTCCGGATCGACATGGAGGATGCCTCCTGCACGTCGAAGACCCTCGAGATCTATCGCACGCTGCGAGCGGAGTTTCCCGGGCGCGTCGGCGTCGTCTTGCAATCCCGCCTGAGGCGCACGCTCGGGGACGTCTCGGCGCTGTCGGGTCCGGACGCGAACTTCCGGATCTGCAAGGGGATCTACCTCGAGCCGCGCGCGATCGCTTACACCGATCCGGAGCTGGTCCGCGCCAACTTCACGCTCGCCCTGGAGCAGATGCTCGAGCGGGGGGCGTACGTCGGCATCGCCACCCACGACGAGCGTCTCGTCTTCGAGGCGACCCGGCTCTTGCGCCGGTTCGACGTGCCGCGCGAGCGCTACGAGTTCCAGATGCTGCTCGGGGTGGAGGAGGAGCTCCGGAGGATCCTGTTGAGCGAGGGTCACCGGTTGCGCGTGTACATCCCGTTCGGCGAGCAGTGGTACGCGTATTCGGTGAGGCGGCTGCGCGAGAATCCGCAGATCGCGTGGTACGCCTTCAAGGCGATCTTTCAGCGCCCGACGCCGACCCCGAACACGTAGACGAGACGACCGCCGAAGTAGGCGGCGCACGCCGCGAGGGCGAGGGCGGCGAGAAGGCCCGCCCCGTACGCGATCCGCACGCCGCCCTCGACGCGTCCACGCGTCCACGCGCGGACGAGGGCGAGCACCAGACACGCGCCCAGGAGCATCAGCCCGAAGCTCTCGTGCCGGTCGAGGGCGGCTCCCGCCTCGCCGGCGACGGTGAGCGTGTTCGCCGCCAGGTAGCCGGCCGCGATCGTCGGGACGAGGGCGACCGCTCCCGCGATCGACAGCGCGCCGCCCCACCGTGCCGCCCCCGCGCGGCGCGCGAGGACGCCCCACGCCTCGAGCGCGGCACCCGCGACGAGGAAGGCGATCGTGAAGTGGACGAGCGCCGGGTGGACGAGGTGGAGCACGAAGGCTAGGCGCCCGGGTTGAGGCGCGCGAACTCCTCGAGGAGCTCCCGCGAGCGCGTGTCGATCGACCGCGGCGGGACGATCTGGACGACCGCGTTGAGATGGCCCGCGGGGTGCCCCGACCGCGAGGGGACCCCGCGCCCCTTCAGGCGGAGCTTCTGGCCGCTGCGCGTCCCCGGCGGGATGCGGATCGTGGTGCGACCGTCGAGCGTGGGCACTTCGACCTCGCCTCCCAAGGTCGCGGTCGCGATCCCGACCGGCACGCTGACCTCGAGATCGGATCCGTCGCGCGTGAACAGGGGATGCGGCTCGACGCGAACGTTGACGTAGGCGTCCCCGGGATGCCCGCCCAGGGAAGGCTGTCCCTTCCCCGGGATCCGGATGCGCCCGCCGTCCTCGATGCCCGGCGGGATGCGCACGCGGGTGGACTCGCGCAGGTGCGGAAGGCGCAGCTCCATGGTCGTTCCGTGAATGGCGTCGGCGAACGGGAGCGACATCTCGAACTCGACGTCGGAGCCTTTCGCGGGGCGCCGCCTTGGACCGCGTCCCCGGGCTCCCCCGCCCCAGCCGAACAAGTCGAAGAGGTCCGAGAGATCGCCGAGCCCCAGGTCCTCGAAATCGATCTTCACCCCGCGGGACGGATCGAACCCGGCGCCAAACGCCTCGTGACCGACCTGGTCGTACTTGGCCCGCTTCTCGGGATCCGAGAGGACGCCGAACGCCTCGGAGACCTCCTTGAAGCTGGACTCTGCGGTCTTGTCGCCGGGATTGACGTCGGGGTGGTACTTCCGCGCCAGCTTGCGGTACGCGGCCTTCAGCTCCTTCTCGTTCGCGGTACGCGGGACGCCCAGGATCTCGTAATAGTCCCTCTTCGAAGCCACGGCGCGATCTTGGGATGGCCCCCGGGGGCTGTCAAGGCGACGAGCGTAGAATCGATCGCATGCTCAAGCCCTTGATCGTGATCGGCGTCGCCCTGCTCGCCGCGCTCCCGCCGCCCGATGGGCTGCCCGAGCCCCCGATGGTGCCCCCCGTTCCGCCGCCGCGGGAGACCCCGTCGGACGAGGGCGAGGACACCGATCCGGCGTACATGTCGCTGCTCCCCGACGACGGCTCCCCGTGGGGCCTGCAGCAGGAGATGGCCGACAAGCTCGCGGCGGTGGCCGACGGTTATCTCGAGTACGCGGTGCGGTTCACGTGCAACGAGAGCGTGAGGCGCGCGAAGTTCTCCGACGGGGAAGCGAAGAAGGAGACGATCAAGCGGTACGGCTACCTGCTCGAGCGCGGGAATGGACGGGACGTCAGCGAGTATCGCCAGAAGCTCAAGGGTGACGGAAGCGTGACCGACACCGTCGTCAACGACGCGGAGGCGTTCCCGCCCGCGTACGCGTGGGTCTTCCTCTTCGCGAAGATCAACCAGCCCTATTTCGCCTATCGCGAGCGGGGCGACCGGTTCGAGGGGTACGACTGGGTGAGGATCTTCGAGTTCAAGGGCGCCGTCCCGTACGCGGACGGCCGCGACATCCGCCAATGGGACGGCGTCGTCCTCGTCGACGCGACGACCTTGACGCCCGTCGAGATCCGCGCGGAGCCGAGCCGGCAGGCCGAGCGCCTGAAGCTCCTGTTCGACCGGTGGGCGCAGTCGTTCAACATCATCGGATTCCGTACCGGGCCGAAGCCCGAGGGGTTTTCGGGCCGCGTCTTGTTCCAGAGCCGGCGGGACAAGCTCACGTTCCCGACCGAGCTTCGGTACACGAGCTTCAAGGCGGTGAGCCCCAAGAAGACCGAGCCCACGGCCGCGTCCACCCGCGAGTACACGGGCTACCGGTTCTTCGAGACGGGGACGAAGGAGAAGCCGGGCGACGTGATTCGCTAGGGGGTCATGACCCCGGCTATTTACCGGCGGTCTGCGCGGAAGTTTGCGTGCGGGGATCGAGCACGACGATCTCCGCCGCGTCGGACAGCTCCTTCACCTTCTCCTCGAGCACGGTGCGACCCATCAGGCGCCCCATGTCGAGCAGGAGCCCCTGCTTGACGTCGTCGAAGCTCGGGATCGCCTCCGCCTTCCGCTCGAGGACCTTGAAGACCGTGTAGCCCTTGGGCGTCTCGAGCACGGGGGAGACCTCTCCGTTCTTCAAGCCGAAGGCGACCTGCTCGGATGCCGGGAACATCACGCCGCGCGGCACGAAGCCGATGTCCCCGCCGCGCTGCGCGGAAGGGTCGCGCGAGTACTGGCGCGCGAGCGCGCCGAAGTCCTCGCCGGACGCCGCCTTCGCGCGCGCCTCCTCGGCAAGGCGCTTCGCTTCGGCGCGATCGGCGGCTTCCGACTTCTCGGTGGCGGGGAGAAGGATGACGAGCGCATGGATCTGCTCGGGGACCTTGAACGTCTCCCGGTTCCGGTCGTAGAACTGCTTCGCCTGCTCCTCGGTCACGGGCCGGTTCGCCATGAGCGTCTTGCGGTAGGCGTCGGTCCTCAGGTTGCGCTCGACCTGGGAGCGCAGCAGCGTGGGGGTCAGGTGGGAGTCCTTGAGGAACTGGTCCCACTCGGCCGGCGTCCCCCCCATGCGCGAGCGCGCCTCGGCGAGCGCCTTGTCGACGTCGGCGGGCGTCACCTTGATCCCCGCCTTGATCGCCGCCTGGTTGAGCAGCTCGTCGGCGACCACCATCCGGAAGCTCGTCGCACGGAGGCTCTGGTCGTCTTGGGGGGTTATCGTCTGCCCGCGCGCCGTGAGCGTGCGGCGGTACATCTGATACGCCGCATCCACCTGACCCGTGTGGATCGGGACGCCGTTGACCGTGGCGATCTGCGTTTCGGGGGCCGGGTTCTTCGCGAGGATCTCCGTGATCGAGATTCCTTCGGGCCCGCTGGGCGTTACCGGCGCCTGTCCTGCCGGCGGCGCCGTCATCATTTTGACGTTGGCCGTGGACTTCCCGGGCGGCAGCGGTGTCGCGCTCGGAGCGGCCTCGGCGGTCGGGGGCGCCGGAGTCTTCGAGCCGCAGGCGGCGGAAGCCAAGGCGATAGCCGCCGCGAACGCGGCCCCTGGCCGCAAGAACCTTGATTGGGACATCGCGTCTCCTCAGCCGTTCATTCTAACAGCCGGGTCACGGGGCGCCGGGAAAGGCGCCCGACGCGCAGGACGAGCAGCAGCGCCACCGCCGCCAGCCCGAGGACGAGGCCGGCCCACACCCCGCGTGCGCCCCCGCCCGCGGGAAAGGCCAGCACCCATCCGATCGGCAGCCCGAACAGCCAGTAGCCGAGCACGTTGACGATCGCCGGGACCTTGAGATCTCCCGCCCCCCGCAGGACGCCGAACGCGACGGCCTGCGTCCCGTCGAAGAGCTGGAAGGCCCCCGCAAGCGGGATGATCGCCGCGGCGACCCCCACGACCGTGACGTCGGAGGTGTAGATCCCCGCGAGCGCCTTGGGGAGCAGGAGGAAGGCGATCGCGGGGACCGCGACGATCGCGGCACCCAGGCCGATCGCGATCGCCGCCGATCGTCCCCACGGCAGCCCCGCGCCCACGAGATTCCCCACGCGCGTCGCCGCGGCGACGCCGACGCCGCTGGGCAGCATGAACGAGATCGTCGCGAGGTTGATCGCGACCGCGTGCGCCGCGAAAGCGGCGCCGCCGAGGCGTCCCATCATGAAGCCGGCCGCGTGGAACGCCCAGACCTCCAGGCCGAACTGGAAGCCGAGCGTCAGGCCGAGCCGCAGCATCGGCGACAGCGGCGCCCACGCGAACGCCCCGGAAAACCCCGGCCAGTAGGCGCGCAGCGTGCGGCGCGAGAACACGACGATGGCGCCGAGCATGATCCACTGGCCGATCGCCGTGGACAGCGCGCACCCGGCCACGCCGAGCGACGGGAACCCCAGCCACCCGTACATGAAGACGCCGTTGAACAGCACGTTCATGACGTTCGCCAGCAGGATCGCGTAGGTCGCGGGACGGACGAGCCCCACGGCCTGCAGGAAGTTCCTCACGACGACGAACGCGAGGATCGCGGGCATCCCGGGGACGAGCACGAGGCAATACGTGCGCGCGTCGGGTATGAGCTCGATGGGCTGCCCGAGGAGCGCGAGCCCCGGTCCCGCGGCCGCGTACAGCACGATGACCGGGGCGCCGAGGATCGTCATCATCGCGAGCCCGCGAGACAGCCCGAGCCCCGCGGCCCGCCGATCGCCCGCGCCGTACGCCTGAGCGACGATCGGGTCGAGCACGCGCGCGGCTCCGTACGCGACGATCGCGACCGCGATCCCCCACGTGTGCCCCAAGGCGACGGAGCCCAGCGCGGCGGGCCCGAGCCGCCCCGCCATGATCGTGTCGATCGTTCCCATCGAGATCGTCCCGAGGTAAGCGATCATCACCGGCCCCGCGAGGCGGAACAGGCGGCGCAGCTCGTCGCCGCGCCCGCCCACGGGGGCGATCGGTTCGGTCCGGGCGGGGCTCATGGAGAGGGCGCATATTAGACCGCGCGATGAGCGTCCCCGAAGATCCGGTGGAGCTTCCGATCGAGGACTCCCTCGACCTCCACGCGTTCGCGCCGAAGGACGTGCGCGACCTCGTGGCCTCGTACCTCGACGAGGCGCACGGCAAAGGGTTTCGCGAAGTCCGGGTGATCCACGGCCGCGGCACGGGCGTCCAGCGGGAGATCGTGCGCTCGGTGCTCGCGCGGCACCCTAAGGTTCTCACCTACGCGGACGCGGAGCCCGCGCGCGGCGGATGGGGCGCGACGATCGTGCGCCTCGCGGCACCGGGGGATGCCGTGGGACAATAGCGGCGTCGAGCATGGGATGAGCGGCAAGCTGACCATCGGTTGCCCCTGCTGCGGGACGAAGCTGGTCGTCGATCAAGCGACCGGGGTCATCCTCTCGGAGGAGCGTCCCAAAGCGGACCATGGGGCCACCTTCGACCAAGCCATGAAGGAGGTCCGGTCCGGCGCGTCGCGTCGCGAGGACGCCTTCAACCAGGCGTTCGAGCGGACGAAAAACCTCGACGACCTGCTGCAGAAGAAATTCGACGAGGCGAAGCGCAAGGCCGCCGAGGATCCCACGAAGAAACCGCGAAATCCGCTGGATTTCGACTGAACCGGGCGTTAAGTTCACGACCGTGAAGCGCGCCACCACGCTGATCCTCGCCGTGTTACTCGCGGCCGCGTCGATGCCGGACGCGGCGGAAGCTGCGACGACGGCGAAGAAGCGGCGGCCGCGACGCGCCGTGACGCCGCCTTCTCTCGTCTGGCACGTCGAGACCGTCGACGGTGAGGTGCTCGACTCCAAGTCCCCCGACCTCGCGATCAACCCGGCGTCGGTCGTGAAGGTGGCGACGACGTGGTGGGCGCTCGAGCGCCTCGGCCCGGCCTACCGGTTCACGACGCGCTTCGAGGCGCGCGGGACCATCAACCCGAAGACCGGCGTCCTCTCCGGGGACCTCGTCGTCCGCGGCTCCGGCGATCCGGACTTCCAGACGGAGAACGCGTTCCTCGCCGCGGCGGCGCTGCGCGACGCGGGCATCCGGTCGGTGACCGGGGCGATCGTCGTCGACGACGCCTTCTGGATGGGCTGGGAGAACGGCTCGGCCGGAAGGCGGCGCGATCCCGCCGCCCGGGGCCTGCTCATGGCGACGCGGCTGCGCGCCGCTCTCGACGTGAAGCGCTGGACACGGGCCCAGCGGTCGGCGTGGAACTTCTTCGCCGCGCGCCGCGAGCTTCCCTCGACCCCGCCCACCGTGACCGTGCGCGGGGCGCGCTACGAATCGAAGATCGCGGGCAAGACCCAGGTGCTCTTCGAGCACGTCTCCAAGCCCCTCGTCGAAACGCTGCGGCGCTTCAACTGCTTCTCGAACAACGACATCGAGCGGGTCGCCGCGTCTTTGGGCCCCGCGAGCGAGCTGTCCGTCCTCCTCGCCGACCGCCTCGCCCCGGGAACGACGCCGGTGCAGATCGAGACGGCCTCGGGGCTCGGGACGAACAGGCTCACGCCCCGGCAGATCGTCGGCCTCCTGCGCACGCTGCGCGCGAGCGCCCAGGAGCGCGGACTTCCGTTGGAGGGACTGCTCCCGGTCGCGGGCTGCGATCCCGGCACCGTCACGTCGGGGTTCCCGCGGCTCTCCGGCGGCCCCTACGCCACAGCGCTCGTCGCCAAGACCGGAACGCTCACCTCCACCGACGGAGGCGTCACCGTCCTCGCGGGATTCCTCAACACCGCGCAAGGCGAGGTCGTCTTCTGCGTCGCGGCCCCTCACGCCGCCGGCCGCATCCGGCTCGCGCGGCACACGGAGGAGAGCTTCCTTCTCGACTTCATCGTGCGGCACGGGGGCACCGTGCCGCGCGCGTGCGCGCCGCCGCTCTCCTCGGCGGACGAAGGATCGACGATCCTCGGCCCGTCGGCCGCGGACGGCGCGTCGAGCGCGGTGCACGCAGCGCGCTGACGCTCCGCGTCATTTGACAGGCGCGGGACCGCCCCGCACAATGCCCCCGCCCACGAACGGCACGGCGACCGTCCGGACGCCGCACCCCCACTCACGACTCAGGAAAGGGAACTTCATGCGCATCACGATCCGCCACCGCGGCCCGGCTGTCTTCGCCGCGCTCGCGCTCGTCGCCTGCGCGAATGCGTTCGCCCAGACGACGACCACGACACCGACGTCCCAACCGACCCCGGTGCCTCCTTCCGGCATGTCCGACCGGCTCTTCCTCGCGTTCGCGCAAGACGCGGTGATCGTGCCGTCCCAGTGGTGGGAGGGCCAAGCCGAGTACGACGACGGCGCGCAGGATATCCCGGTGGACGTCCTGCTCGCGCGTGCGGTCGTCGCCTTCCAGCCGTTCCGCAACATCGAGGTGGGCGGCCGGGTCGGGTTCGGGACGACCGACGCCGATCCGTCGCTCCCCGACGGCTCCGGTGCCACCGATCTCGACGCCTACGCGAAGTACTTCTTCGGCGGTGCCGCGGATCGGGCGGACTTCACCGCGGGTGCCCTGGTCACGGTCCCGACGGGGGACGACAACGTGGGGCTCGGCTACAACGCGTTCGCCCTCGGCGGGTTCGGGGCGGCGCGGTACCGTCTCGACAGCGCGGTCATCGGCGGGAACGTCGGCGTGCGGTTCAACGGCGACGGCGACCTCCTCGGCTTTGCGATCGACGGGAAGACCTCGTTCCAGCTCGGCGTCAGCGCGCTCGTGCCGATGGGGAACGCCTTCTCGTTCGTCGGCGAGGCCCAGATCGAGACGGAGCGCTTCGACGGGTTCGACTCGACCGCCGACCTGCTCGTCGGCGCCAACTGGAAGGCGTTCGGGCGGGGCATGCTTCGCGGGGCCTTCGGCGTCGGGCTGACCGATTCCTCCCCGAACTTCCGAGCCATCGTGGGCTACGCCTACAGCTTCTGATGCCGACGACGAGGACGTCGCCGTGGTGGCCGCTGTCGGTCGCCCTCGCCGCCGTCCTCGTCCACCTCGGCTCCCTCGCGAACGGGTTCGCGCTCGACGACGTCCCGCTCGTCCGCGACAACCCGGCGATCGTCTCGCTCTCGAGCGTCCCGCGGCTGCTCGTCTCCCCGTACTGGGCCGTTCCCGGCGAGCACTACGGCCTCTACCGGCCCCTGACCGTGATCTCGCTCGCGCTCAATCGCGCCGCGACCGGCCCCGGCCCGCTCGGGTTCCATCTCGTCAACGTGCTCCTCCACGCGGGGACCTCGGCCCTCGCGTGGTTCGCGCTGCGCCGGGCAGGAATGCACTACGGCACCGCGCTCGCCGGCGCGTGGATCTTCGCGGTGCACCCGATCCATTCCGAGGCGGTGGCGAACGTCGCCGGGCGCGCGGAGATCCTCGCGGCCTTGCTCGCGATCGCCGCGTGGCTCGCGCACGGGCGCGCCCTCGAGCGCCCGAGGTGGCGCTGGGGGGCGGCCGGGCTGTACCTGGCGGCGATCCTGTCCAAGGAGGGCGCGATCGCAGCGCCGGTCCTGTTCGCCGCCGACGACGCCTTGCGAGGCCGGCGCGCCCGCTCGATCGCCTCGCGGCTCGGCCCCTACGCGCTCGCGGCGATCGCGGCGCTCGTCCTGCGCGGCGTCGCGCTGGGAAGCCACCAGGCCGCCGAGGCGACGATCGCGCTCGACAATCCCGCCGCCGCGGCGGGGACCTTGCCCCGGATCTTCACGGCGTTGTGGGTGCAGGTCCGCTATCTGGCACTGTGCGTCTGGCCGAGGCACCTGTCTTCCGACTACTCGTTCGACGCGATCCCGGTGGTCCGCTCGCTCTCGGACCCGCGCGCGCTGGCCGGAGCCGCGCTCGCCGTTGCGATCGTCGCCGCGATCTTCTGGGGCGCCCGCCGCTCGCCCCCCGTCGCGCGGGCGGCCTGGATCTGGGTCGTCTTCATGCTGCCGTCGTCGAACCTCCTCTTCCCCTCCGGGACGCTCATGGGCGAGCGCCTCGCGTATCTCCCCTCGCTCGGCTTTTGTCTGCTGGCCGGCCACGCGGCAGCCGCGCTCGCGGCGCGCGGGTCGGCCTGGCGCGGGGCGGCGGTGACGCTTTCGATCGCGGCCGTCGCGGCGGCCTCGGCGCGTACGTGGGCCCGCGTGCCCGCGTGGAAGGACAACCTCACGCTGGCCACGACCGACGTCGCGACCACGCCGCGGTCCGCGAAGCTCCAGGCGGGCGCCGGGATCTTCCTCGAGGAGGCCGGGCGCGACGCCGAGGCCGAGGCTCATCTGCGCCTTGCGGTCGAGATCGACCCCACCTACGCGCAGATGCACTACAACCTGGGCGTGCTCCTCGCCCGGCGCGGCGCGATCGACGAGGCGGCGGTCCATTTCCGGCGCGCGATCGAGCTCGTCCCCGACAACCCGGCCCCGCGCCGCGCGCTCGCCGACCTCATGCGCCGAGGTACGCCGGCAGCTCCGTGATCGACCGCAGGCGCGGCACGTCGAGGTCCGGGTAGAGGTCGTGGCGGTCGAGGAGCACGGGCCGCAGACCCGCGGCCTTGGCCCCCGCGACGTCCACCGCCGGCACGTCTCCGAGAAACAGCGTCGCCCTCGGATCGATTCCCATCCGCTCGAGCGCGATGCGGAAGATCGCCGGATCGGGCTTCTCGACGCCGACGAGGTGCGAGTCCACGACGGTCTCGAACAGCGCGCCATAGCCGGCGTTGTCGAGGTCGCGCGCGACGCGCCCTTCCGCGTTGCTGACGACCCCGAGGCGGAAGCCCGCCTGCCGCAGCGCGCGCAGGGTTTGCGGGGCGCCGTCGATCGCGCGCGTCCACAGCCCGGAGCGCTGGTGGGTCTCCCACAGAGCATCGATCGTCCCCTCGACCTCGCCGGCCGGGGTGGACACGCGCGCGAGCAGGATACGGAAGTAGTCGCGCCACGCCTCGCCCACGCGGCCTCCCTCGCGGACCCGGCGATCGATCGCGGTCCGCGCGTAGGACTCGGCCTCGGCGAGGCGGTCGAGGGCCGCATCGACCCCGCGCGCTGCGAGAAGCCTCGCGAGAAACGCGTAGTCGAGGTCGAGGAGCACGCCGCCCGCGTCGAGCAGCACGGCCTGGACGGGCGGCAGACTCACTCGCGGAACTCGAGTCCGCAGCCCGGGCACGCGCGGTCGGCGGGACCGACGGCGACGCCGCAGGCGGAGCAGGCGAACGACTCGTCCTGGGGCTCGGCCACCTCGTGACGGCCGAGGATCGCCGCTGTCGCGCGGTAGTCCTCGTGCGCCACGCGCAGCCAGTACTCTTCGGCGTCCCCCGACTCCGTGATCACGATCAGCGCGCGGACGCCGCGCTCGCGGAGCGTCTCGCGCGCCTTGCGGGCCTCGTCCAGCCCGAGAAACCCGCAGAACGGTACCGTGAGCTCGACGGTCGGGCCCTCGGTCGGAGGCGCGCTCGGGGCGGGAGCCTGCGGGGCCTGGCCGGCGTCGAGGGTGGCGACGAGGTCGACCCCGCACGTCGCGCATCGCGTGAAGCCGGGACGATACTCGTCGCGACAGACGGGGCAGATCATCGTGAGAGGATACCAAGCGTGCGACGCACGATCGCTCCGCCCGCGCTCGCCTTCGTCCTCGGCGCCGCCCTCTACCTCCCCTCGCTGACCCACGGGTATGTGTGGGACGACCGCACCCTGATCGCGGAGAACCGTTTCCTCGCGGACGCGCGCGAGATCGGAAGGAATCTCACAAGCGATTTCTTCCGGCGCAGCGCCGAGCCGTCCCAGATCGGACACTGGAGGCCGGTCGTCACGGCGAGCTACATGGCGGACCGGCGCACGGGAGGCGGATCGGCCCTCGCCTTCCACCTCACCAACGTCTTGCTCCACGGGGCTGCGGCGGCGCTCGTCGCGGCGCTCGCCGTGTCCTTGGGCCTTCCCGCCTCGGCCGCGCTCTTGGCCGCCGCGCTCTTCGCGACCCACCCCGTGCACGTCGAGTCGGTCGCGTGGATCTCCGGGCGTACCGACCTGCTCTGCGCGGTGTTCGCGCTGACCGCGATGACGATCGACGCGCGGGGGGGCCCGCGGTGGGCCGGCGCGCTCGCCACGCTCCTTTCGGTCGCATCGAAGGAGATGGCGGTCGCCGTCCCGGCCGCGGTGGCGCTTCGCGCGCTTTGGCTGCCGCGGCCCGGCGAGCGGGACGTCTCCTCCGGCCGCGCCGCCTGGCGGGCCGCGTGGCCCCACCTCGCCGCCATCGCGCTCTATGCGCTCGTGCGGTTCGGAGCGCTCGGCCTCATGCCGCGCGCCCCGGCCGCGGCCGGCGCGGGGCGTGTCGCCTTGTTCTGGACCTGGTGGAGCGCGCTCGCCGAATATGCGCGCGTGCTCGTCTGGCCGTTCCCGCTGTCGATCGTCTCCCCGGTCACGCTCGTGAGCTCGCCGTGGTCCTGGCGCGTGGCCGCGGGGATCGTGCTCGCCGGCGCGATCGCGGCGCTCGCCTGGTCTCGGCGCCACCTTCGCCCCGCCGTGTCCTGGGGGCTCGCGGCATTCCTGGCGAGCTTGGTGCCGCTCGTCAACTTCGTCGTGCCGGTGCGGGCCATCGGAAGCGTCGCCTTCCCCTGGGCGGAGCGCTTCCTCTACGTGCCGTCGATCTTCCTGTGCGTGGCCGCAGCGGCGGCGGTCGCGGCCTTGCGCCCCCGCGCGCGCGCCGTCGCGACGGCCGCCGTCGTCGCGGTCGCGTGCGCCTTCGCGGCGCGCACGCTGGCTCGCGAGCGGGTGTGGGCGTCCCAGCGCTCGCTCTTTGCGGCCGCGGTGCGCGAGCACCCGGAAGACGCGCCCGCCCGCGTCAACCTCGCGGCCGCCCTTCTCGATTCCGGGGATGCGGCGGGAGCCGAGGCGCAGCTGGACCGGGCGCTTGCGACCTCGCCCGACGATCCGATTGCGCTCTACCTGCGGGGAAACGCGCGGCGCGGGCGCGGGGACCCGGCCGCCGCCGAGGCGTCGTACCGGCGGGCGCTCTCGATCCGGCCCGTCTACCCGCAGGCGCTGATCAACCTGGGGCTCGTGCTCGCCGCGCGCGGCGACCTCGACGGCGCGGAGGCGAGCTTCCGGGAGGCGGACGGACAGCTCGGAGGCGCTCCGGAGACGAAGGTCAACCTCGCGATCGTCGCACGCCTGCGGGGGCGCACCGCGGAGGCGGCCGCGCTCTACCGGGAGGCCCTGGCGCTGGACCCGGCGTTCGCTCCGGCGCGCGAGGGCCTGGCGAGCTTGTCGCCGTAGCGCGCCTTCGCGTGCGCGAGGGAGGGGAGCTCGCGGCGCACGCGCTCGGCCCGGTCCGGGTCGATCGTCGCGACCACGACGCCGGTCCCGCTCGCTCGCGACGCGACGACTTTCCCCCACGGATCGACGATCGACGTGTGGCCGTAGGAGCGTCGGGTCGGGTCGTGGCTCCCCCACTGCGCGGGGGCGACGACCCAAGCCTGATTCTCGATGGCCCTCGCGCGGAGCAGCACGCTCCAGTGCGCGCGGCCGGTGAACGCGGTGAACGCAGAGGGGACGAACAGGACGTGTGCCCCGGCGAAGGCGAGCGCGCGGTACAGCTCGGGGAAGCGCAGGTCGTAGCAGACGGACAGGCCGAAGAGCCCCCACGGAGTCGCCGCCACGACGGGAGCTTCGCCGGCTTCGACGAAGCGGGACTCGCGGAAGCTCGCCCGGCCGGGGATCTCCACGTCGAAGAGGTGCACCTTCCGGTACACCGCGGCGATCGAGCCGTCGTCGCGGAACAGGATCGACGTGTTGAACACGCGCCTCGAGCGCGGGATCCGCTCCGCGATCGTCCCCGCGAGCACCCACGCGCGGTGGCGCCGCGCCATCTCCGAAAAGCGCGTCGCGATCTCGCCGCCCAAGCTCTCCGCCGGCGGGCGCTCCGTCCCCTCGGGCCTCAGGTACGCGACGTTCTCGGGGAAGGCGATGAGCCGCGCCCCGGCATCCGCGGCGCGCCGCGCGTAGGCCTCCGCCTGCTTCATGTTCCGCTCGCGGTCGCCGGTCGACCGCATCTGGACGGCCGCAACCCGCAGGTGGCTGCTCACCTCAGGTGACCGAGGCGGGAGACGGCGGTTTCGACCCGCTTGCGGAACGTCTTCAGGTCGCCGCCGCCGAGAGCCGTCCGGGCCTCGGCGACGAGGGAGGACAGCTCCTCCCGGCCGAGCTCCTCGCAAGCCGCGGCCGCCTCGTCGAGCTTGGCGCGGATCGCGTCGAGATCGCCGAAGGACAGAGAATGCAGGAGCGCTATGAGCTGCGACGGCGTCGTCACGGCCGGATCGAGCCCTCCGCGACCGCCCGCGCGAGGTCGAGCGAGGAGACGATCCCGGTGACCCTGCCCTCGAGAACGATCGGGATGTGATGGATCCTCATCCCCCACATCATCTGGCACAGCTCGACGACGTCGGTCTCCTCGGTCGCGCAGACGGCCGGGGAGGTCATGATGTCCCGCACACGGACCCCGCCCCCTCCGTTGCCGGAAAGCGGCGGCGCTGCCTCCGGGAGCCCCATCGTGCCGAAGATCACGTCTTCTTCGCTGACGATGCCGACGAGCTCGCCCCTCGCGTTCAGGACCGGCACCCCGTGGACGTGGGCCACCTGGAACAGGTCGCACAGGAGGTCCACGCGGGAGTCCTCTCGGATCGTCACCACCTCGGTCTGCATCAGGTCGCGCGCTTGCATATGTCTGGAAACATACCGAGCGCACCCAGGTCGATCAAGCGCGTAAGCACCGTTCGAAGCTATAGTTAGCCGCGCATGGTCTTGAGGCGGCTCAAGGAGTTGCTAAAACGGGGGTCAGAACGCGGTCCGGTCGTGGCCGCGCCGGCCGAAGCCGTGGCAATTCCGGTGGCCCCGCCGCCTCCGCCACCGGTTCATCGCGGCCCCCAGCTCGTCCACCACCCGGTCGCCCTGCGCGACCTCGACCCCGACGCGGTGCGCATCATCAAGCGGCTGACGCGCTTCGATCAGACCGCGTATCTCGTCGGCGGCTGCGTGCGCGACCTGCTGCTCGAACGGCAGCCGAAGGACTTCGACATCGGCACCTCGGCGACGCCGCGTCAGATCAAGCGCCTGTTCTCCAACTGCCGCATCATCGGCCGGCGCTTCCGTCTCGCCCACATCTACTTCCAGAACGGCAAGATCATCGAGGTCGCGACCTTCCGCGCGAGGGACGGCGGGGACCCGGTCGAGGAGACCGCCGCCGTGGCGGCGACACCGGAGGAGGGCGACGATCTCCTCATCCGGGACGACAACGTCTTCGGCACTCCCGAGGAGGACGCGCTGCGGCGCGACTTCACGATCAACGCGCTGTTCTACGACGTCAACGCGGAGACGGTGCTCGATCATGCCGAGGGCCTGGCCGACCTCAGGCGGCGCTCGGTACGAACGATCGGCGATCCCGCGACGCGCTTCCGCGAGGACCCGATTCGCATCCTGCGCGCGATCAAGTTCGCCGCGCGCCTGGACTTCGTCATCGAGCCCAAGACGATGGCCGCGCTGCGCCAGACGCGCTCCGAGATCCCCAAGGCCGCGCCGCCCCGGGTGCTCGAGGAGCTGAACCGCTTTTGCCGGGGTGCCGCGGCGCGTCGCTCCTTCGAGCTGATGCTCGACACCGGCGTGTTCGAGGTGGTCCTCCCGGAGCTGCAAGCGCACTACGGCACGGAAGGACGGGAGCGCGACGTCCTGTTGGCGCTTCTCGGCTCGCTCGACGTGCGCGTCTCGGGAGGGCTCGAGGTCTCCGCCGGGGAGATCTTCGCGGCGCTCCTGTTCGCGCCGGTTGCCCCGAAGCTCGGGTGGACGCTGGCTCCCGAGGCACCCGCCGCGCGCGGCCACGGCGACGCGCGCACCGTCGTGGACGACGTGCTCCGCCCGATCGCGCTGCGCCTGCGGGTCGCGCGCAAGGACCAGGAGCGTGCCCGCCAGGCGCTGTCCACGCTCCAGCGCATGGTCCCGCTGCGGCCGATGCGGCGCGGCGTCCGCGGCACGATCCAGCGCCGGCCCGCGTTCGCGGACGCGTGGTGGATGCTCGAGGCGTTGGCACCGCTTCTGGGAGGCGAGTTCGAGGCGGCACGGGCGGACTGGGCCGAGCACCTCGCACGCCCGGGAGTCGAGCCCGCCCCGTCCCGCGAGGAGGCGCTCGATCCGGCGGATGCGGAGACCGAAGCCGAGGACGGCGGGGAGCGGGCCGAGCGTCCGGGCCGGCGCCGGCGCCGAGGACGGCGCGGAGGACGCGGCCGGCGTGGGGAGGCTCCCGCCTCCACTCCACCGGCCGCCGTTACAGCCGCGCCACCGGCACGCGCGACCACCCCGGCCAAGAAACTGCCCGCCGTGTGGAGCGACGACTACTTCTTCGCCGCGCTCCCCTCGGTTCCCGAGCTCGCCGCCGAGGAGGGCGATACCGATCGTTACGGCGCGGCGCGCGTGACGCCTCCCGAGGCCGCGGCGCCGTCCCCCGATGCGCCGGCGTCCTCCGCGCGGCGCCGCAGCCGCCGCGGCGGCCGACGGCATCGGAAACGTCCTTCTATAATTCCTTCGGACGACAGGTCGACCCCGTCCGAAGGAGATCAGTCATGAAACTCCGCTCCGTCGCGATCGCGACGATGGTGACCGCATCGCTTCTCGGGTGCGGGAGCGACGACGCCAGTGGCTACGCCGTCACGTTCACGCCGAGCACCACCGCGTCGGCGCCTCGCCTGATCAAGCTCGTCCAGAAGTCCAAGTCCGGCGGCCGGGTCGTCGTGCAGGTGATGATGTTCGGCCCCGACGCCACCCTCGACATGTACTCGTTCGCGTTCGACGTCCACATCGGCGACCCGGACGTCCTCCGCTTCGTCACCGGCAGCGACACGCCGGGAAACGCGCTCGTGGCTTCCGGAGGGCAGACCGTGGACTCGATCGTCGCCGTGGGCGGCGGCACCGATTTCTCGACCATCGTCGTCGGCGTGAGCAAGCTGGGCGGCGGCCCGGGGAATGGGCTCCCCGGAGCTCAGGCGGTCGTCGTGGAGTTGGCCTTCGACGTACGCTCGGCGGGAACGACCACGCTCACCCTCACGGGGAGCGGCGGGAACCCGGCCCGTGTCTTCGACTCGACCGGCGCCGTGATCGGCAACGTCACCTTCGACTCGGACAGCGCGTCCGTGCAGGGCACGCCGACCGGCGGGGGCGGCGGGTACTAGCCCTGCGATAGACTGCGCGGGTCCCCCGGGAGCCCGCGTGAAACCGCTCGTTCCGCTTGCGATGACCGTCAACGGCGAGCCCATCGCGGCCGCCGTCGCGCCGTACAAGACCCTCCTCGAGATCCTGCGCGAGGACCTCGATCTGACCGGGACCAAGCACGGCTGCGAGCTCGGCGAGTGCGGCGCGTGCGCCGTGCTCCTCGACGGCACGCCGGTTTTGTCGTGTCTCGTCGTCGGCCACGAGTGCGACGGGCGCGAGGTCGTCACGATCGAGGGCATGGCGGGGCGCGACGGGGCGCTCCATCCGCTGCAGGAGAGCTTCGCCGACCTCGGTGGGTCGCAGTGCGGCTACTGCACGCCGGGGATCCTGCTCACCGCCAAGCGCCTCCTCGACGTCAACCCGGCACCCACACGCGACCAGATCGCCGACGCGCTGTCGGGAAACCTCTGCCGCTGCACGGGCTACAACCAGATCTTCGAAGCCGTCGAGGCCGCCGCGGCGAAGATGCGCGACCGATGAACACGATCGGCAAGCCGCGGCGCCGCGTCGACGGTCGCGCGAAGGTCACGGGGCAGACCCGCTTCGCCGACGACCTGAACCTTCCGCGGACCGTCCACTGCAAGCTCCTCCGCTCCAAGGTCCCGCACGCGACGATCCGCGCGATCGACACGTCCCGCGCCGAAGCGCATCCGGGCGTCCTCCTCGTCCTCACCGGCGCGCACTTCCCGATCACCTTCGGGATCCTCCCGGTCAGCCAGGACGAAGACCCGCTCTGCCGCGACCGCGTGCGCTTCGTCGGGGACCCCGTCGCCGCGGTCATCGCCGCCGACGAGGCGACCGCAACCGACGCGCTCGATCTGATCGACGTCGACTACGAGATCCTCCCCGGCCGCGCGACCCCGCTCGAGGCGTACGAGAACCCACAGCCGCGCATCCACGAGTACGGCGAGGAAGGCAACGTGCACAAGCGCGTCTCGTTCCGCTTCGGCGACACCGACCGGGGGTTCGAGAGCGCCGACCGCATCTTCGAGGACGTGTTCTTCTTCCAGGGGAACACGCACCTCCCGATCGAGCAGCACGCGACGGTCGCCTCCCCCGACCCCGACGGCAAGCTCGTCGTCTGGTCCTCGACGCAGGTGCCGCACTACCTCCACCGCTCGCTCGCCCGCGCTCTCGAGATCCCCGCCGCCCACATCCGCGTGATCGCGACCCCCAACGGCGGGGGCTTCGGCGGGAAGACCGACCCGTTCTCCCACGAGATCGTGGTGGCGCGGGCCGCGATGATCCTGGGCCGTCCGGTGAAGATCGGCCTGACGCGCGAGGAGGTCTTTTACTGCCACCGCGGCCGCCATCCGGTGCTCATGAAGTTCAAGACCGGGGTGAAGGCGGACGGCTCGATCACCGCGATGCACCTGAAGACTTTCATCGACGGCGGCGCGTACGGCAGCTACGGGGTCGCCTCGACGTTCTACACCGGCGCGTTGCAGACCGTGACCTACCGGATTCCGCGCTATCGCTTCGAGGCGTGCCGGATGTTCACGAACAAGCCTCCGTGCGGCCCCAAGCGCGGCCACGGCACCCCGCAACCTCGCTTCGGCCAGGAGGTCCAGCTCGACAAGATCGCGGAGGCGCTGACGCTCGACCCCGCCGAGCTGCGGCTGCGCATCGTCGAGACGCCGGACACGACGACCGCGAACTACATGCACGTGACCACGATCGGCCTTGCGGATTGCATCAAGTCGGTCGTCCGCCGCTCGGACTGGGCGGGCCGCTATCGCAAGCTCCCGCATGGCAAAGGCCTGGGCCTCGCGTGCTCGTCGTACCTCTCCGGCGCGGGCCTGCCGATCTACTGGAACAAGCTCCCGCACTCCGGCGTGCAGCTCAAGCTCGACCGCAGCGGCGGCGTCACCGCCTTTTGCGGCGCGACCGAGGTCGGGCAGGGCTCCGACGACGTGCTCGTCAACATCGTCTCGGAGATCCTCGGCATCGACCCCTTCGACGTGCGGGCGGTGACCGGCGACACCGACCTGACCCCGGTGGACCTCGGAAGCTACTCGAGCCGCGTGACGCTGATGATGGGGAACGCGGCGATCCAGGCGGCCGAGCGCGCGCGGGACCTCCTCGCCCAGGCCGCCGGCAAGAAGCTCGACGTCCCGAAAGACCGCCTCGTCTTCGCCGACCGCCGCGTCTTCGACACCGAGGACCCGAACAAGGGCATGACGTTCCAGGAAGCGGTGATCGCGGCCGAGGAGATGCACGGCACGCTCGGGACGACCGGCTCGTACACGCCCCCGCGCTCCCCCGCCCGCTACAAGGGCGGCGGCGTCGGCCCCTCGCCGGCGTACTCGTACACGGCGTGCGTCGTCGAGGTGGAGGTCGATCCGGTCACCGGCTGGATCAACGTTCCGAAGGTCTGGATCGCGCACGACATCGGCCGCGCGCTGAACCCCGTGCTCGCGCGCGGGCAGGTCGAAGGCTCGGTCTACATGGGCCTCGGCGAGGCGCTCATGGAAGAGCAGGTTTTCCGCCGCCTGCCGCCGCGCCTGTCGCACGCGATCGTCCACAAGTTCCCGTCGATCCTCGAATACAAGTCGCCGACCTCGCTCGACATGCCGGAGATCGACACGGAGCTGATCGAGCACCCCGACCCGCGCGGGCCCTTCGGTGCCAAGGAGGTCGGCCAGGGGCCGCTCCTGCCGATCATGCCTGCGGTCGCAAACGCGGTGTACGACGCGGTCGGCGTGCGCATCGACGAGGTCCCGATCACGCCCGAGAAGATCGTCAAGGCGCTCGACGACAAGGCGAAGGGGAAGCCCGGGCGCTACGGGCCGGATTCGTTCCCCGACATCGCCTACCCCGAGCCGATGATCGTGCCGACTCCGTGGGAGGGGGGCGACGGGAACGCGACCAACGACCCCGAGCGCAAGCGGGCCGCGAAGATGGCGGAGAAGAGCTGACGCCATGATGCGCCTCCCCCACTTCGAGTTCCGCGCGCCGAAAACGGCGCTGGAAGCGGCGTCGATCCTCGCCGACCATCAAGCCGGCGATGCGATGCTGCTCGGAGGCGGGACGGACCTCGTTCCGAACATGAAGCGGCGCCAGCAGACACCGAAGATGCTCATCGGGCTTCGCAACGTCGCCGAGCTCCACAAGATCAGCAACGGGAACGGCATGGTGATCGGCTCGGGCGTGACGTTAACCGCGCTCGGTGGCGACCCCCGCATCCAGGAGCACTACACCGGCCTGTACCAGGCCGCCTCGCAGATCGCGACACCGCACTTGCGCAACATGGGGACCATCGGCGGCAACATCTGCCTCGACACCCGCTGCAACTACTACGACCAGAGCTACGAGTGGCGGAAGGCGATCAACTTCTGCATGAAGAAGGACGGCGGGACCTGCTGGGTCGCGCCCAGCTCCGACCGGTGCCTCGCCGTCTCGTCCACCGATACGGCGCCGATACTGATCGCCCTCGGCGCCAAGGTGACGCTCGTCTCCAAGCGCAGCCGTGGCCGCATCGTGCCGCTGGTCGATCTTTACCAGAACGACGGCATTCACTATCTAACGCGCCGCGCCGACGAGGTCCTGACCCACGTGCTCCTCCCCGCGCTTCCCGGCTGGAAGAGCGTCTACTGGAAGCTGCGCCGCCGCGGGAGCTTCGACTTCCCCGTGCTCTCCGTCGCCGCCGCGATCCGGGCGCGCACCGACGGCACGATCGAGGAAGCGCGGATCGTGCTCGGTGCCGTCGCCTCATGTCCGCTCAACGCCTCCGACGCCGCGAGCTACCTGGTCGGCAAGAAGCTCGCAGACGACGCCACGATCGCCGAGGCCGCCGATCGGGCGTTCGCCCACGCCAAGCCGATGGACAACACCGACTTCGTCCTCCACTGGCGCAAGCGCGTCGTGCGGGAGTTCGTCACCTACGCGCTCCGCGAGCTGCGCGGCGAGGACATGCGGGAGACGAGGCGGAAGATGGGGCGGCAGGACTTGGTGGCACTTCCGACCGTCTAGAAGGGCAACGGCTTTCCGGTCACGCGGTGGTGAAGCACGTCTGGGTCGAGATCGACGCCGTTCGGCCACCGGATCGTTCCCGCCGCGCGGCTTACCTTGACCTTCGCGAAGTAGGTCGGGTCCTTGAGGGCGGCGAACAAGTTTTGGAACGGCCGGAGATGGGGCTCTCATCCAGAGGCGGTGCGCACCGAGCGGCTTCACCGATACCACGTGTCTCAGCTCGCCAACGCTCCTATTCAAGCGGCGCGATCCTCCGAAGCGGTTGATTCCTTCTCGCGAGATCCCAATCCTCCAAGAGCTCCGCTCGATGCAACGAGGCCCATTCTAGCGCGAGGCTCTTCGCTCGCCTGGGGATTCGACCGCGGATGAGTCGGAGACTCCGGATGTCGATGACCGGTGATTCCTCGCTTCACGTGTCGTCGCCCAAACTCCCGGGTGATCGGAGATGGGTTGCAACTGGGATACTCGTTTCGAGCTAATCTCCCGGCATGATTTCGACCGTACTCCTCGCTCTCTCGATGGCCGTCACCTTCGACGACCTCCCCGCGCAGGGATTCGAGCGTGCCTCGGCGGGGCAGGCCAAGCTGATCAACAAGCAGATCGTCGCGACGCTCAAGAAGCGCGCGATTCCGGCCGTCGCGTTCGTCAACGAACAAGGGCTCGAGACCGACGGCAAGGTCGATTCCAAGCGCGTCGCCGCGCTGAACTTCTGGCTCGACGCCGGTCTCGAGCTGGGGAACCACACCTACTCCCATCCCAGCTTGCACAAGGTGCCGCTCGATCAGTACTTGCGGGAGATCGCCGACGGGGAGCGCGTGACGCGCCCGCTCGTCGAGGGTCGTGGTGGGGCGTACCGGTGGTTCCGGCATCCCTACCTGCAGACCGGCCGCGACCTCGAGACCAAGCACGCGGTCGAGGCTTACCTCGCCGACCATGCCTACCGGGTGGCGCCGGTCACGATCGACAACAGCGAATGGGTCTACGCGCGGGCCTACGCGTTGGCGCGCCGGCGCGGAGACGAGGCGACGCAGATCCGGCTTGCCACCTCCTACATCGACTACATGATGCGGGTGGTCGTGTACTACGAGAAGCAGACCGAGCTGCTCTTCGGCCGGCAGATCCCGCAGGTGCTGCTCGTGCACGCGAACTCGCTCAACGCCGACCACTTCGACGAGCTCGCCGACGCGATCGCGGCGCGCGGGTACCGCTTCGTGACCCTCGACGAGGCCGTCGCGGACGACGCGTA
>Ga0137436_1000047_pt1 | contig 40580 bp, 31 predicted proteins | sample EasRivERMGT119_2_FD_102328 | JGI IMG/M metagenome (GOLD analysis project Ga0137436, IMG submission 102328) | Soil microbial communities from meander-bound floodplain in the East River, Colorado, USA - East River MetaG ERMGT119_2 | ecosystem: Environmental > Terrestrial > Soil > Floodplain ...
GCGCTGTCGGGCCGGCGCGCCTTCGCGGATCAATCGCCGGTGCAGCTTCTGGCGAGGTACCGGGTGGAGCGGCGGGCCGGGCTTCCCGCAGGTGCGCTCGATGCCGCGATCGATCGGGCCGCGGCCCTGCCGCTTTCCGACGTCAACGCGTTCATCCGCGACTACTACGACCCGGCGGCATTCTCGATGCTCCGCGCGGTTCCCCGCTAGAATCGGGCGTGATGAAGGCCGTCACTTCGTTCGCCGAGCAGGTCGCCCAGGGGATCCCCGACGAGCTGCCGGAAGCGCCCGCGAATGACCCGGAGGTGAGCCACGCCCCGCCGCGACGCGACGTCTTGAGCCGCGGCGAAAAGGCGCTGGCCCTCCGGAACGCTCTGCGCTACGTCCCGTCCCGTCACCATCGCGCGATGGCGCCGGAGCTCGCCAAGGAGCTCGCGACCGACGGCCGCATCTACATGCGGCGCTACCGCCCGCACTACGAGATGCGGGCGCGGCCGATCGCCGAGTATCCGGCGCGGTGCCGGGCGGCTGCGGCGATCATGGGGATGATCCAGAACAACCTCGACCCAAAGGTCGCCCAGCACCCCCACGAGCTGATCACCTACGGCGGCAACGGGACCGTCTTCCAGAACTGGGCGCAGTACCGCCTGACGATGCGCTACCTCGCGGAGATGACCGAGGAGCAGACGCTCGTCCTGTACTCCGGGCACCCCCTGGGGCTGTTCCCCTCGCACGAGGACGCCCCGCGCCTGGTCGTCACCTGCGGGATGGTGGTCCCGAACCACTCGAGCCCGGACGACTACGAGCGGCTGGCGGCGCTGGGGGTCACGAGCTACGGGCAGATGACGGCCGGAAGCTTCATGTACATCGGCCCTCAGGGGATCGTGCACGGCACGACGATCACGCTGCTCAACGCGGGGCGGCTCTACCTCGGCACCGGCGAGGACGGGCTCTCCGGCAAGGTGTTCGTCACCTCGGGGCTCGGCGGGATGAGCGGCGCGCAGGCCAAGGCGGCGGTGATCGCGGGCGCCGTGGGGGTCGTGGCCGAGGTCGACCCGAAGGCGGTGGAGCTGCGCCGGTCGCAGGGTTGGGTCATGGAGGTGGAGCGGGATCTCGACCGGCTCCTCGCCCGGATCGATCGGGCGCGCACGGCGCGCGAGGCCGTATCGATCGCCTACCTGGGGAACATCGTCGACCTGTGGGAGCGCCTCGTCCAGGACGGCGTCGCGATCGAGCTCGGCTCGGACCAGACGTCCCTCCACAACCCCTACGCCGGCGGCTACTACCCCGCCGGGATCCCATTCGACGACGCCCGCACGATGATGCGCCACGAGCCCGCCCGCTTCCGCGACGAGGTGCAGGCGAGCTTGCGGCGCCACGTCACGGCGGTGAACCAGATGGCCGCGCGGGGGATGAGGTTCTGGGACTACGGCAACGCGTTCCTGCTCGAGGCGGCGCGCGCCGGCGCCGACGTGTCACGTCCGGACGGGTCGTTCCGGTATCCGAGCTACGTCGAGGACATCATGGGTCCGATGTGCTTCGACTTCGGGTTCGGCCCGTTCCGCTGGGTGTGCACGAGCGGCGACGCGGCGGACCTTTCGCGCACGGACGCGATCGCCGCCCGCGTGCTCGAGGAGATGGCCTCCGACGCCCCCGGGGAGATCCGGCAGCAGATCCAGGACAACCTCAGGTGGATCCTGGGTGCTTCGGCCAACCGCCTCGTCGTGGGAAGCCAGGCGCGGATCCTCTACGCGGACGCCGCGGGGCGGGAGCGGATCGCGCTCTCGTTCAACGACGCGATCGCGCGGGGCGAGATCGGCGCACCGGTCGTGCTGGGGCGCGATCACCACGACGTGTCGGGGACCGACTCGCCCTACCGCGAGACCGCGCACATCCGCGACGGGAGCAACCTTGCCGCCGACATGGCGGTGCACAACGTCATCGGCGACGCGTTCCGTGGCGCGACGTGGGTCTCGCTCCACAACGGCGGCGGTGTCGGATGGGGCGAGGCGATCAACGGCGGCTTCGGGATGGTCATCGACGGAAGCCAGCGGGCCGCCCGGAAGATCCGCGACATGATTCGGTGGGACGTCCACAACGGCATCGCGCGCCGCGCCTGGGCGCGCAACCCCGGCGCCGAGTTCGCGATCACGCGCGCGATGAACCTCGATCCGCGGTTGAGCGTGACCATGCCCGAGCACGCCGACGATGCTCTCGTCGACGCGGCGCTCGGCGAAAACAGTGCCTGACACCCTTTGGAGGAAGCGATGCTCAAGTCCGCCACGATTGGGTCGGTGACGCTCGTCCTGCTGGCCGCGCTGGGCTGTCAGGGCGCGCACAAGTCCGCGGGGACCTCGTCGTCCGTGGCGCCGGGCCAGAAGGGCGCCACCGCGAAGCTCGAGCCGAAAAGCGGGAGCCAGGTAAAGGGCACGGCGTTCTTCGTCGAGAAGGACGGCGGGGTGACCCTCGTCCTCGAGGTCACGGGGCTTGCCCCGGGCGAGCACGCGTTCCATCTCCACGAGAAGGGCGACTGCAGCGCACCGGATGCGACCTCCGCCGGCGGCCACTGGAACCCGACCACGGAGGACCACGGGAAGTGGGGGACGCATCCGTTCCACCGTGGGGACGTCGCGAACCTGACCGCCGACGCGACCGGCAAGGCGACGCTGACCTTCTCCACCCCGCTGTGGTCGATCGGAGGGGACCCCACCCGCGACGTGGTGGGGCACGCGCTGATCATCCACGCCAAGGCGGACGACTTCAAGACGCAGCCCACGGGCGATGCCGGCGGGCGGGTGGCGTGCGGAGTCGTCCAGAAGGACTAGCCTTCCGACCTCTCGCAGCGCACCACGTAGCGCCACGGCGAGTGGAGCCAGCCGCGGAACGGGAAGCACGTCACGAGGACGAGCCTGTCGGGGGACGCCTCGGCGTCCACGCTGCGGTCGTCGAAGCGCACGACGCCGCACGACGCGATCCGATACGCCGCCCGCGCGCCTGCCGGCTGCTCGAGCACGATCATGTCGCCGGGCGCGAGCTTCTCCAGAAATGCCGCCCACGAATCGCGATGGCCCGCGATGACCGACGTCCCGTCGATGCGCCCCAATCCGAACGCGAGCGCGCTCCCGCTGGCATTCGAGAGCACGGCGCGCTTGACTCCCAGCCGGGGGACCGAAAGGCGCGCGACCGGGTGCATGTCGGCCGAGGGCCACGGGCGGCGGGTGACCCCGTCCCGGAGCGTCTCTTCGAGCGCGCGGTCGATGAGCACGACGCCGACGGCGCCCTTGATCTTCACGTAGCCCGCATGCGCGAGGAGCGCCGTACCCGGGAGAAGGAGGATCGCACCCAGGAGCAGCGCTCCCCGCCGGCGGCTCACGCGATCCCTCCACGCGTGAGGCGGAGCACGCCGATCACGACGAGGCCGCCCAGGGGGAGCAGGACGCCGAGGGCGAAGAGGAGCGGCTCCTCCGTCCCGCCCGCCGGAAGCTCGTCCAGGCCTTCGCGAGAGCAGCAACAGTGCTCCTCCTCGCTCTCCTCCTCGACGACCACGAAGCTCGTGTAGGCGGTCACGAGGGAGAAACGCTTGGCCAGATCGACGACGTCGGTGCGGACCACGGCGGGATCGGCGCCAGCACGCTTCGAATCCTCGAGCGCCTCGATGCGCGCGCGGGCCCATCGCGTCGCAGCACCCGAGCCCTCTTTCGCCTCGACCACGGGCAGGTCGATCGTCACGGGACCGCCGCGGGCGCGCCCCCACACCGAGAGCTTCGGGATCGTGCGTCCCGGTGCGAGCCGCGCGGTGATGGTCAGCGGACGGCCGGCGTAGAGGTCGGGGATTCGCCGCCCCGCCAGGTCGAGATCCGCGGCGTCGACGCCGAGGACGGCGAGGTCGCCGACGACGGCGCGCTCGGTGCGCGTGAGGAGCGCGTCGATCCGCTCCTTCACCTCGTCGACCGAGCCCACGAACTCCGCGACACCGCGCCCGCTACGGGCGAGCTTCTGCATGAGCCACCGGTTGGGGGCTGCCCCGATCCCCACGACGTGGAGGCGAGTCTCGCCGAGGGAGCCCTCGACCGCCTCGAGCACCTCCTCCTCGTTTCCCACGGCGCCGTCGGTGATCAGCACGACGCGTTGCAGCGCGCGGGGATCGCCGCGCGCGGACTGAGCGAGCGCCTCGAGAAGCGCCGGAAGGATCTCGGTCCCGCCTCCGGCGCGCAGGCCTTCGACCCACGCGCGTGCGGCGGCGAGCTCGGCGGGGCGCGCCGGCTCGAAACGGCCGTGGTACGACTCGAAGCCGTCGTTGAACCGGATCATCGCGAACGAGTCCTCCGGCCTCAGGCGGTCGAGGGCGGCGAGGAGCGCCTCCCTTGCTCGCAGGATCGACGGCCCCTCCATCGAGCCGGAGACGTCGACGACGAAGACCGTCTGCGTCGGGAGCGTACGGGAGGCGTCGTCGCCGAGGTCGGGCGGAAGAACCGTGACGCTGAGATAGCGGCCGTCCTCGCGATCCTCCACGACGCCTCCGGCGAAGGGCGCCGAGGCCGAGACCGGCTTCCACCTGAGGACGAAGTCGCGGTCCGCGGGCCCTCCCGTCGCAACGGAGACCTCGGGTGCGTTGGAGGGTCGGGTCAGGACGTGCGAAGGAGAGCGGACCCACTCGACCGGGAAGCCAGGCTCGAGCAGGGCACGCACGGTCGCGTTGGGAACGCTCGCGCTGCAGACGGGATCGGTTTCGCCCGGCTTGTACCGCGGCGTGATCGTGAGGGGAAAGGCGGTCGTGAAGACTCCATCCTGCCAGTCCGCCTCGTCGAGGAAGGAGAGCGTCACGGAGACCTCGGAGCCGGCTGGGATGTTCGCAACCGAGGTTCTGAAGATGTTCGGACGGTGCTGTTCCACGAGCCCGGCCCGCTTCCCCCCAACCTTGGCGCGCTCGAACGTCCTGCGCGCCTCCTCTTTCTCCTGGATCTCGCCGACCCAGCTCCGGCCGTCGACAGAGAGCGAGAGATAGTCGACTGCGGCTCCCTCCGGGAGGGGGAACACGTACGTCCCGTCGATCGCCTCTCCGCCGGGGTTGACGAAGCGCTGCTCGATCGTTCCGCGCACCGACGTACCGTTAACCTCGAGGTCGACGGTGAGATCGACGATCGGAAGCTCGACGCGGCCGGAGGCGGTTTCGGCGACGAGCGCCCCGGTCCCCGGGTCCTCCTGGGCGGCCGCCCCGGCGCACAGCACCGAGGCGGCCGCGAGCAGAACGAGCGGACGCACGGATTACTCCGAGGCCGCGACGGCCGGAGCGCTCGCGAGCGGCGAGGGGCCGAGGCGGGTGAGCGAGGCCAGCGCGTGCTTCGTGTCGCCGGCGTCGAGGGCGGCCTGGTATTCGATCCGCGCTTCGTCGAGGCGGCCGGTCCGCTCGTAGGCGACGCCGAGGTTGTTCCTCACGTACGAGACGTGCGGGAGGCTCGATCTCGCGGACTCGAGATGCTCGACCGCATCCGCGAATCGTCCGCGCTGGATCAGCAGGAGCCCGAGCGTGTTGGCGGCGTGGCCGTCATCGGGGTCGATCCCGCGCGAGGCGAGCAGCGAGGCCTCGGCCTCGTCCGCGCGTCCGAGCGCGAGCAGGGCGCGGCCCTCCTGGTGGAGCGCGACGGCGGAGCCGGGATCGATCTCGAGGGCCTTGGTCGCGGCCTCGAGGGCCCCGGGCGCGGCGCCGCGGTCCATGCGGACGCGGGCGAGGTTGATCCACGACTTCGGACGCGTCGCGTCTACGGCGAGGCTGGACTCGAGGGCCCGCTCCGCCCCTTCGAGGTCGCCGATCTTCCAGCGCGACAGTCCGAGGAGGTAGGAGGCGTACGCGTCGCCGGGGCGCCCGGACACGGCGATCTCGAGCTTCCGTGCCGCCTCGGCGAATCCGCCGCTTTCATACGCGGCCACACCCTCGACCCACGCGCTCTTGGCGGTCGCGGGGTCCACGGGCGAGACGGGGAGCTGAGCGGGAAGATCGGTGTCGACCCGCGCCGGAGCCGAGAGCCTCGCCGTCTCCGTCTCCGTGGCGGCGGGCGTGGCATCTTGCGTGACGTCCAGGCCGCCGCACGCCGAGAGGACGCAGCCGGCAGCCAGCAGACCGAGGCACTTGCTGTTCATGGCGGACCATCCTTCGACCCGGGGAAGCTCCTGTGGGGGAGGGCCGGGCTGACCCGAGGGATGGCGAGGCGCGTGCCACGCGGCGAGGTGGAGATCTCGCGGTTATCGCGTAGGGCCGGATCTCGCGCCGTGTCCCGCCGCCCACGGCCGTGGGCGCCGGGACACGAGAAACGGGGACATCTATTTCGGTTGCTGTCCCCGTTTCTCCCGCAGCTTGTGCTTGGCGTACTCGACGACGATCGGCAGGAGCGACACCGCCACGATCGTGAGCACCACGACCGAGAAGTTGTCCCTGACGATCGGGATGTTGCCGAAGGCGTACCCGGCCCCGAGGCACGCGAAGACCCAGAAGAGCCCCCCCGCCACGCTGTAGGCGAGGAAGCGCGCGTAGGCCATCCGTCCGATCCCCGCGACGAAGGGCGCGAAGGTCCGCACGATCGGCACGAAGCGGGCCATGATGATCGTCTTCCCTCCGTGCCTCTCGTAAAACGCGTGCGTCCGGTCGAGGTGCTCGCGCTTCAACCAGCGGGTCTTCGACGTGAAGGCGCGCGGGCCGACGGTTCGCCCGATGTAGTAGTTCGTGTTGTCCCCCAGCATCACCGCGAGCGGCAGGAGGACCAGGAGGATCCGAACGTCGAGCGCCCCCGTCGCCGCCAGCGCGCCGCACGCGAACAGGAGCGAGTCGCCGGGGAGGAACGGCGTGACCACGACTCCGGTCTCGAGGAAGAGGATCGCGGCGAGCAGCCCGTACACCGCGTTGCCGTAGCGCGCGACCATCTCGGCGAGGTGCTTGTCGAGGTGGAGGAACATGTCCAGGAGCGTCTCGATCAAGACTCGTCCTCGGCGGGACGCTCGATCCCGAGGGCCTTCAACTTCTTGTAGAGGTGGCTCCTCTCCAGGCCGAGCTGTTCCGCGGTACGCGTCATGCGCCACCGGTTGCGCTCGAGGGCGGCGAGAACGGTCGCCCGCTCGAACGCTTCGACGAGGGACGCCAGCGTTCCGGTGGCGCCCGGGGGCGCCGTCACGGTCGCTCCCGCCGGGGCCCCGGCGAGGAAGAGCAGGTCCTGGGCGTCCACCTCCGCACGGGGCGACAGGATGGCGACGCGTTCCATCGCGTTGCGCAGCTCGCGCACGTTTCCCGGCCACCGGTGGGACGCGAGCGCAGCGGCTCCGGCGTCGCCCAGTCGTTTCGGCCGCACGCGGTTCCTCCGGCAGGCAAGCTCCAGGAAGTGCGCCGCGAGCGCGGGGATGTCGGAGCCGCGCTCGCGCAGCGGCGGCACCGTGACCGGGACGACGTCGAGACGGTGATAGAGGTCGCGCCGGAAGCGCCCCGCCTCGACCTCGGCCGCAAGGTCGCGGTTGGTGGCGGCGACGAGCCGCACGTCGACGCGCTCGGCCCCCGTGCCTCCCAAGCGCTCCACTTCGCCCGACTCGAGGACGCGGAGGAGCTTCGGCTGGAGCTGGAGCGGGATCTCGCCGACCTCGTCGAGGAACAGGGTGCCGCCGTCGGCCTGGGAGAACTTTCCCCGGCGCGCCTCGGTCGCCCCGGTGAAGGCGCCGCGGACGTGACCGAACAACTCGCTTTCGAACAGCGTCTCGGGGATCGCGGCGCAGTTGACGGTGACGAACGGCCGCGCCCTGCGCGGGCTGCCGTCGTGAATCGCCCGTGCGGCGAGCTCCTTGCCGGTGCCGTTCTCGCCGAGGACGAGGACCGTCGCCTGCGTGGGGGCGACGCGGGAGAGGGTCTCGCGGAGCGCGCGGATGGGTAGGGCGTCGCCTAAGATCCCCGCTCCGGCGCCGGCCTCGTCCGCCAGGCGGCGGTTCTCCGAGACGAGCCGGCCGCGGTCCAAGGCATGCCCGATCGCGAGCAGGATCCGCTCCATCGAGGGCGGCTTCTCGATGAAGTCGAACGCGCCCAGCTTGACCGCGCGCACGGCGCGCTCGATCGTGCCGTGGGCGGTGAGGACGATCGCCGGGATCGCGATCCCGCGATCGCGCATCGCCTCGAGGGTCTGAAGGCCGTCCATCCGCGGCATCTCGACGTCGAGCAGCATCGCGTCGGCACCCTCGGCTTCGAGGTGCGCCAGCGCTTGTTCCCCGTGCTCGGCCTCGGCCGTCTTGAATCCCTCGAGGCGCAATCCGCGGGCGATCGTCGCGCGGATGTTCCTCTCGTCGTCGACGATCAGGATGGTCGGCATTGCGACGATGATAAGGGGGTCCGACCCCGTTTCAGATGACGATCGTGATGACGGCGCCGCCCCCCGCGGCGTTCGCCGCGTCGATCGAGCCGCCGTGCTCGGCGACGATGCGGCGCGCGATCGCGAGGCCCAGACCGGTCCCGCCGCGGTCGCGCCGGGTCGTGACGTACGGCTCGAACGCCTTCTTCAGCGCGTCGGGTGGAAACCCGGGCCCCGAGTCGCGGATCCGAAAGACCGCCCGGCCGGAGGCGTCGGCGCCGAGGGTCGCCTCGAGAGCCGGCCCGGCCGTTCCCTCCATCGCGTCGAGCGCGTTTTGGATCACGTTGCGAAGCGCGCGGCCGAGCTGCTCCGGATCCGCGCGAAACGACGCGGGTGCAGCGCGGTCGTCGAGCGCCACGCGCACGCCGGAACGCTCCATCCGGGCCTGGTACAGCGCCATGGCCGAGGCGAGCACGGCCCGGGGATCGCACGGCTGGATCTGGGGGGAGGGGAGCCGCGCGAACTGGGAGAACTCGTCCACGAGCGCCGCGAGAGAGCCGACCTCCTCGAGGATCGTCCCGGTCTCCTCGTCGAAGGCGCGATCGAACTCGGCCGGTGCGCGCTCGCGAGTCTTCCGGAGGTTCTCCACCGCGAGCCGGATCGGCGACAGGGGGTTCTTCACCTCGTGCGCGAGGCGGCGGGCCATCTCCTCCCACGCGGCGACCCGCTCCGCGGCGACCCGCTTCTCCTCGCTCGCCGAGAGACCCTCGAGCATCCGGTCGAACGCGGCGGTCAGGCGCCCGGTCTCGTCCTTCTCGGGCATGAGGATGAGCGGAGCGCGATGGCGCTCCGAGATCGCCTCGGCCCGCTCGGTCAGCGCGCGGATCGGCTGCGCGATCCGGGCGGCGAGCAGCATGCCGAGGAGAAGCGCCGCGGCGAGCGCGGCGGCCGCGGTGCCCGCGAACGCCCCGAGCAGCTCGCGCCGCACCTCCTTCGGGTCCGCGGCGGTCACGCGGATGCAAAGGCTCGTGCCCGGCGCGACGCTCGTCTCCGCGCGGGGCGTGCCGCACGCCCCCTCGGGGTCGCCCCCGATCCGCGCCTCGCCGCCGGCGACCGCGGCCACCCGCGCGAGGAAGCGCTCTCCGAGATCGCGCTCGGCGACGAGGCTCAACGATTCGGAGCCGCCGTCGACGGTCCGGGTTTGCGAGAGCGTCGCCGCTTCCGCCGGGGGCGCGCCCCAGCTCGCGAGCACCGTCCCCGATCCCCCGAGGAGGCGGATCCGGTCGAGCCCGAAGTCCTGAGCCAGCCCGCGGGCGACCGGCGATGCCAGCCCCTCGGGTCCCCGGAGCAGGGCGGCGATTCCGTCGCGGTTCGCCCGTAGGTCGGCCGCGGCCCGGTCGGCGGCGTCCGCGAGTCCCGCCCGCTCCTCCTCGAGGAGCACCCCCGCCTGCCGGGCCGCCTGCGCCACCCGGGCCTCGGTCTCCGAGGCGGCGCGGCGGCGCGCTTGCAGCAGGGGCACGGTGACGACGACGGCCGTCGGGACGAGGGCGGCGAGCGCGAGCGCGATGACCAGGCGCGATCGCAGGGTCATGGAATCCGGCGCAGGGCAGGCGAAAGTCCGTCGACCATGGTCGCTCCGGCGCCCATCCTACCCGCGGCGAGTCGACTTTTCGGGGGGCCACCGCGTACCACCCGATGTCCCCGGGTTGGGACCGACGCCCGATGGGCGACAAGGAGACGTCAGTGATGGAGGATCGCACGATGAGCCGCTCGTTGAAGATCGCCGCGGCCGCCAGCGCCGCAGGCGCGGCCTGCCTGAGCCTCGGGTTGTTCCTCGCGATCGCGAAGGACAGCCGGGCGGGCGACGCCGCGACGTGGACGGTGGACGGCGACGACGACGTGATCAAGCAGAAGAGCGTCCGCGTCATCAACCTGTCGAATGGCGAAGACGTCGACGACGCGTACGACGGAAAGAGCGGCTACTTGGGCGTCGATGTCCGCGAGGACACCAAGTCCGACGAGGGCGGGGCGTACGTCAACCACGTCGTCCAGGACTCCCCGGCGGCCAAGGGCGGGATGAAAGACGGCGACGTGATCGTCGGGTTCGGCGGCGACGTCGTTCGCGGGCCGGCGAAGCTCACCCAAAAGATCCACGCGACCAAACCGGGCGACAAGATCCAGCTCGACGTCCGTCGCGACGGCCGCACCCAGAAGCTCACGGTCGAGATGGGCAAGCGCCCCGAGGCCTGGCGGATGTACTGGAACGGCGACGACCTCGCGCCGCTCGACGAGGAGCAGGCCCGCGCGCTGCGCGAGAGCCTCAAGGGCCTCGAGGGTCTCAAGGATCTCGGGCCCCAGATCGAGCAAGGTCTCAAGGGGAAGGTGAAGGTCTACACGCCCCGCGGCGGCGGGTTCGGCTACTGGTTCGGCCGCAAGCCGATCCTGGGCGTCGAGCTGGTGAACACCACCGAGGAGCTGCGCGAGGCGCTGGGCGCGCGCAAGGACGCGGGCGTGCTGGTCGGCAAGGTCATCGCGGACTCCGCAGCCGAGAAGGCGGGTGTGAAGGCGGGCGACATCATCGTCTCCGTCGACGGCGCGGCCGTCGTGGACCCCGGCGAGCTCGGCGGCGAGATCGAAGAGCGGGAGGGGAAGACGATCGACCTGGAGATCATCCGCGACAAGCGGGCGATCCATCTCAAGGTGACGCTCCCCGCCGCCGAGGAGGACGACATGCCGCGCGGGCCTCGCGCGCAGATCCTGCGGATCCCCGCCGTCGCCCCCCGGGCCCCCTTGGCGCCGCCCGTGCCGGTGAACGCGCTCACGCCTCCGGCTCCTCCCGCGCCCCCGGCCCCGCCGGCCTTGCCGCGGGCGCTCGCCACGGTCTTCGTCTAGGGCTCTTCTTGCCGGTCCTCGTCCCTCCCCACTACAATCGCGCGCTTCACGCGAACGTGGGGAGGGACGCATGCTTCCGATCTCCAGACGCTCGAGAGAACTCGGCACCGAGAACGCGTTCGTCGTCCTAGGCGAGGTCGCGAAGCTCGTCGCGTCGGGGAAGGACATCGTTTCCTTCTGCATCGGGCAGCCCGATTTCCCCACGCCGGACCACATCCGCCTCGCGGGGATCCAGGCGATCACGAAGGGGATGACGGGCTACACCCCCTCGCCCGGCATCCCCGAGCTGCGCGAAGCGGTCGCGCGGTACTTCACCCGGACGCGCGGGGTGACCGTCGCGCCGGAGGAGGTCGTCTGCGGCTGCGGCGGCAAGCCGTTCATCGGGTACACGATCCTCTCCGTGATCGATCCCGGAGAGGGGCACGAGGTCATCTACCCCAACCCGGGGTTTCCGATCTACGAGGCGCAGATCAAGGCGCACGGCGGCGTGGCGGTTCCACTCCCGCTGCGGGAGTCCCGCGGTTTCAACTTCGACATCGAGGAGCTGAAGCGGAAGATCAACGGGAAGACCCGCCTGCTCATCCTCTGCAGCCCGGGTAACCCGACCGGGAATCTCCTCTCGAAAGCCGAGCTCGAGGAGATCGCGCGCCTGTGCGCCCCGTACGAGAACCTGTGGATCTACTCCGACGAGGTGTACTCGGGCCTCGTCTACGACGGCGCGTTCGCCTCGATCGCCGCCTGCGCGCACATGAAGGAGCGGACGATCATCGCGGACTCCGCGTCGAAGACGTACGCGATGACGGGCTGGCGGATCGGGTACGCGGCGAACGCGGCGCTGTCCCCGGTCTTCACCCGGTGGGTCACCAACACCGACTCCTGCCCGCCGCACCCGAATCAGTGGGCCGTCGTCGAGGCGCTCAACGCCTCGCAAGCCCCCTCGGACCGCATGCGCGACGTCTTCCACGAGCGCCGCGACCGCATCGTCGCCGGCCTCAACCGGATCCCCGGGTTCACCTGCCAGAGCCCCGGGGGCGCCTTCTACGTCTGGCCGAACGTCACCGACGCATGCCGGCGCGTCGGTGCCGCGTCGAGCGAGGACCTGCGCCAGCGGCTCCTCCACGAGGCGGGGGTCGCGGTCCTTGCCGATATCCACTTCGGGACACCGGACCCCGCCGAGGGGCAGCACATCCGCTTCTCGTACGCATCGTCCTTCGAGGCGATCGACGCCGGCCTCGAGCGCATCCGCGACTTCATGAAGAAGAACACCCGATGAGCAAGATCGCAGCGCCCCCGCCGACCCCTGCGACCGTCGAAGCGCTCCTCGCCTCGTCCGAGCGCGAGTTCGCGCAGTGGGAGGTCGTGAAGGACCTCGTGGACGAGTGCATCGACCTCATGCTCAACCACCGCCAATCCGGACACCCCGGAGGCTCGCGGTCGAAGGTGCACACGCTCCTGGCGACGCTCCTTTCGGGGGCGATGCGCTTCGATCTCCTCCGCCCGTGGCGCCCGTTTTCCGACCGGTTCGTCCTCTCGGCAGGGCATACGGTGCCGCTGATCTACGCGACGCTCGCCACGCTCAACGAGATCGTGAGGCGCCGGCACGCGGCGGGGGGCGGCGAGCGCTTCGCGTTCCCCGACGAGGGGCGCTGGGCGCTGCTCCCGGACGACCTGCTCAAGCTGCGGCGCCGCGGCGGGCTTCCCGGACACGCGGAGATGGAGGGGAAGACCCTCTTCCTCAAATGGAACACGGGCCCCTCGGGGCACGGGATGCCCCCTGCGGCCGGCGAGGCGGTCGCCCTCAAGCTGGCCGGTGCCGAGGACGTCAAGGTCTTCGTCATGGAGGGCGAGGGGGGGCTCACTCCCGGCGCCTCCCACGAGACCAAGAACTCGGCGTGGGGTCTGGGCCTCTCGAACCTCGTCTTCCTGGTCGACTGGAACGACTACGGGATCGACGACAACGCGTGCTCCTCGGTCGTCCACGGGACCCCCGTCGACTGGTTCGCGCCGTACGGGTGGCGCGTCGTCGGTACCGAGCAAGGGTCGGAGTGGGCGCCCGTGACGCGGGCCGTTCTGGAAGGCGCGCGCGGCGACAACCCGGGGAAGGTCCCGACGATGGTCTGGGCCAAGACGCGCAAGGGACGCGGCTACGGGAAGTACGACAACAAATCGCACGGCACGCCCTGGCCGATGAACGCCCCCGAGTTCTGGGCGGTGCGCAAGACCTTCATGGAGAAGTACGGGGTCGCCTACCGCGGCTTCGGCGAGGCGGCACCGGCCGACGCCGCCGCGCGCGCCGAGCAGACGCGTGCGAACCTCGCGATCGCGTTTTCCATCCTCGAGTCCCGGCCCGAGGTCGTCGCATCGGTCGCGGGCCGCATCGCGGCCGCCGCCGACGCGGTCCCCGAGCGTCCCGCGAGCTTCCACCTCGGCGGGCCGGCCTCCGAGGTCTTCGCCGACCCCGCGATCTACGCGTACGAGAGCTACCCCGCCTCTCTCTACAAGCAGCCCGGGGAGAAGCACCCGAACCGCGCCGCGCTGGCGACGTGGGGCGCCTGGGTCAACACCTACGCGAAGAAGCGCTACGGGCGGCCGCTGTTCATCGCGTGCTCGGCCGATCTCGCCGACTCGACGAACATCGCGGGGTTCGCCAAGGATTTCGAGGGGGAGAAGGGCTGGGGCTGGTACGAGCGGGACAAGAATCCGCGCGGCGCGCTCCTCCCGCAGCAGATCACGGAGTTCACGAACGCGGGACTGATGGTCGGGCTCGCCTCGGTCAACATGGCGCCCGATCCGATGAAGGGCTTCGAAGGGTTCTGGGGGGCTTGCTCCACGTACGGCTCGTTCTCGTACCTCAAGTACGGACCGATGCGGCTCTTCTCGCAGCTCGCGCAGGATTGCGAGCTTCACGTCGGGAAGGTGCTCTGGGTCGCCGGGCACTCCGGTCCCGAGACCGCCGAGGACTCGCGGACGCACTTCGGGATCTTCGAGACCTACGTCACCCAGCTCTTCCCCGAGGGCCGCGTCATCGACCTCCACCCGTGGGAGCACAACGAGGTGCCGGTCGTCCTCGGCGCGGCGCTCGCCCAGCGTGCCCCGATCGTCGCGCTCCACCTCACGCGCCCCGCGGTGACGATCCCCGATCGTGCGGCCCTCGGCATGGACTCTCACTTCGCCGCGGCGCGGGGGGCGTATCTGATCCGGGACTTCGCACCGGGAAAGCCGCGCGGGGGCACCGTCTTCGTCCAGGGGACGATGACGACGGCGCATCTCGTCTCCCTCCTGCCGGAGATCGACAAGGCCGGACTCAACGTCAAGATCGTCGCCGTGATCTCCCCGCAGCTCTTCGCGCTCCAGGACGCCGCGTACCGCGAGCGGATCGCGCCGACGCGGGACCTCTGGGACGCGATGGTCGTCACGAACCGCGCGCGCAAGACGATGGGCGGCTTCCTCTCGAACCCGGTCGCCTGGGAATACTCGATGGGCTCGGATTGGGACGACCGCTGGAGGACCGGCGGCACGGTGGACGAGGTCGTCGAGGAGGCGCACCTGTCCGCCCCGCACATCTTCCAGGGGATCGAGCGCTTCGTCCGTGACCGCGCGGCGCGCATCGCCAAGCTCGAGGCCGCCATCGCCGCCGTGAAGGCGTGAAAAAGGGGTCAGACCCCTTTTTCATCCAGAGCCAGACGCCACCGCCGGTCCCGGGGCCGGTTGCTTGTTGGCGGAACGAGATCGAAGCGCTCGGGCGCCTGATCGCGGTTTCCCGCCGCGCCGGCCGGCCGGGCTCGGCGACGTGGTCCCGCCTGGTCGAGCACGTCGCCGAGGAGGGGATCCTCGCCGAGCTCGCGCCCCGCGGGAGCATCCCGCGCGATTTCCCGGCCCGTGTCGCACGGCTCGCCGAGAAGCGGCTCGAAGCGCTCCGCCGCCGCCGGCCCGCTCTGCCCACGAAAGGCTCCCCGGAGGTCGGCGAGGTCTTGGTCGAGCGCGGGCTCGCGGTCGTTCCCGGTGGACGCGATCCGCGATTCGAGCGTCGCGTGGCGCGTGCGCTCGACCTGCTCGCTTCCGGGTTCCCCGAGGGCGCGGCCCTCGTCCGCTCTCGGATGTGGCGCGTGGTGCCGGTCGCGGAATGGGCGACCGTGTCCTACTCCTCCGCGCGGGAGCCCGGGGTCGCCTATATCAACGTCCTGAGCGCCCCGGCCGTGCGGCTCGCGGAGGATCTCCTCCACGAGAGCGTGCACATGCGCGTCCACGAGATCGAGCGGGCCGGGCCGCTGGTCACCGCCGCCGGCCGCGACGAGCTCTTCTACTCGGCGTGGCGGAGGGAGTGGCGCCCGCTCCGCGGGCTCCTGCACGCCGTGTGCACGTTCACCGCGGGGGCGATGTTCTTCGCCAGGATGGGCGCCCTGGAATTCCCGCCCTCGCGCCGCCGCTGGCTCGCGCGCCGGCTGCTCGAGGAGCGCACGAGCGTCGCCATGGCGCTCGGGATCGTGCGGGGAGCCGCGGCGCGGGGCCTGCTCACCCGCGAGGGGAGGCGGCTGCTCACCGCGGCGACGATCGCGCACCGGCGGTTGGCGAGTTCCGCCGCGCGTAGGGCGGCGTGGCTCGCGAGGACGGTCGAGGGGCGCCGGGAGATCGCTCGCGTGAATCGGCTCGCCGCCACCCTGCGCCGCCGGCCCGTGCGCTGGGGCTGGCGCTAGCTCATCCGACGTCGTAAGAGAATGCCATGCGCCGCGCGTCGCTCCCCCGGCTCGCCTTCGCGTTACTGCTGACCGGCGCCGCGCGGGCGTCCACCTCCGGCCTCGTGGACATCGAGATCACTCCGGGCGCAAGCCGGGGCATCGAGGCCCTCGTCGCGCAGCAGCGCTTGATCGACGCGCTCGACCTCGCCATCGAGGATCTGCAACGCCGGCTCACGGACCGCGGCGCCGACGATCCCGACACGCTGCTCGCCCTCCACCGGGTGGGGACGGTCGCCCACCTCGCCGGCGAGCAAGCGGCCGCCGAGGAGGTTCTTGCGGCCGCGCTCGCGGCCCGCCGGCGCGTGCTCGACTCGGGAGATCCCGCCATCGCCGAGACGCTCTTGCGACGCGGACAGGCGGCGCGGTATCGAGGCGATCGAGAGCGAGCACGGCGGGCCTACGAGGAAGCCGCCGAGGTGCTGGCCCGCCGGCCGGGAGCCTCGCCCGCGCTCGAGGCGGAATGGCTTCAGCGCCAAGCCGACTGGGTCCGCGGGGAGGACGAGTCGCGCTCGATCCCCTTGTACGAGCGGGCGCTCGCCGCGAGAAGGGCGCTCTACCCGGAGCCTTCGTTCGCGATCGCGGACAACGAAACCTGGCTGGCCTGGACGCTGGCGCGGACCGGACGCCGGCAGGACGCCCTCGTCCTCGCCCGGGACGCCGCCCGACAGCTCGATGCGCTGGGGCTGGGCGGGCACAGCATCCGGGCGACGATCGACAATCTGCTCGCCGATCAGCAAGCTCTCGACGGACACGCGGAGGAGGCCGAGCCGCTCTACCGGGCCACGGCGCTGAGGCTCGCGGAGGTGCGCCGCCGGCAGGGTGGGGCGTTCTCCCGTGCGAGCTTCCCTCTCGACGGGTTCGATGCGTTGGCGGTCGCGGCGCTGGAGAGAGGGCGGACGGAAGAGGCCTGGTTGCTGGCGGAGCGCGGACTCGCCGCGACGCACGTCGACTTCAGCGCGCTCGGGCTGTGGGGCCGCCGGGATCCCGCGGGGTACGCAAGGTGGCGCTCCCAGGGGGCTCGCCTCGACCGCGCTTCGAAGCGTCTCTCCACGGTCTCGGGCTCCGGCTGGGCGTGGAACGCCGCGACCGCGGTCCCGTTCCTCGAGGTCCTGCGCGCGCGGGCCGCGATCGCCCGCGAGACCGAGTCGTACCTGCAGGCGTACCGCGCCGATACGCCGAACCTCGAGCGCGTCCGCCGTGCGCTCGGTCCCAAGGACGCGCTGGTGGGGTGGCTCGATCTCCGGCTCGGCGGCACGCCGACCGAGACGTTCCTGCCCGACCGGTCGCAGGGGTACGCGTACGTCGTCCGCAACAAGGGACCGGTGGTCTGGATCCGTCTCTGGCAGTCGCGCTCGCAGGAGGAAGAGCGCACGAGAATCGCCGCCTGGGGGTCCGTCTTCAGGCGCCTGATGCGAGCGGCGTCTTGGCCGACGCGCGTGGACGACGATCCCGAGATCTTCCGCGGGATGCGCGCGTGGGGGCGCGTCCACGTCGATCCGATCCTCCCGGCGCTCGAAGGGGTCGAGCGGCTCCTGCTGGAGCGCCTCATCGAGCCGGTCGACCTGGCCGTGCTCCCCGACGGGCGCCTCCTGGGAGACGCCTTCGAGGTCTCGTTCGTCCCGTCGGCGCACACGCTCGTGCTCCTCGACGAGGCCGGCCGGCATTCCCCGCGCGCGACCGGGGGGACGGTGCTCGCCGTCGCCGGCCCGACCGACGACGTCGGCGCGATCCCCATCGGCCACCTCGTCGGCGCCGCCGACGCCCCCAGCCTGCACCGAGGAAGCCGCACGGCGTACCGCCGGGAGGACACCCCGCTCGACAGATTGCCGCGGCTCCACTACGCGGCGCTCGAGGCGCGGGCGGTGGCGTCGGTCTTCCCGCATGCCGTGCTGCTCGGGGGCAACGACGCCTCCGACGTGTTGGAGCGCATGGCCGAAAGCTCCCGGCTCGCGTCCTTCCGCGTCGTCCACGTCGCGACGCATACGCTGACCGACGGAGATTCCGCACGCTGCGCGCTGGCGCTGTCGGACCGGGCCTCCAAGGACGCGGCGGCTTCGACGGGGCTCGTCGAGGCCGAGGACATTCTCCTCCGCTGGCGGCTCGACGCCGACCTCATGACGCTCTCGGGGTGCGAGACGGTGCGCGCTGGGGGGGCCGGGCGCGGGGAGCCGTACGGTTTCACTCCGGCGATCTTCGCCGCCGGGGCTCGAAGGATCCTCTCCAGCAAGTGGCCGGTCGACGACCGGGCGACGACGATCCTGATGGCGCGCTTCTACGAGAACTACACGGGGCGGTATGACGACCGTCGCGCGGGCGGAGTCGGGAGGCCGATGACTGCAGCCCAAGCCTTGCAAGAGGCGAAGCGTTACGTGCGCTTCCTGCACGACCCATCGGGGCGCCAGCCCTACGGACATCCCATCTACTGGGCGGGGTTCTTCCTCATCGGCGTTCCCGGCTAGCGCACAGCCGAACGGCCGCCTCCTGGAATTCTCCCGGCTCGCCGGCGAGCGCGCAGGCATCCGCCTCGGCTTCCGCGCGTTTCGACTGCGCCCGCCATGCGGCGAGGCGGACCCACCTCGCGCGGTCCCGGTAGGGAGGGGGGAGGGTGTCGATTCCCAGCGCATCCAGCAGCTCCTGCGCGGCCGCCGGCTCCCCCGTCTTGATCAAGGCGCTCGCGAGCATGAGCTTCAGCAGATCCTGGGATTCGGGTATCTCCCGGCCCGACAGCAGCTTCACGACCCGCGACGCATCCTGCTTTCGGTAGGACTCGGTCGCCTCCGCGAAGAGGGCCCCGTCACCCCCTTGGGGGATGGACCGTAGGTCGATCGCCTCCGACGGAACCGGGAGCCAGTACGCCTCGGGCGTCCCTGCTGCCCGGCGCGCGAGCGGGGAGAGCGCGACCACTCCCAGGAGGGAGGCCGCGATCGCAACCGCCGCCCAGGTCGCGACGGCTCGACGGCTCACCCGCGGCGAGGTCAAGCGCGAGCGCTCGAGGTCGGCGCAGATCGCGCGGAAGCGGTCCTCGCACGCTCCGCACTCCCGCAGGTGCGCGAGCAGCGTGCCCGCATCCGGCTCCGCGACCAGGCCCGCGGCGAGGTCGATCAGCCGGTCGTGGGAGACGTGCGCGCTCACGAGCCCTTCGCTCCGAGCGCGGAGCGGTCTCTCTCCGTGAGCTCCCAGATCCGGGCGAACGTCCCTACCGGAAGGCTCCGCATGGCGACCCCCTTCCTCTCCATGCACGCCCGGAGGTGCTCGCGGCAGCGCGCGAGCATTTGATCCACCCCAGCCGGGCTGGACATCACGGCGGGATGCCTCGCGATGTCCGACGAGCTGAAATCGTAGAACACTCTCAGCAACCAGGCGCGACGGGAGCGCGGGGAGAGCGTCGCCGCGCACGCGACGAGGGCGTCGGCCACCTCGGAGCGGGCCACGGCGTCCTCCTGCTCGCGTGGAGCATGCGGCGCTCCGGCCGTGCGTTCGAGCTCCGCCTCGTCTCCCGCCAGAACCTCCCTCCTTCCGGATCGCAGGGCGTCGACGACCCCGTTCCTCGCCACGGTGGCGAGAAACGCGCGAAGCGTCTCCGCGGAGAGCGCGGAAGGATCCCAATCGTCCTTATCGAGCCGGACGACCAAATCTGACGCCTTGTCGGCAGCGATTTCGCGGATCGTTTCGGGAGCGACTCGCCCGAGCCTGCGGGCCTGCTGCCGAACGTACTTCTGGAGCGCCAAATGAAGCAGCTTCCAGACCGTTCCCAGGATCTCGCGCCGGGGGTCGCCCCGCGCCGCCCGGGCCGCGGCCCCGAGCCGCACGACGTGCTCGGGCCAGACCGCCTCCGGGTCGTCGACGACCTCCGGCGCCGTCTCGTCCACCTGGGTCTCCCGTTATTCGGAGAACAGCTTCGGGTCGGTCAGGCCGCGTGGGTCGAAGATCTCGGAGCCGACGCGACCCCCCCAGTGCAGGTGAGGTCCGGTGACGCGGCCGGTCGCTCCCGACAGGCCGACGCGCTCGCCGGTGCTAACCGTCGCGCCCTCCTTGACCTCGATCTTCGACAGGTGCGCGTAGACGGTGAAAAGCCCCGCGCCGTGGTCGAGGATGACGGTGCCTCCGGAGTAATAGAGGTCGGAGGCGAGGGCAACGATCCCGCCGCCCGCCGCGGCGACGGGGGTGCCGGTCGCCGCGCGCAGGTCGATGCCGGGGTGCGGGGCCTTGGGGACGCCGTTCAAGATCCGGCGCGAGCCGAACTCGGACGTCGGGTCGCCGGGGACGGGCAAGACGAACGGGGAAGCCGAAGCGGGGAGCGGCGTGCGCAGCGCATAGACGACCGCGAGGCGTTTCTTCTCCCGCTCGATCCGCTGCAGCGCCGCCTTCGAGGGGTTCACGTACTTCGACTCGACGTCGAGCTTCTGCTCGGTGAAGGTCTTCGGCTCGACGACGATCGCGTGGCGCACCTCCTGGCGCGCCGAGCCGTCGGCGCAGGAGGCGTCCACGACGACGTCGACGCTTCCGGGCCCGCGCTCGAGCGGGATGACGAGCCAGCCGGACCAGGTCTTCCGTGCATCGCCGTCCGCGACGAACGCTACGTTCTGGTCGAGGAATCGCGCCTCGGGTGCCGCCAGCGCGCACGACGCGCTCGCGACGTCCACGCGGACGATCTCCCCGGGCTCCAGGGCCCGGGAGCGGAGGGCGATCTCGGGCGCCGGCGCCAGCGCCGTGGCCGCAAGGAGCCACCCGGCCGCGGGGTTGCGGCGATTCGCACGGCGCGGTACAAATTCCCGTCGCGCTCCCATCGCCGAGGAACTTAGCATGCCGTTCGGAACCTTCTTCGCCGCCGTCGTCCTCGTGGTCTTCGGCGCAGGGCGCGGCGGGCGTTTCGTCGCGGGCGGGGAAGGACCGACCCGGGCTCTGGGCTTCTTCCTCGCGGTTCTCGGGCTGACCCTCGCGGCGGGGCTTTTGGCGCGGCGCGCCTGGGCACGCTGGATCGCCTTTGCCGCCCTGGCGCTCCTCGCCGCGTGGTCCGCGGCGACGTTCGATTTCCTCCCGATGCTCGCCGCCGGGCTCGCGGCGGTGCTCCTCGCGATTCCGGCGACCGGGCGTCCGCGGAGCGCGGCTGGGCCCACCGGACCTTCGTCCTGGAGCCGCATCCTCCTCGGCACCGCATGCCTCGCGATCGCCGGCTGCATCGCGGCGACGGCGTGGGCCGTCGTCCGCGCGCCCCTCGCCCTGGTCCGGGACCTCGCGAGGAGCCCGGCCGCAGCGCCGAAGGCCACGGACGTCGTCCAGGCCGCGACGTGGACCGATTTCTCCCGCGGCCTCGCGCTGGCGAAGTCGTCCAAGAAGTTGATGGTCGTCGACTTCTACGCGACGTGGTGCGGCCCGTGCAAGGTCATGGAGAAGCGCACCCTGCGCGACCCGCGCGTCGAGGAGCGCCTCAGGGACGTCGTGACGGTACGCGTCGACTCCGAGGAGGAGATCGAGCGCGGCGGGCTCAAGGGAATCGACCTCGCGACGCGCTACGCGATCGAGAGCTACCCGACGATCGTCGTCATCGACGGCGACGGCCGCGAGGTCGCGCGCAACGTCGGCGTGCTCGAGGCCGAGGAGTTCCTCTCCTGGCTCGACGCGGTCCTCGAGCGCGCTTCGACGACCGTCGCGCGGAGCTGATCGGCGCCCTCGCGCGTGTGCTAGATTCCTCGCCTTCCGCGAGGGTTCCGATGCCGCACAAACGGTTGTTCATCCCGGGTCCCACCGAGGTCCGTGCCGAGAATCTCGCCGCGCTCGCGAAGCCGCAGATCGGTCATCGCAGCGACGACTTCAAGGCCCTGTACCAGCGCGTCGTGCCGAAGCTCCAGGCTCTGCTCGAGACCGAGGACCCGGTCTTCCTCTTCACGTGCTCCTCGACCGGCGTGTGGGAGGCCGCGATCCGCAACTGCGTAAGGGAGCGCGTGCTGTGCTGCATGCAGGGCGCCTTCTCCGACCGCTGGCTCAAGGTCGCCGAATCCAACGGCAAGCAGGCCGTCCCGCTCAAGGTCGAGTGGGGCAAGGCGATCACCGCGGAGATGGTCGATCGCGAGCTGTCGAAAGGCGGGTTCGACGCGATCACCGTCGTCCACAATGAGACGTCCACGGGGGTCATGAACCGCCTGGACGAGATCGCCGCGGTCCTGCGCAAGTATCCCGACGTCTCGTTCCTCGTGGACGCGGTTTCGTCGATGTCCGGGACGCGGATTCCCGTGGATTCGTGGCGGATCGACGTCTGTCTCGCGGGCCTCCAGAAGGCGTTCGCGCTCCCGGCGGGGCTCACGGTCGCTTCGGTGTCCTCGCGGGCGCTCGCCAAGGCGAAGACGATCCCGAGCCGGGGCTACTATTTCGACTTCGTCGACATGCTCAAGTATCACGAGCGCGGCCAGACGCCCGCGACGCCCGCGATTCCCCAGATCCATGCCTTAGACGCGCAGCTCGACGACATCGCTGCGGAAGGGCGTGGCGAGCGCTACGCGCGTCACGAGGACCTCGCGCGGATCGTGCGCGCGTGGGCGCGGCGCCACTTCGAGGTGTTCGCCGAGGAGGGGTACGAGTCGCCCACCCTGACGTGCGTGACCAACACGCGCGCGATCTCGGTCGCCTCGCTGAACAAGGAGCTCGGCAAGCAGTGGGCGGCGATCTCGAACGGCTACGGCGACCTCAAGGAGAAGACCTTCCGCATCGCGCACATGGGCGACACGCAGGAGTGGGAGATCCGCGGCCTGCTCGCCGTCATCGACCGCGTTCTCGGGCACGACGCGTGACCGGCTCGGCGAAGCGTGTCCTGATCTGCGATGCGATCGCCGCCGACGCGGTCGAGCGGATGCGCGCGGGCGGGCTCGCCGTCGACGAGCGGATCGGGATGACGGGGGACGAGCTCCTTGCGGTCATCCCGGAGTACGACGCGGTCGTCGTGCGCTCGGCGACCAAGATCGAGGCGCGCCACCTCGCGGCCGGCGAACGGCTCAAGGTCGTCGTGCGCGGCGGGGTCGGGGTCGACAACATCGACGTCGCGGCGGCGGAGGCCGAGGGCGTGCGCGTGCTCAACACCCCCGCGGCGTCCTCCGTGTCGGTCGCGGAGCTGGCGCTCGGCCTCATGTTCGCGCTCGCGCGGCAGATCCCGCGCGCCGACGCCTCGATGAAGGGCGGCGCCTGGGACAAGAAGAGCTTCGCGAAGGGGATGGAGCTCGAGGGGAAGACCCTGGGCATCCTCGGCGTCGGCCGGATCGGCCGCGCGCTCGCGCGCCGCGCGTCCGGGATCGGGATGGTCGTGATCGGCGCCGACCCGGCCCTGGGGACGACCGGCGCGATCGACGGCCTCACGCTGCTCCCCGCCGCGGACGTCTTCGCGCGGGCCGACGTCATCTCGCTGCACCTGCCGAAGCCGCCCGGGGCTCCGCCCGTGATCGGGGCCGCCGAGATCGCCAAGATGAAGCCGGGCGTCCTGCTCGTGAACTGCGCGCGCGGCGGCGTCGTCGACGAGGAGGCCCTGCACCACGGGCTCCAGTCGGGGCGGGTCGGCGGCGCGGCGCTCGACGTCTTCGAGATCGAGCCGCCGAAGAACCCCGAGCTGTTCGGGCACCCCCGGGTGGTCGCGACGCCGCACATCGGCGCGTCCACGCTGGAGGCGCAGGCCCGCGTCGGCCTCGAGGTGGCGGAGATCCTGCTCGCGGAGATCTGAGATGGCCACGAAATCCGCCTCGTCCGAGAAGGCCCGCCTGGACAAGGTGACGATCCGCGCGATCGTGGACCTCGCGTCCGGGATCGAATCCAAGGTTGAGCGGCACGCCAAGCCCGAGGTCGCGTTCCCCGTCCGCTCGCTGTCCAACGTGCGGTACGACCCGAAGAAGGGCTGGTTCGAGATCGGCAAGGGGAAATCCGTCCGCACGCTCACGGTCAACACGGCGAAGACCTTCGCGCAGACTCTCAAGATGATGGCGCTGTCGAAGGAGCTCGTGGAGACGAACGACTTCGCGACGAAGCGGGACGCGTACTACCAGTCGAAGAACTGGGGCGAGGCGCATTTCGACGAGCAGTCCGAGTCCGACATGGTCATGGACGACATCGAGGCGATGTTCTCGATGGAGGGCGTCAGCCGCGAGCAGCTCCGCTACATTCCCGACGAGCACGGCGGCGCGGTCGCCGGCGAGCTCATCGTGAACGACACGGACCTCGAGACGGGGAAGGTCGAGCGGATCGACTGCACCAAGTTCGGGTCGGGCGCGTACTCGATCCCCTCGCTCGTCGAGCACCTGACCTTCGAGACGAAGGCGAAGTTCGTCTTGTGCATCGAGACGGGCGGCATGTTCCAGCGGCTGCAGAGCCACAAGTTCTGGCAGAAGTCGCACTGCATCCTGATCTCGATGGCCGGGGTGCCCACGCGCGCGACGCGCCGCTTCGTCAGGCGGCTCTCCGATCAGTGCAAGCTGCCGGTGTACGCCTTCGTGGACTGCGACCCGTACGGGATCTCGAACATCTACCGCACGCTCAAGGTGGGGTCGGGAAACGCCGCGCACATCAACCGGTTCTTCTGCGTGCCCCAGGCGAGCTTCCTCGGCGTCACGCCGCAGGACATCACCGAATACAAGCTGCCCACCCACCCGCTCAAGGATGTCGACGTCAAGCGCGCCAAGGATGCGCTCAAGAACGATCCCTTCTTCAAGATCCACAAGCGGTGGGCGGCGGCGATGGAGCAGCTCGTCAAGATGGGCGTGCGCGCCGAGCAGCAGGCGCTCGCGCGCTGGGGGCTCAACTACGTGATCGACGAATACCTTCCGCGCAAGCTCAAGGCCGTCGACGCGTTCCTGCCGTGATCAGCTGAGCTCGGTGCCGCCGGGGACGATCGCCGCGGGGTCGATCCCGTTCGACTCCAGCGCACCCGTCCACACGTCGTCGGGAGGCGCATCCAGGATGAGCCGCGCGTCGGGGGGCGCCAGGATCCAGGAGCCCTCGTGGATCTCGCGCTCGAGCTGGCCGGGGCCCCAACCGGCGTAACCCGAGAAGCAGTGGAAGCGTTTCCCCGTCCCCTCGCACAGCCGCGACAGCGTCCGGGTCGAGGCGCTCACCTGCAGCCCGTCGACGACCGCGCGCCCCTCGGAGTCGTCGATCTCGGGGCCGAACAGCACGAGACCCTGCTCGGGCTGCACCGGCCCTCCGACCCGCACCTTCTTCCCCGGATCCCCCTCGTAGGTGATCTTGTGGTCCCGGCACAGCTCCCGGAGCGAGAGCGTGGACTCGCGATTGATCACGAGCCCCACGGCGCCTTCCTCGCTCTGCTGGAGCAGGAGAACTACCGACTGACGGAAATTCGGGTCGAGGAGCTGGGGAACCGCGATCAGAAGACCCGGCGCCAAGGACCTAGGAGGCGGGTGGTGGTCGAACATCTCGAGGACAGTATGCCGCGATTCACGGGGCGGGGCGAGCGTCCGGGGCCCTCGCGGCGATCCCCGCCGAGGCCACCGCGGCGGCGGTCATCAGGCCCGGATACACGGGCTCGATGCCGAGCCACGGGCCGTCCGGGCGCAGGCCGGAGAGCACCCACGACAGGGCGACGGCGCCCGACACGACCATCCCAGGCGCGACGAACGACGCGCGAGGCCTAAGCGCGGGGAAGAACACGCCGAGGATCGGCGCCAGGAGCACCGCAGTCGCGACCGAGCCGAACCCGTACCAGAGGTTCACCACGGACGAGGACGACAGCGCGAAGAGGACCGCGATGACGGTGGCGAGCACGAGGCCGACGCGCTCCCCGAAGATCGTCGTCGCGGCCCGCCGTCCGAGGCGGCCGGCAAGGTCCCTCGAGAGCGAGATCCCCGCGTTGAAGAGGTACGAGTCCACGGTGGACATGACGGTCGCCAGCATCCCCGCGTAGAAGACCCCGAGGAGCCCCGCGGGGAGGAGCATCTCGCCGAGCGCGGGGAACGCCTCCACGCCGGAGGAAAGATCGGGGAGCAGCGCGCGCGCGTACAGCCCGGTGAAGGTCGTGAGGCCGTCGAAGACCGCGAAGAACGCGATGGAGACGAACAGACCCCGCTTCGCGACCGCGGGGCTCTCGGCGGCGAAGCAGCGCTGGAAGAAGGTCGGCTCGACGAGCGTCTGCAGGGCGATGAAGTACCACGCGACGACGTAGCCGGCCGTCTGTCCGCCGAGCACGGAGAAGCTTTCGGCGGGCACCGAGGTGCGAAGGGTCCCGACCCCGCCGAGGCGGAAGATCGCGATCGGAAGCAGCAGCAAGAACCCGCCGTACATGAGAGCGAACTGCAGCCCCTTGGTCTGCACCACCGACCGGAAGCCGCGTGCGCCGATGTAGAGGAGACAGAAGACCGCAGACAGCGCGATCGCCCAGGCCTGCGGTATTCCGGTCGCGCGCCGCAAGAGCACGCCGAGCATGAGGAGGTAAGGGGCGGGCAGCGAGCTCGCGAGCACCATGACCGCCCCGAGCGCCCCGGCCCAGCGCCCGTACGTGCCGTAGAGGAGGTCCGGGAGCGTCGTCGCGCCGACCGCCCGCGCGCGCTCGGCGAAGAGCAGGGCGAACAGGAGCGCGCCGACGTAGTAGGGGACGCCCAGCACGAGCCAGTTCGACAGTCCGTGGAGGTACGAGTACTCGCCGACGCCGAGCACGCCGCCGTACCACGTCGCCACGAGCGTTACGACGAACGCGGGAAGCGTCAGCGTTCGCCCCGCCAGCAGGAAATCGTCCTGGTCCGGCCCGCGCCGCGCGCGGCGCACTCCCAGCGCCACGGTCGCCGCCAGGTAGGCGCCGACCACCGCCAGGTCGAGCGGAGCGAGTGTGCCGGTCATCCGCGCTAGAAGGCGAAGGTGACCCCGGCCAGGAAGCTGCGCGTCGCGGCCGGGAAGAACTCGTTGTAGAAGCTCGTGTAGGTCTCGTCCAGCGGGTACGAATAGCCGAGCTGCGCGTAATTCTTGTCGAGCAGATTGTCCACGGTCAGGCGGAGCGTCAGCGATCCCGCTTGGCGCTTGACGTAGCGAGAGAAGTCGGCGACGGCGCGGAAGGTGGCCACCCCGTACGGGTCGACCTCCTTGTTCAGCCACCCCGGCTGGTCGCGGAGCGCGGGGTTCTTCCTCTCGTTCTCGCTCTGGTCGGTCTCGATGCGGCCGACGTACCGTCCCGACAGCTCGAGCCTCACCGGCCCGAACGTGCGGGCCACCGCGAGGCGCGCGAGCCGGTCGGGGAAGAGCGCGATCCGGTTGCCCGAGTAGTCGATCGGGAGCGGGGTGTACACCACGTACTCCTTCAGGACGTCGTCGCTCATCGAGAACGAGCCTTCGAGATCGACCTCGCCCGGGAGGCGCCCGCCCGCCTCGAGCTCGATCCCCTGGTGAACCGAGCGAGCGGCGTTCGTCGTCTTCGGCACACCGTCCTGGTCGAGACCGCCGGCGAAGACGAACTCGTCGCGGAAGTCCATGCGGTAGAAGTTGACCTTCGCATGGGTGGCTCCCTGCCTGTAACCGGCGCCGAGCTCGTAGGACGTCAACCGCTCCGGCTTCGCGAGCGGGTCCGAGTAGCGATTCTTCACCGGATCGAACGAGGCGAAACGCGTCGCGGGGTCGTTGCTCGGAGCAGGGTTTTCCGGGTCCCAGACGTTGGCGAACGTCGGCTCGCTGCGCGTCTTCACCGCCTGCGCGTAGAGGTTCCACGCGTCGGTGACGTTCCAGTTGAGGCCGAGCCGGGGGGAGAGGAAGTCGTACGAGCCGTCCCAGGACCGGCCGTTCACCTCGTCCTTGCGCATCGCGAAGCGGTGCGCGGTCGCCTGCAGCTCGAGATGGAGCGTCAGGTCCTCGGTGGCCCTGAACGCCTCGCGGACGAACAGATTCACCGTGTCCTTCTCGTTCGTGTAGTCGTAGAGGATCGGGGCCGGCTCCGGCACCTCGGTGACGACCCCACGGTGCTGGCCGCGGTGGAAGAGGATCTCGGCGCCGCCCGAAAGCTCGCCGCGCGCGTGCTGCCACGAGACCCGCGGAATCCACCCGACCTGACGGTTCTCGAGGGAGCGCTTGACCCAGTCCGGCTCGATGAACTGTCGGAAATAACCGTCCCCCAGAATCGCGTAGACGGTGTTCTCGAGGAACAAGCCGTGAGCGAGCTTGCGCTCGTTCTTTACCTGGAGCTGCGGCTGGAAGAACGTGTCGGTCTCGCCCGGGCGCAGGAAGTTCGTCCGGCGGAGCTTCGAGTCCGAGAGATACTCGAACGGCACGCCGAGGTAGGCGAGCTGCGTGTCCTCCGGCCCCCCGAAGAGCTGAATGCGCCACACCGAGCTCGGATCGAACCGCTCGAAGGCGACGTGCGCGAACGTCTGCCGCGACCAGGACGGATCCCGGTAGCCGTCGCTCTCCACGTGCGCCGCGCGCACGGCCCAGGCCCAGGGAGACTTTCCGATCGCTCCCCCGTACCGGAACGAGACCCGGGAGGTGCCGAACGAGCCGACGCCCACCTCGACGGCGCCCCCCGCGCTCGTCGAGAGAGACCCGGTTTCGAGGTTCACGACCCCGCCGATCGCCGGCGAGCCGTAGAGCGACGTCCCCGGGCCTCGCTGCACCTGGATCAGGCCGAGGCTCGCGGCGAAGTCCCCGAGGTCGATCGTGAAGAGCTGGTGCGACTCCGGCGTGTTGAGCGGGACCCCGTCGACGTGAACCGCGATCCGGGCTTGGTCGAAGCCCCGGATCCTCAGATAGCTGTAGCCGAACCCGTTCCCGGCGTCGCTGTACGAGTACGCGCCGGTCATGTCCCCCAGAAGGGTGGACAGATCCTGCCCGTCGTGCCGCCAGCGAATCGCCTCGGCGTCGAGCTCCGAGAAAGAGGCGGCGTCCTCGCGATCTTGGGCGACGGTCGCGGAGACCTCGACGCGCTCCTCGACCTTGGTCGGGATCGGCGCCTCCTGGTCCTCGGCGGGCGGCTCGTCCGCGCGCACGGGGGACGCGAGCAGGGCCGCAAGGAGCAGGGCCGCGGTGACACGAGGCATCGTCGTCGCTCCCGACGAACCGGGCACCTTCGGAGAGCAAGGACGAATGAGGGAAGGGGAGCTTCGATCATCGTCCCGTTTCCCTACGCTGGTACGACCCAGTTCAGGTTCGAGGGTTTGTTCTCAGCCCCCTTGGTCCGGGGGCACCCCTAACGGAACACCCCGCACCGTACGTCACGCCTTCCGGCGCGTCAAGGCGGGTGCTATATTCCCGATCCCTTCGGACGGAAGTAACATTTCCCCGAATTGGACGGCGGGCGGCGTAGCCAAGTGGTAAGGCAACGGTCTGCAAAACCGTCATTCACCGGTTCAAATCCGGTCGCCGCCTCCAACTCGCCGCGTGTCGATTCCGGGATGGGCGCACGCTGATGTTCGACCGGAAGCAAAAGATGACGATGCCGACGCTGCTCGACCGCATCGTCAAGGCGGGCACGCGCCGGGTCGCGATCCTGGGCCTGCACCCGCACGCCGGCGCGCGGATGGTGCTGCAGTCGCTCGTCCAGGAGATCCACAAGAAGGAAGAGTCCCTCGCGGTCACCTCCGCGCCGCGCCTCCCGCTCGAGCAGGAGGAGGGGGTGGACCGCCAGCCGGTGACGCGCGTCCAGCTGCCGGAAGGGGCATGGATCGCCTCGTCGGCGCCGCAGGTTACGGAGGGCGGCGCCACGCTCCAGCCGATCGAGCCGTGCGAGTGCACCACGATCCTGGGCCAGGTGACGATCCAGCGGGTGACCTCCGCGGGCGAGGTCCATCTCCACGGGCCCGGCGAGGCGCCGTCGATGGAGGCCGTCCTCGCCCGGCTCGGCGAGCTCTCCGGCGGCATGGTGCTCGTGGACGGCGGGTGGGAGCGGCGGGCGTTCGCGTCTCCCGGTGTGACCGACGGCGTCGTCCTCGTTCTCGGCGCGGGGTACTCGGCGACGCCGGAGCGCTCCGCGGCGGCGGCGCGCTATCTCGTCGAGACGCTGTCGGCCCCGCCGTGCGACGAGAGCGCGCGGCATGCGTGGAGCGAGACCGCCTCGAAGGGCGCGACCGTGCTCCTCGACGCGCGCGGCCGGACCTCGGGGCTGATGCCTCCCGGGCTTGCGGACCCGACGCCGGCCCTCCGCTCTCCGGAAGGTGTTCCGGTCTCGACGGTCGTCCTCCCGCACGGACTCAACGACGAGTTCATGATCCCTCTCGTGCGATCGCATCTCCGGTGCACGCTCGTCGTGAGGGACGCGACGCGCATCAACGTCTCGCCGGTCTACTACAAGGCCTGGCTCAAGGGGCGGGGTCGCATCCAGGTCGTCCGCCCGCTGCGCCTGCTCGCCGTGGCGACGAACCCCTGGAACCCCGCCGGGCCGGACGCGGACCCGACGGAGTTCCGGGCGGCGGTCGCAGGCGCCCTCCCCGACCTTTCGGTCCACGACGTGGTCCTCGAGGGCGACCCGGCGGAGCGGAAGCCGGCGTGGAAGTTCTGGGAGTAATCCTACTTGCTTGCTAGAATTACATTTTGTTTAAGTATGTTCGTATGTCTGAATGAGCGTTTTGTAATCTAGAAACCGCCGTGTTGCAGGGGTCGGGTCTTTCCCCCCGCGCCAACTCAGGCTTTTTCCCGATCCGAGATCCGTGATTCTCCCTGTCGCCGGGTGGCATGGTCCTGGCTTGACACCGACGCGGAGACCACCAAACCAATGCGCCATTTCGCTCGACTCTCACTCGCCGTTATGACCCTTCTCCTCGCCGCCGCCGCGTCCCGCACGCTCGCGGGAACCGTCTCCATTGCGTGGGACCCGGTGACGGATTCGGACCTCGCTGGGTACCGCGTCTATTACGGCACGACGCAGGGCAGCTACACGCAGTCCGTCGACGTCGGAAACGTGACGCAGGCGACGATCAGCGGCCTCGCTGACTGCACGGCCTACTACTTCGGCGTGAAGGCCTACGACACGGCCGCCAACGAGAGCGCGGCGTACTCGAACGAGATCTCGGGTTGGTCGCGGCCGGTCGTCTCGACCGCGACCCCGTCCGCCGCCGAGCAGGGCCGGACGCTCTCCGTGACGATCACGGGATCCAACTTCCAGCCGGGCGCAACGGTGGACTTCTCCCCGACCGGAGTCACGGTCAACTCGGTCACCATCAACAGCTGTAACCAGATCACGGCGAGCGTCACGGTGGGGACCACCGCGACGGTCGGCGCCGGCAACATCGAGGTCAGCAACCCGGATACCGTCTTCGGGACGGGCACCGGGTTGTTCACGGTGCAGCTCGGCGTCTCGCCGACGGTCGCCAGCACGGTGCCGGCCAACGCGGCGACGGGCATCAGCGTCGCCGTCGATCCGACCGTGACCTTCAGCGAGCCGATGCTCGCATCGACGATCACCTCGACCAACGTGAAGCTGATCAACGCGTCGGGTACCGCGATCGCTCAGGCCGCGGGCTCACCGACGTTGTCCGCGGACGGCCTGACGGCGACGATCAGCCCCGCGGCCAATCTCTCCACGGGCGCCACGTACCGGATCCAGGTCGTGGGCGGTTCCACCGGGGTCAAGGACCTCGCGAACCGCGTGCTGGTGGCCACGTTCACGCAGGCGACCGGGTTCTCGACGGCCGCCGACACGACCGCCCCCGTGCTCTCCGCCATCGCGGCGACCGGGCTGGGCTCGACGGTCGCGACCGTCTCCTGGACGTCCGACGAGACGTCGGATACCCAGCTCTTCTACAGGAAGCAGGGGACGACCGCCTACCAGCAGACGACCCTCGACGCCACGCTCGTGACCGTGCACAGCGAGAGCCTCACCGGGCTGTCGCCGTCCACCACCTACGAGTACTACGTGCGCAGCGCGGACACCGCGGGGAACGCGACCCAGTCCACGGTGCGGACGTTCGCGACGACCGCGAACACGTTCAGCTACTTCCGCTTCGAGGCCGAGGCCGGTGGGCTCGTGACGCCGGTGCGCTCGGTCACGGGGGCGGCGGGAGCGTTCGGCAGCTCCTACATCGACACCACCACGGGAGGCGGCACCGCGACCTCACCCACGGGCACCGCGACGTTCGGGGTCAACATCCCGACCGCGGGGACCTGGTACCTGTGGGTCCTGATGAACGGGACCAACGGCAACACCGACTCGTGGTACGAATCGGTCAACGGAGCCGCGCGTCAGGCGATCTCCGTCTCGCCGTACGGCGTGTGGAAGTGGACGGCGGGGCGCTCGTACACGCTCCCCGTCGGCCTCGCGTCGATCGAGCTCGGCGGACGCGACGCAGGCGTGCCCGTCGACCGGGTCCTGCTGACGAACGACCCGACGTTCGTCCCGAGCGAGCAGGCGGTCGGCGACCAGACCCCACCGGCCTCGGTCACCAGCTTCGCCGGCCTCGGCAGCACGGGGCAGATCGCCCTGTCGTGGACCAACCCGACGAGCTCCGACTTCACGCAGACGATCATCCGGGTCCGGACGGACGGGAAGTTCCCGACCAGCCCGGTCGACGGTACCCCGGTGACGGTCGAGCCGAACACGCCGGGAAGCACGGACACGTTCACGCACACCGGTCTCACCTCGGGCGCGACGTACTCCTACAGCGCGTTCTCGGTGGACTCGTCCGGGAACGTGGGCCTCAGGGCGACCGTGCAGGTCGTGGCGGCGGACACGTCGCTGCCGGCGGGAGTCAACAACCTGCGGCGGACCGACAAGCACTGACGGGCGGGCCCCCTGGGCGAGAGGCTCAGGGGGCCCACAGCCTCGCTTCGTCGACCGACCCGTCCACGGCCTTCATCGCCGGAAGGTAGGCAGACAGCGCGTAGTCCCGCACCATGCGGGCGCTGGAGAAGCGGGGTGCCAACCGGGCGATCGAGCGCTTCATCCACGCGATCCACTCCGGGGACTTCGCCGACGCGTCGCGCGCGTAGTACAGCGGCACGACCTCGTCGGCGAGGATGCGGTAGATCGACTCCCCGTCGTCCCGGTCCTGAGCTTCGGCGTCGGCGTAGTCGTGCGCGGCTCCCACGGCCCACCCGAGCGACGGCTCGTACCCCTCGGCCCACCACCCGTCGAGGACGCTCAGGTGCAGCGCCCCGTTCATCGCCGCCTTCATCCCGGAGGTTCCGCTCGCCTCCAAGGGCCGGCGCGGAGTGTTCACCCAGACGTCCACGCCCTGGACGAGACACCGGGCGATCCGCATGTCGTAGTTCTCGAGCAGCACGACGCGCCCCCAGAGCTCGGGGCTCATCGCCGCCTCGAAGATCCGTCGGAGCATCGCCTGGCCGGGCAGGTCGGCCGGATGGGCCTTCCCCGCGAAGAGGATCTGGACGGGGCGGTCGGCGGCGGCGAGGATCGCCTTGAGGCGTCCGAGGTCTCGGAAGAGCAGATCGGCCCTCTTGTACGTCGCGAAGCGGCGCGCGAAGCCGAGGGTCAGCGCATCGGGGTCGAGCAGGCTGGCGACGCGCCTGAGGCTCTCCGGCGAGCGCCCGTGCCGGGCGAGCTGCTCGAGCACGCGCTCCCTCGCGATCGCGACGAGCCGGCGCTTTTGAGCCACGTGCGCCGCCCAGATCTCGTCGTCGGGAATCGCGAGCACGGCGTCCCGGAACCCGGCGTCGAGGAGGCCGTCCTCGAAGTCCTGGCCGAGCCGGCGCCGCAGGAGATCCCCGAGCTCCGGGCCGATCCACGTCGGCAGATGCACGCCGTTGGTGATCGAGCCGATCGGCTCGCGAGGCGTCCCGAGGTGCTTCCACATCCGCTCGGCGACCTGACCGTGCAGCTTGCTCACGCCGTTGGCCCGCGCGGAGGTCCGAAGCGCCAACACGGTCATGTTGAACGGCCCTTCGCCGGCCTGCTCCCGCCCGAGATCGAGAAACGGCGCGGGGTCGGGGGCCCCGCCGCGGCTCCAAGCGTCCAGGTGCGCACGGACGAGGTCGGCGTCGAACGTCTCGTTCCCCGCCGGGACCGGCGTGTGGGTCGTGAAGACGGCGTTGCGACGCGTCGCCTCGAGCGCCGCAGGAAACGGGAGGCCGTCGCCGCTCATGGCGCGGCCGATGCGCTCGATCGCGACGAGGGCCGAATGCCCTTCGTTGAGGTGCCACGCCGAGGGGCGGATCCCGAGGGCGTCGAGGGCGCGAAAGCCCCCCACGCCCAGGATCGTCTCCTGGCAGAGGCGCATCTCGCGTCCGTGGACGTAGAGGATCGACGTGATCGGACGGTCGGCGGGATCGTTCTCGCGGACGTCGGAGTCCAGCAGGAGGACCGGCACGCGCCCGACCGTCGCCTTCCACACCTGCACCTCGACCGTGCGCCCGGGGAGCTCGACCGGGACGCGCAGCGGCTTGGCGCCCGGCCCCGCGACGGGCAGGAGCGGAAGCTTCCGCACGTCGTAGTCCGGATAGAAGTGCTGCTGGTCCCCGTCGGCGTCGATCGTCTGACGGAAGTAGCCGCGCCGGTACATGAGTCCCACGCCCACGAACGGGATGCCCAGATCGCTCGCCGACTTGCAGTGGTCGCCCGAGAGGATCCCCAGGCCGCCGGAGTAGATGCCCAGGGACTCGTGCCAGCCGAACTCGGTGGAGAGGTAGGCGACCGGCCCGGACGAGAATCCGGGATACCCCTTGTGGAACCACGAGGAGGGGAGGCCGTTCCGGTACCGGTCGAACGCCCCGATGACCGCGTGGTAGCCGCTCATGAAGCTCTCGCTCTGGACCAGGGCGTCCCAGAGGTGGCCCTCGGTCCCCAAGAGCAGCTCGACCGGGTTGCGCAGCCTGATCCAGCGGGCGGGATCGATCGCGGAGAACAAGAGGTGGGCCGCGGGAGACCAGGTCCACCAGAGGTTGTAGGCGAGGTCGTACAGACGTGCGACCTCGCGCGGGAGCTCGATCTCGGCGCCCGCCAGGGTGGGGATTTCCGTCGAGGACATCGGCGGCACTATAGCCTGCTAACCTTGCGTCGTGCGCCACCTCCGCCTCGATCGCCCGCTTGCTTTTTTCGACCTCGAGACGACGGGAACGGACCCGTCGCGCGACAAGATCGTCGAGATCGCGGTCGTGCGCGTGGATCCGGACGGATCGCGGCGCACGCTGCGCCACCGCATCAATCCGGGCCGGCCGATCCCGAAGGAAGCGAGCGCTATCCACGGCATCACCGACGCCGACGTGCGGGAAGCGCCGGCCTTCGGGGCGATCGCGCGCGAGCTGCTCGATCTGCTCGCGGACGCGGACCTTTCGGGATTCAACGTGCGGCGCTTCGACGTCCCGCTGCTCGAGCGCGAGTTCCGGGAATGCGGCTACGACCTCGCGGTCACGACGCGCCGGGTCATCGACGTGATGACGATCTTCCACCGCAAGGAGCCGCGGGACCTCTCCGCGGCGGTGCGCTTCTTCCTCGAGCGCGACCACGCCGGGGCGCACGGCGCCGCCGCCGACATCGAGGCGACGGTCGAGATCCTCGACGCCCAGCTGGCGCGCTACGAGGACCTGCCGCGGGACGTGGCCGCCCTGCACGAGTGGCTTCATCCCCAACCCCCCGACGCGGTCGACCGCCAGGGGAAGTTCATCGTGCGCGAAGGGGAGGTCGTCTTCGCCTTCGGCAAGCTGAGGGGACGGCCGCTGCGCGAGGTCGCCCGGCTCGAGCGCGACTACCTCGAGTGGATCCTCCGGCAGGACTTTCCCGAGGACGCACGCGCGCTCGTGGAGCGGGCCCTGCGGGGCGAGGCGTGATCAGCACGACCGACTTCAAGCGCGGCGTCCGCATCCTCGTCGACGCAGAGCCCTACACGCTCGAGGAGTTCAGCGTGCAAACCCCCTCCGCACGGGGGGCGGCGACGCTGGTCCGCTGCAAGCTGCGCCACGTCGTCAGCGGCGCGCTCCTCGACAAGACGTTCAAGTCGGGGGAGAAGTTCGAGGAGCCGGACGTCGTCTACCGGCAGGTCCAGTTCCTGTACGGCGACGGCGAGGCGTGCCACTTCATGGAGCTCGCCAGCTACGAGCAGTTCGAGATGGGCTCGGACCGGATCGCCGACCTCGTCCCCTGGCTGTCGGAGGGGATGGCCCTCAATGCCGTCTACTGGAACGGCTCGGTCGCAGGCATCGCCCTGCCGCAGTACGTCGAGGCCGAGGTGGACATGGTCGGCGGGGGCGCCCGAGGGGACACGGCGAGCGGCCGGAACCTGAAGGAGGCGGTCCTCCGTAACGGCATCACGATCCGCGTTCCGCTCTTCGTCGAGTCGGGCGAGCGCGTCGTCGTCGACCCGAAGACCCTCGAGTTCATCCGCCGCGCGCCTAAGTAGCGAGGGCGGCGAGGATGCGCTCCGCGCGCGCCAGGGCCCCCTCGACGCGCGCCCGGGCTGCGGCCCCGCGGGCGGCGATCCCCGCCAGACGGTCGCGCTGGCTCGACCAGGCCCGCATCAGCTCCTCGGGGCGATCGCGGAGGAGGTAGGGGCCCGCTTCCAAGACGTCCGCCGGCGTGAGGCCGGGATAGCTCGCCGGTACCTCGGCGGCACCGCCGGGCACGGCGACGAGAATCGGATAGAAGCGCCCGCCGTCTTCGACCAGCCGCTCCCCGGTGAGCACGAGCCCTGCCGGCGGAAGACCGGCTCTAAGGAGCGCGGCCTCGGTCTGCGGCTGCAGGACGAAGAGGCGGAGCGCGAGACCCGCCGGACGGCGGGCGACGATCCCGGCGATGGCGGCACCGCCGAGCCCGGCCACGATCGCCGTGTCGACACCGTCCTCCGGCTCGAGCTCCGCGAGGCCGTCTCCCCAGCGGACGACCACGCCCGGCGTCGGCAGGCACGCCTCCAGCTCGCGCGGGCTGGCGTCGATCGCCACGACCCGCCGGCAGCGGCCCGTCCCCGCGAGGAAGGCGGCGAGCCTCCCGTGCCCGGCGCCGACGTCCGCGGCGACGGACCCCTCGGGAACCAGGGCGGCGACGGCGGCCAGTCGCGAGGAAAGCGTGGACGTCATGCGTGCGCTCCGGCGATCGTCCTATAATCCGCGAAATGAACGTGTCGTTCACCGACCGGTTCACGACCGACGATGCCGTCAACATCTACGGCCTCGACGCGTGGGGTAATGGTTACATCGCCGTGAGCGAAGACGGGCACCTGCTCGTCGCCCCCGGCCGCGATCCCGCCAAGGCGATCGACGTGTGTCGCGTCGTCGAGGATCTCGCCCGGCGCGGAGTCAAGACGCCTTTGCTCCTGAGGTTCCCCCAGCTCCTCGAGGGCCAGGTCACCGAGCTCTCGCAGAGCTTCGCGTCCGCCATCCGCGAGTACAACTACGGCGAGCGCTACCAGCCCGTCTTCCCGATCAAGGTGAACCAGCAGCGCTCGGTGGTCGAGGGGCTGGTGAAGTCCGGGTGGACGTCGCACCTCGGCGTGGAGGTCGGCAGCCGTCCGGAGCTTCTCGGCGCGATCGCGCTCGACCTGGCGCCCGACGCCCTCATCGTGTGCAACGGATTCAAGGACCACGATTACCTGTCGATGGCGTCCACCGCGTGCCGCCTGGGTAAGCAGGTCGTCGTCGTGGTCGAGAAGCCGTTCGAGGTCGACGCGATCGTGGCGATGGTCGCGCGGGAGCCCGTGCTGTTCCGGATCGGGTTCCGGATCCGGCTCCAGGCGCGCGGCTCGGGGATGTGGGAGAAGTCTGGAGGGTTCGCCTCCAAGTTCGGGCTGACCACGCTCCAGCTCCTCCGGGCCCTCGAGAAGCTCACCGCCGCCGGCCTGCGGCCGCAGCTGGCCTTGCTCCACTTCCACATCGGAAGCCAGATCACGGAAATCCGCAAGATCAAGAACGCCGTCCGCGAGGCGGCGCGAATCTACGCCAAGGTCCGCAAGCTCGGCGCCGACGTGCAGTACCTCGACGTGGGCGGCGGGCTCGGCATCGACTACGACGGCTCCAAGACCTCCTCGGACGCGTCGGTCAACTACTCCGTGCAGGAGTACGCGAACGACGTCGTCTTCGGCATCCAGGAGGTGTGCGAGGAGGAGCACGTTCCCCACCCGCGGATCATCAGCGAATCGGGGCGCGCCCTCGTCGCCTACCACGCGATGCTCGTCACCGACGTCCGCGCGGGGGTAACCGGGCTCGAGTCGGATCCTCCGCCGCTCACCGGGCGCGAGCCGCAGGTCGTCCAGGACTTGGCCGAGGTCGCCCGCAAGATGTCGGTCAAGAACTACCGCGAGTTCTACCACGACGCGATCGAGTACCGGGATCAGATGTACTCCCTGTTCAACCTCGGCATGCTCGGCCTCGAGGACCGAGGCAAGGGAGAGGTCCTCTTCCGCGAGATCGCCACCAAGGCCGTGCGCTTCTCCAAGTCCGCGAAGTTCGTCGCCGACGAGTTCCAGGAGCTGGAGTCCAAGCTCCACGACAAGTACATCTGTAACTTCTCGGTGTTCCAGTCGATCCCGGATCACTGGGCGCTCGATCAGCTCTTCCCGATCGTCCCGATCCAACGCCTGAACGAGACGCCCACGCGCAAGGCGACGCTGGGGGACATCACCTGCGACTCCGACGGGGACGTGGAGAAGTTCGTGGACCTGAAGGACATCAAGGACGCGCTCGAGGTCCACGAGCTCCGCGAGGGCGAGCCCTACTACCTCGCGTTCGCGCTCGTCGGGGCGTATCAGGACACGATGGGGGACATGCACAACCTCTTCGGCCGCGTGCACGAGGCCCAGGTCATCCTGGGCCCGAAGGGCGTCCCCGTAGTCTCCGACGTCCGCAGGGGGGAGACCGCCGGCGAGACCCTCGCCTGCTTCGGCTACGTGCCCGAGGAGCTCGTGGAGTCCGTGAGGGCGCAGCTGGCCGATAAGACGCGGCGCGGTGACGTTTCCTCCGACGAGGCCGAGGCGATCCTGGAGGCCTACCGGTCGCGCCTGGCGCAGTACACCTACCTCGATTGACCGGCCGATGGACCGGTTCGCTTCCCCGGCACCTAGGACCGGGCGCGGCGACTGCGATCTACATCGGCGTCATCCTGGGCTCCGGCATCTTCGTCGCTCCCTCGGTCGTCTCGGCGACCGGTGCCGGTCCTGCCGGTTCTTCGCTCCTCTGGCTCCTCGGTGCGGTGGTCGCCGTCTCCGGCGCCAGCTGTTACGCGGAGTGCGCGGCGCGCCTCCCGCACAGCGGCGGCTTCTTCGTCTTCCACCGCGAGGCCTTCGGACCCGCGGTCGCGTTCGTGGGCGGGTGGGCGGCGATCTTCGTCACGTATCCCGCCTCCATCGCCGCCATCGCGCTCGTGCTCGCGAGCTACCTGCGCGAGCTGACCGGACTCGACATCGCCGACCGCGCCGTGGCCGCCTTCGCGATCCTCCTCGCCGCCGCCGTCAATGTCGCCGGGCTGAAGACCGGGCCACGCGCGCAGGTCGCGATCACCGCCGCCAAGGTCTCGGCTCTCGCGATCGTCGCGGCGGCCGCGCTCTTCGCGGGGGGCGCGGCACCGGCCGCCCCGGCGCCGCGCGAGGTCCCGCAGGGGGCGTGGCTCGCGGCGGCGGTCCTGGTGCTCTGGACGTACGAGGGGTGGTCCGACGTGACCCTGCTCGCCGGAGAGGTTCGCGAGCCGGGACGGCACTTGGGGCGCGCGGTGCTCGTCGGGACCGCGATCCTGTTCGTCACCTACGCGCTCGTCCAGGCGGCCGTCGACGCCGTGCTTCCGGACGCGTCGTCGTCGACGCGCCCCGTCGCCGACGCGGCCGCTGCGGCGTTCGGGCCGGGCGGGGGCCGGCTGGTCGCGGGTCTCGTCGTCCTCAGCACGCTCGGGTCCATCCAGGCCGTGATCCTGACCGTGTCCCGGCTCGGGTACGCGATGTCGCGCGAGGGCGCGTTCGTTCCGTGGTTCGGCGCGCTCCACCCGACGCTCGGCACGCCCGTGCGGGCGACCGCCGCGATGACCGCGGCGTCGCTCGTCTACCTGGCGTCGTCGTCGTTTCGGGAGATCGTCACGTACTTCACGTTCAGCGTCTGGATCTTCTACGGGCTGACCGCGGTCGCCGTCCTTCTCCTGCGGCGGCGCGGGGTCGGCGACCCGCCGGCGTGGCGCGCCCCCCTCGGGGTCGTTCCCTCGGCGATCGTGCTCGTCACGGGCGCGCTCATGTCCGGCCAGCTCGTCCGGCAGCGCCCGCGGGACGCTCTGGTCGGCGCCGCCGTGCTGTTGGCGTCGCTTCCCGTCTACGCCTGGGTGCGGCGGCGGGTCACTTCGCCGGGAGCTGCTTCGCGACCACGATGAACTCGGAGAGGTTCTCGAGGGTCAGCATCCCGACGAGCTTTCCGTCCTCCACGACGAGCAACGGACGGGCGGGATCGGCCTGGAGGTGCGCCAGGACGGTGTCGAGAGGCGTGCCGGGATCCACGACGACCGGGTCGCGCTGCATGACGTCGAGCACCGGGGTGGCGCTCCCCGAGCGTGCGAGCCCCTCGAGCAGCTTCACGCGCGGGAGCACGCCCGCGACGCGCTGCCAGGCGTCGAGGACCGGGAAGTCGTGCTGGTGGGTGGCGAGGAGAAGCTCCGCGGCACGCCCGAGGTTGTCCTGAGGCTGCAGCGTCTCGAAGCGGCTGATCATGGCGTCTCGCGCCACCCGGCCCGCCACCGCGGAGCGGCTCCGCTGGAACGCCGCCTCCTGGCTCGCCCCCAAGAAGACGAAGACGCCGATGAACACGAGCAGGAACTGCGAGGTCCACA
>Ga0137436_1000048_pt1 | contig 40490 bp, 35 predicted proteins | sample EasRivERMGT119_2_FD_102328 | JGI IMG/M metagenome (GOLD analysis project Ga0137436, IMG submission 102328) | Soil microbial communities from meander-bound floodplain in the East River, Colorado, USA - East River MetaG ERMGT119_2 | ecosystem: Environmental > Terrestrial > Soil > Floodplain ...
AGGGCTACCACCTGAACATGTTCTGCATGTCGCTCATGAAGGCCGAGAACCGCGAAGCGTTCAAGGCAAACGAGCGAGCGTACCTCGACCGCTGGCCGATGACCGAGGAGCAGAAGCAGGCGGTGCTCGATCGCGACTGGAACGGCATGATCGATCGGGGAGGGAACATCTACTATCTCGCCAAGCTGTTCTTCACCGACCAGAAGTCGTTCCAGTACGTGGCCGCGATCATGACCGGCAGCACGCAGGAGGAGTACGCCGCGATGATGCTGAAGGGCGGCCGGCCGCCGGAAGGCAACCGCACGCTGGCGGACTGGAAAAAGCGGGAGCGGAAGAAGCATGGCTAGGATCGTCGCCGGCGTCACCATGTCGCACGTGCCGGCGATCGGCGCCGCGCTCGACAACGGCAAGAGCGGCGAGCCCTATTGGAAGAAGGTGTTCGACGGCTTCGAGCGCTCCAAGGAGTGGATCCGCAAGGTCAAGCCCGACGTCATCCTGCTGGTCTACAACGATCACGCCGTCGCGTTTTCGCTGGATATTATTCCGACGTTTGCGCTGGGCTGCGCGGCGGAGTTTCCGGTCGCCGACGAAGGCTGGGGGCCGCGGCCGGTGCCGAAGGTAATCGGCCATCCCGAGCTTGCGGCGCACATCGCGCAATCCGTGATCTTGGACGAGTTCGACTTGACGGTGGTCAACAAGATGGAGGTCGACCACGGCCTGACGGTGCCGCTGTCCTTGATGTACGGGCAGCCCAAGGCGTGGCCTTGCCCGGTGATTCCGCTGCCGGTGAACGTGGTGGTCTACCCGCCGCCGACGGCCAACCGCTGCTACCAGCTCGGCCGCGCGCTGCGCAAGGCGATCCGTTCCTACGACGAGGACCTGCGCGTGGTGGTGTTCGGCACCGGCGGCATGTCGCACCAGCTGCAGGGGCCGCGCGCGGGGTTCATCAACAGCAAGTTCGACCATCGCTTCCTCGATCTCATGACCAAGGATCCGAAAGCGCTCACGCGCATCACGCATCTTGAGCTGCTGCGCGAAGCGGGTTCGGAGGGCATCGAGTTGGTGATGTGGCTCATCATGCGCGGCGCACTCGACGAGAAGGTGCGGGAAGTGCACCGCTTCTACCACGTGCCGGCCTCGAACACCGCGGTCGGGCACCTTATCCTGGAGAATCTCAAGTGAAAGTCTGCGTGGCAGGTCAGGGCGCGTTCGGGCAGAAGCACCTCGAGGGCATAGCCAACATCAAGGGCATCGAGGTGGTCTCTCTCGCCGGCGGCAATCCCGAGGCGACGAAGGAAGTGGCGCAGAAGTTCAAGGTGCCGCACTGGACCACCGACCTCGCCGAGAGCCTGAAGCAGCCCGGCCTCGAGGCCGTGATCCTGGCGACGCCGACCCAGATGCACGCGAAGCAGGCGATCCAGTGCCTGCGCGCCGGCAAGCACGTGCAGGTCGAAATTCCAATGGCCGAGACGCTCGCCGATTCACGTGAGATCCTCAAGGTGCAGAAGGAAACCGGCCTGATCGCGATGGCCGGCCACACTCGGCGCTTCAATCCCAGTCACCAGTGGGTGCGGAAGAAGATCCTCTCGGGGGAGCTCAAGCTTCAGCATCTTGTCGTGCAGACCTTCTTTTTCCGTCGCACCAACATGAACGCCGCTGGCAAGCCGCGCAGCTGGACCGACCACCTGCTGTGGCACCACGCCTGCCACACGGTCGATCTCTTCTCCTACCAGGCGCGCGAGCCGGTGGCCAAGGCGCGCGCGGTGCAGGGGCCGATGCACCCGAAGCTGGGCATCGCCATGGACATGAGCATCCAGATGGCCACGCCCTCCGGCGTGGTGTGCTCCCTGTCGCTGTCATTCAACAACGACGGACCGCTCGGAACGTTCTTCCGCTACATCTGCGACAACGGCACTTACATCGCGCGCTACGACGATCTGTTCGACGGCAAGGAGAACAAGATCGACGTGTCGAAGGTGGACGTGTCGATGAACGGCATCGAGCTGCAGGACCGCGAGTTCTTCGCCGCGATCCGTGAGAAGCGCGAGCCCAATGCGAGCGTCGCGCAGTGCCTGCCGACGATGGAAACGCTCGACCGTCTGGAGAAGAGCCTGTCTGCTCCTTGAACGGATTCACGCGCTGCCGCCGACGCCATGATCGATCGCGTGCTTGCTACTTCGCGCGGAACAGCGCCTTGACTTCCTCGGGGATCTTTTCGCCCTTCAGGGGCGTGCCCGGGCCGCTCGCAAAGCGGCCCCAGACGCGCGCCTCGGTGCCTTTTGCGAGCGTCACGCCGTCCTCCCGCACGATCTCGTGAGCGACCGCGAACGAGGCGCCGCCAAAGCGCGCTATGCGCGAGCGCACTTCGCAACGATCGCCGTGCAGCGCTGGCGCGATGAACTGGCAGTCCGCCGAGACCAGCGGCATCGCGAGGTGCTCGGTGCGCATGCGCTTCGGGCCGTAGCCGCCGACCGTCTCCATGAACGCCCAGGTCGCGGCGTCCATCCAGCGGAAGTAGGTCGGGTAGAAGATGATCCCCGCCGGGTCGCAATCGCCCCACTGCACTTGGCAGGCGAAGCGTCCGGTGACGGAAGAAAAGTCTTCGTCTTTGCTGCTTTTTCCGGCTGCAGTTTGGTCCATCGGAACGATTATAAGCGGTTGACACTACAGGGATTGATGGGCAGAATCCCACTCCTCGCGCCGATTTGATGTTCAGCTTGCGGGCGCGTTACAAATGCCGCTAAAGAGACGCGCGAAGGAAGCCCGTTTCTGCACAAGCTGAACGGGCTTTTTTATTTCCGGAACGCGCAGTGCTAGAGAAACTCTTCAAGGAACGCATCCTCCTGCTGGACGGGGCCATGGGCACCATGATCCAGCGCGCGCGCCTCGCCGAGGAGGACTACCGCGGCGCGCGCTTCCGCGACTGGCAGCGCGAGCTGCGCGGCAACAACGACCTGCTCTCGCTCACGCAGCCGAGCCTGATCCGCGACATCCACTCGCAATATCTGCGCGCCGGCGCCGACATCCTCGAGACCAACACCTTCAACTCGACCTCGGTGGCGCTCGCCGACTACGGCATGCAGGCGCTGGCGCGCGAGCTGAACCGCGCCTCGGCGGCGCTGGCGAGGGACGCGGTGCGCGAGTTCATGGCGCGTAATCCGGCGACCCCGCGCTTCGTCGCCGGCGTGCTCGGCCCGACCAACAAGACCGCCTCCATCTCGCCGGACGTCAACGACCCGGGCTATCGTGCGATCAGCTTCGACGAGCTGGTGGCTGCCTATGGAGAGGCGGTCGAAGGGCTGCTGGAAGGCGGCGTCGACCTTCTGCTGGTCGAGACCGTGTTCGACACCCTGAACGCCAAGGCCGCTCTGGCCGCGATCGAGCGCGTATTCGTCACGCAGCGCGTGCGGCTGCCGCTCATCATCTCCGGCACCATTACCGATGCGTCCGGGCGCACGCTCTCCGGCCAGACAGCGGAAGCGTTCTACAACTCGGTGCGCCATGCGCGGCCGCTGGCCGTCGGACTGAACTGCGCCCTCGGCGCGAAGGAACTGCGCCCCCACGTCGAGGAGCTGGCTTCCATCGCCGAGACCGGGTTCTCCTGCCATCCAAATGCCGGTCTGCCCAATGCCTTCGGCGAGTACGACGACACGCCCGAAGCGATGGCCGGGCACATGCGCGACTGGGCGCACAACGGCTGGCTCAACCTGTGCGGTGGTTGCTGCGGCACGACGCCGGAGCACATCCGCGCCATGTCGGAGGCGGTACGCGGCATGGCGCCGCGCCGGCCGGCCGAGCGGCCCCGCGCGTTGCGCCTCGCTGGCCTCGAAGCGTTCAACGTCGACGAGAGGTCTCTCTTCGTCAATGTCGGCGAGCGCACCAACGTCACCGGCTCCAAGGCCTTTGCGCGTCTCATTCTCGGCGGCGACTACGCCGGCGCGCTCGCGGTCGCGCGCCAGCAGGTCGAGAACGGCGCCCAGGTCATCGACATCAACATGGACGAGGGGATGCTCGACTCGGAGAAGGCGATGACCACCTTCCTCAATCTGGTCGCCGTCGAGCCCGACATCGCGCGCGTGCCGATCATGATCGACAGCTCGAGATGGAACGTGATCGAGGCCGGCCTGAAGTGCGTGCAGGGCAAGGCGATCGTCAACTCGATCTCGATGAAGGAGGGCGAGGAGGAGTTTCTGCGCCAGGCGAGACTGTGCCGGCAGTACGGCGCGGCCGTGGTGGTGATGGCCTTCGACGAGAAGGGCCAGGCCGACACGCTCCAGCGGCGCATCGAGGTGTGCAAGCGCGCCTACGACCTGCTGACGCAACAGGCCGGCTTTCCTCCCGAGGACATCGTCTTCGACCCCAACATCTTCGCGGTGGCCACCGGCCTGGAGGAGCACGCCACCTACGGCATCGACTACATCGAGGCGGTGCGCTGGATCCGCGCCAACCTGCCGCACGTCAAGGTCTCCGGCGGCGTCTCCAACCTGTCGTTCTCCTTCCGCGGCAACGACGCGGTGCGCGAGGCGATGCACACCGCCTTCCTGTACCACGCCATCGGCGCCGGCATGTCGATGGGCATCGTCAACGCCGGCCAGCTCGGCGTCTATGCGGAGCTGGCGCCGGAGCTGCGCGAGCGCGTCGAGGACGTGCTGTTCAACCGCCGGGCGGACGCCACCGAGCGGCTGGTCGAATTCGCTGGCAGCGTGAAATCCGGCGCAAAGGAAACGGCCAAGGACGAAGCTTGGCGCTCCGGCTCGGTCGAGGCGCGACTCTCGCACGGCCTGGTCAATGGCATCTCCGCCTACATCGTGGCCGATACCGAGGAAGCGCGACTCAAGAGCGCGCGTCCGATCGAGGTGATCGAGGGGCCGCTGATGGACGGCATGAACGTGGTCGGCGATCTCTTCGCAACCGGCAAGATGTTCCTGCCGCAGGTGGTGAAGTCGGCGCGCGTCATGAAGCAGGCGGTGGCGCACCTGGTGCCCTTCATCGAAGCCGAGAAGCTGAAGAGCGGCGACGCCCGCCGCGCCAAGGGCCGCATGGTGATCGCCACCGTGAAGGGCGACGTGCACGACATCGGCAAGAACATCGTCTCGGTGGTGCTCCAGTGCAACAACTACGAGGTGCTCAACCTCGGCGTCATGGTGCCGGCGCAGACCATCATCGAGACCGCGCAGCGCGAGAACGCCGACATCATCGGCCTGTCGGGCCTGATCACGCCCTCGCTCGAGGAGATGGCGCACGTGGCGCGCGAAATGGAGCGCGCCGGACTGAAGGTGCCGTTGCTCATCGGCGGTGCGACCACATCGCGTGCGCACACCGCGGTGAAGATCGCACCCGCCTACTCCTCGCCGGTGGTGTACGTGCCCGACGCATCGCGCAGCGTGCAGGTGATGCAAAGCCTGCTTTCGCGCGAGGGCAAGCAGGCGTACATGGAGCAGGTGCGCGCCGACTATGAGCGCATCCGGGCGCAGCATCGCGACAAGAAGGGCAGCGGGCCCCTGCTCAGCCTCGGCGCCGCCCGCGCCAATGGGCACAAGATCGACTGGCGAACGTATGTGCCACCCGCTCCCGCCAAGACGGGCGTTACGGTCTTGCGGGACTATCCGCTCGCCGAGCTGGTCGACTACATCGACTGGTCGCCCTTCTTCCAGGCCTGGGAGCTGTCGGGTCCGTATCCGAAGATTCTCGAAGATCCGGTGGTGGGCGATGCCGCGCGCAAGGTGTTTGCCGAAGCCCAGGAGATGCTTTCGCAGATCGTGCGCGAGGGCTGGGTGCGCGCCAACGGCGTGTTCGGCATCTACCCGGCGGCGCAAGCCGACGGCGAGGATATCGAGATCTACCGCGACGAGGCGAGGGCCGAGCGGCTGATGAGCTGGCACAACCTGCGCCAGCAGAACCAGAAGCCGACCGGGCGCGCCAACCTGTGCCTGGCCGACTTCGTCGCTCCCCGCGAGAGCGGGGTGCGCGACTGGATCGGCGCCTTCGCCGTCTCCGCCGGCGGCATCGAGCAGCGCGTCGCCGATCTCGAAGCGCGGCATGACGACTACAACGCGATCATGCTCAAGGTCCTGGCGGACCGCCTGGCCGAGGCCTTCGCCGAGCGGCTGCACGAGCGCGTGCGGCGCGAGTTCTGGGGCTACGCCTCGGACGAGCGCCTGACCAGCGCGCAGCTCATCGGTGAGGGCTACCGCGGCATCCGGCCGGCGCCCGGCTATCCCGCCTGCCCCGACCACACCGCCAAGGGGGCGCTGTTCCGCCTGCTCGACGCCGAGCGCAACGCCGGCATGCGGCTCACCGACTCCTTCGCCATGCTGCCGGCTGCGGCGGTCTCGGGCTTCTACCTGTCCCATCCCGATTCGACCTACTTTGCGGTCGGCAAGGTCGGGCGCGATCAGGTCGAGGATTTCGCGCGCCGCGCGGGCATGAGCATGGGTGATGCGCAAAGATGGCTCGCACCCTACCTGGACTACGAGCCCGAGGCTGCGACGACGCTATAATCCGGCCATGGGCAAAGGCGACAAGCGCACGCGCAAGGGCAAGATCTACAAGGGCAGCTACGGCAAGAAACGCCCGCAACGCGTGAAAAAGGCGAAGAAGAAGAACTGAAGCTGTTCGCAGCCGCGTTGCGCGCCTAGCTCTCCTCGCGGCGCCCGACCGGCAGGCCGAGTGCCTTCAGCTTGCGGTACAGGTGCGTGCGCTCGAGGCCCGAGCGCTCGGCCACGCGCGACATGCTGCCATGCTCCCGCGCGAGCAGCTGCTCGAAATAGACGCGCTCGAACGCTTCGCGCGCTTCGCGGTAGGGCCGGTCGAAGGCCACCTCGGGCAGGCTGCCCTGGGTACGGCGCGCGGCGAGCGAACGCTCGACGTCCTCGAGCTGAATTTCCTCATCGAGCGCGGTGAGCGCCAGGTCCTTGATTACGCTTTCCAGCTCGGCAAGATTCCCCGGCCACGAGTGGTGGCGAAGGGCGTTGAGCGCGGCGATCGCCAGGCGCCGCTGCGGGCAAAGGCGCGCCGCGACTAGCTGCGCCAGCATCAGCGACGCCAGGTCCGGCACGTCCTCGGCGAACTCGCGCAGCGCGGGCAGCCTGAAAGTCAGCTCGCCGAGCCGGGCACTCAGCTCCGGGTCGAACTCGTGCTTCTCGGCCAGGCCGCGCACGTCGAGGGGCGAAAACGACACCACGCGCACCTTGTGCTTCTCGGCGCGCGCCAGCAGGAACTCCAGGTTGCGCTGCTCGGTGCGGCCGAGGCGCGACAGGTCCGGCACGAACAGCACGCCGCCCGCCGCCTTGGTCAGCAGTTCAGTGGGCGGCTCGCCGAGGTGCTCGGCGCCCGAGAGGAACGGCGCGCCCTGCGCCGCCAGCAGGCGTGCGAACAGGTCTGCGTGCATGCCGCGCTCGCCGCGCAGCAGCAGCGGCGCGCCCGACTGCGCGAGTTGGGCCAGCCGCTTCTTGGCGTCGGCCAGCGCCGCGGAGCGGCCGAGGGCGGTGAGCGCAAGCCGGGGCGCCGCCGCCGCCTCCGGGTGACGCAGCGCGCGCTTGACCGTGGCGAGCAGGCGCTGCAGCGCGATCGGCTTCTCCAGGAAGTCGAGCGCGCCGATGCGCGTCGCTTCCACCGCCGTCTCGATGGTGGCGTGGCCCGACATCATCACCACCGGCATGGTGAGCTGGCCGTTGGCGGCCCACTCCTTCAGCAGCGTGATGCCGTCGGTGTCCGGCATCCAGATATCGAGCAGCACCAGGTCGGGGCGCGTCCTTTCGCGCAGGCGGCGGGCATCGCCGGCACTCTCCGCCAGCATGATCTGGTGGCCTTCGTCGGCGAGAATCTCCGACAGCAGCTCGCGGATGCCCACTTCGTCGTCGACTATCAGGATCTGCGCCATCGGGCTATGCCGCCTTGGCGAGCGGCAGCAGCACGCTCACCGAAGCGCCGCGGCTCGGCCGGTTCTCGATCGCGACGCTGCCGTGATGCTCGTCGACGATCTTCTTCACGATGGCGAGCCCCAGCCCCATGCCGCGCGGCTTGGTGGTGACGTAGGGCTCGAAGATGCGCGCCATCAGCTCCTCGGGAAATCCGCCGCCATTGTCTGACACGGCAAGGCGCACCTTGTCGCCGGCGAGCTCGGTGCGCACCTCGATCGAGGGATCGGCGGCGCGGCCGGCGGCCGGGTTATTCAGGGCATCCTGCGCGTTCTGCACCAGATTGTGGATCACCTGGCGCATCTGCGCGCCGTCCGCCCACACCGCCGGCAGCCCGGGCGCCAGCCGCGATGCGATGGGCGTGCTCGAGTTCTCGTAGAGCGCAAGCACGTCGCGCACCAGGGCGTTGAGGTCGAGCGGCGCCGGCGCCGGCGCCGGCAGGCGGGCATAGTCGCGGAAGTCGTCCACCATCGCCTTCAGCGCCGCCACCTGGTTGACGATGGTCTCGGTCGAGCGCCGCAGGACCTCGGCGTCCTCGGGCGACAGGCGGTCGGCGAGCTTCATCTCAAGGCGCTCGGCCGAGAGCTGGATCGGGGTCAGCGGATTCTTGATCTCATGCGCCAGGCGGCGCGCCACTTCCGCCCAGGCGGTCGCGCGCTGCGCGTGAATCAGCTGGGTAACGTCGTCGATCACCACCACGTAGCCCCCGCCGGTCACCTGTGGCAGGCGCACCCCGCGCGCGTGCAGCGTCTTGCCGGTGCCCTTCAGCGTCAGCTCGAGCTGCCAGCCTTCCACGCCGTGCGCGGTGAAATGCTCGCGCATGCTCGCGGCGAACGCCTCGAGCTCGGCGCCCAGGATGGCTTGCGCGCCGTGATTGGAGATTGAGAGCTGCAGCTCGTGGTCGAACACCAGCACCCCGGCAGACAGGTTGGCGAGGATGCTCTCGATATGCGACTTCGATGCTTCCAGCGCGAGACGGCTCGACTCGGCCGTACGCCGCGCTTCCGCCAGCTGGCGCGTCATCGAGTTGAACGATTCGGTTAGCACCCCCAGCTCGTCGCGGCTGGTGACCGGCGCTTGCCGCGAGAAGTCGCCACGCGCCACCGCCTGCGTCGCTTGCGCCAGGTTGGCGAGCGGCTCGGCAAGCAGGTTCGATTGCGTCACGGCTACCGCCACGGCGACGAACAGCGCCATCAGCAAAGCGAAGGTCAGGGTGACGATGTAGATCCTTTTCAAGCCGTCGCGCGAGATGGCGAGCTCCCGGTAGTCGCGGTAAGCCGCTTCGACGGCTTCGGCGTTGCGCGCGAACGATGGCGGCACGTTGGAGCGCACTTGCAGGAAGCGCGCTTCCTCGGCAATGCCACGCGCCTCGAGTGGCACCAGGACCCGCAGCGACAACGGGCGCCCGGCGAGGGCGTCGACCGCGGTGTAGGCGCGGTTGGTACGTGCCTGGCGCAGCGCTTGGGCGCTCGGCAGCTCCGGTAGCAGCCTGGTCACGTCTTCGGTGGCGCTGGCGATCAGCCGGCCGCTCGCGCTCACGACCACCGCCTCCTCAACCCCGACCTGCGAGCGCAGGCGCTCCAGCTGCGTCAGGATCTGCCCCGGCGCGCGCTCCCCCAGCTCGCCCGCCATGACGCGCGCCTTGCCCTGCATCTCGACCATCATCTGGTCGATCGCCTGCTGGCCGAGGTTGATGCCGCCTTCGAGCGCGGCATCGACCTTGACGTCGAACCATGATTCGATCGAGCGCGTCAGGAACTGCACTGACACGGCATACACGATCAGGCCCGGCACCACGGCGAGCACCGCGAAGCGCCCGAGCAGGCGCAGCGTGAGCCGGGTACCGAATACGCGCGCCCGATAGCGCCGCACGAGCACGATCAGCTGATAGACGACGAACCCCGCGAGGAGAGCGGCCAGAGTCGCGTTCAGCAGCAGCAGCAGGGGATAGTGCGTCGCGAGCCGGGTGGTTTCCGCGCTCGCGGTGGCGAGCAGGAACACGCCGGCCGCCGCGACCGCTGCCCCGATGGCGAGGAGCAGCTTCATGGCGCCGCGCCCTTCGGCTGGCGGGATTCCACCGGTGCGGGCACCTGCTGCGGCCGAACGCTGAAACGCCGCCAGGGCGATTCAAGCTGCAGCTCGCGGCTGGTGAGCGCGCTCAGCTGGAACGGGCGCGGCAGCATCGCGCCGTCCAGCCGCATGCGCACCGATGCTTCGTATTCCGCATCCGAGAATGTGGCGGTGCGATCGATGACCAGCCAGTTGCGCACCCGCTTGAGCACGTTCAGCGCTTCCTCGAGGGTGGAGAAATTCTGCTGCAGCAGGCCGGCGGAAAGCCGATAGTTCCGCGACAACGCGTGATAGGACAGGCGCAGCTGCAGCACGCGCGAGGAGGCGCGCTCGTCGAACCAGTACCAGCGCGGGCGGGTCATCTCGAATTCAACGCGGAAGTACAGCGGTACTCCGTTGGCGACGACTTCCTCGAGGCGCGGGCTCAGCTCGAACGCGAAGTCCGCATTCAACACCAGGCCGTCTTCGACGGCGAGGAGGTTCGCCTGCTGTACCTCGATATCGTCGCCGCGCGCGTCGGCGGTGGCGAGCGCAAGGAGCAGCGCGGTGAGGTGGGCGATGCGGCGCATCGCGCGTTGTTCAGGCTCGTTTTTCGATCAGGGCGTGGAAGAAGCCGTCGTGCCCGGCTTCCGGCAGCCACTGCGCGGGGCGGCCATCGGCCAGCGGCAGCCTGCGCGCGCCCGCCGCGCGGGCGACGAAAGCCTCGACCACGTTCTCGTTCTCCTGCGGAAACACCGAGCAGGTGACATACAGCAATTTACCACCCGCCCCGAGCGCCTGCCAAAGCGCATCGAGTATCGCCGCCTGCCTTGCTGCGAACGCGGCGACGTCCTGCGCGCGGCGCAGCCACTTCATGTCGGGGTGGCGCCTCGCTACCCCGGAAGCCGAGCAAGGCACATCGGCTAGGATGCGGTCGAACGGCACCCCGTCCCACCATTGCCCGAGCTGGCTGCAGTCGGCTGTCACGACGCTTGCAGCCAGGCCAAGGCGCTGCAGATTTCGCCCGATGCGTCCGGCGCGCGCCGCGTCCGCGTCGAGCGCGGTCAGCGCGACATCGACGAGTTCGAGGATATGCGCGGACTTGCCTCCCGGCGCGGCGCAGGCGTCGAGCACGCGCTGGCCGGCTACCAGGTCGAGGCTCACAGCCGCGCGCTGCGCCGCCGCGTCCTGCACCGAGACCTCGCCAGCGGCGAATCCCGGCAGCCGCTCGGCCGGCAGCGCGCGCTCTAACAGCAGCGCGTCGCCGGCGACGCGTCGTGCCGCGATGCCCTCGGCGGCGAGCCGAGCCTCGTAGTCTGCAAGGCCGATGCGCCGCCGATTCACGCGCAGCGCCATCGGCGGATGGCTGTTGCCGGCGGCGAGCACCTGTTCCCAGCCCGACGGGTACGCCGCGCGCAACAGGTCGATCCACCAGCGTGGATGCTGGTAGTGCGCCTCCTCGTCGGCGGCGATGCGCGACTCGAGCATCGCGCGACCGCGCAGGAAACCACGCAGCACCGCGTTGACATAGCCTTTCGCGTTCCATTTCTCCAGCAGCGCACAGGCTCGCACTGCCTGGTCGACCACGGTGTACTCGGCGTAGCGGCCCGACTCGAGCGCGTAGAGCGAGCACCACAGCAGCGCCTCGACCAGCGGATCGGAGTGTTCCAGGCGCGAAAGCTCACGCACGATTCGCTGCACGCGGCCATAGCGGCGCAAGGTGCCATGCGTCAGGTCGATCAGCGCGCCGCGCGGCGTTTCGGCTGCGTCCTCGGCTACGCGCTCGAACTCGGCGGCGAGGCTGCGGCCCGCGGCGACTCGCGCCACCATGCGCGCGGCATCCCGTAGCGCGCCGGCGAGCGCGTGCGCGCTCACTCGAAGCGGACTCCCGGCGCGAGCGGCCGCCCGCTCAGGAACTGGCCCGCTTCCAGGCGCTTGCCGCCCGGGCGTTGCAGCTCGAGGATGCTGAGCGAGCCCTGTCCGCAGGCGACCACCAGCTCGCGGCCCGCCTGCAGGACCTCGCCTGGCGCGCCGCTGCCTGCCGCCACGCGCGCGCGCCACAGCTTCAGCGATTCACCCTGCAGGCGCGCGCTGGCCCCAGGCGACGGATTGAAGGCGCGCACCGCGCGCTCGAGCTCAGCGGCGGGACGCGTCCAGTCGAGCAACGCCTCGCGCTTCTCGATCTTGCGCGCGTAGGTGGCGCCGTCCGGCGGCTGCGGCACGGGCTGGGCCCGCCCGGCTGCAAGCTCGGCCAGCGCGGCGACCATCATCTCGGCGCCAAGCGAGGCGAGCTTGTCGTGCAGCGAGGCCGCATCGTCCCGATCTGTGATCGGCACCCGTTGCTGCATCAGCACCGGGCCGGTGTCGAGCCCGGCGTCCATTTTCATGATCGAGACGCCGGTTTCGCTGTCGCCGGCGAGAAGCGCGCGCTGTATGGGCGCCGCACCGCGCCAGCGCGGCAGCAGCGAGGCATGGATGTTCCAGGCGCCGTGACTCGCGACATCGAGCACTTGCTGGGGAAGGAGCAGGCCATAGGCGGCGACGACCAGAGCATCCGGACGCGCCGCTCTCAGGCGTTCCGTGTCGCCGGATTGCAGGCGCTCAGGCTGGAACACGGTCAAGCCACGCGCCAGGGCCAGCTCCTTTACCGCGCTGCTGGCGGCGCGCATACCGCGTCCCGCGGGCCGGTCGGGCTGCGTGAGGACTAATGCAATGTGGTGGCCTTCGTCGACGAGCCGCCCGAGTGCTACTGCCGCAAACTCGGGAGTGCCGGCGAAGACTAGGCGCAGGAAAGCGGGATCAGGCGGACTTGCGCAGCTGCTTGGCGAGCTTGGCGCGGATCCGCTGCTGCTTCAGTTGCGACAGGTGCTCGACGAACACCTTGCCCTTCAGATGATCCATCTCGTGCTGAATGCACACCGCCAGCAGACCCTGCGCCTCGAGCGTGAACGCGTTGCCGTTCTGGTCGAACGCGCGCACTTTGACGCGCTCGGCGCGCTCCACCAGCTCGTAGATTCCGGGCACCGACAGGCAGCCTTCCTCGATGTCCGAGACGCCGGTCGCTTCAACGATCGCGGGGTTGACCAGCACCACCAGCGTATCGCGGCGCTCCGAAACATCCACCACGATGATCTGCTTGTGGACGTCCACCTGCGTTGCCGCGAGCCCGATTCCGGGCGCCGCGTACATGGTTTCCGCCATATCGGCGACCAGCCGTTTCAGCCCCTCGTCGAATACGGTTACGGGAGCCGCAACCTTGTGCAGCCGGGCGTCGGGGTACCGAAGAATGTTCAAAAGCGGCATCTCAGGACAGATTCACTTGCAAATTGAATGGATTATCTGGAGAATCTCAGGCTACACATAAGCAATTCGGTCTTTGTGCTACATTGGGGTAGACAAACCGATTTTCCAGCCGGTCCTGGAAACCGCAAAAGGGACGGGGTCGCCATGGTCCAGCAGTTGCGTAAGTCTATCACAGGGCTCATTTTCTTCCTTGTGTCGGCCGCCGCATTGGCGCAGCCGACGCAACCCTCAACCGGGCCGCTTACCCTCAAGCAGGACGCCCCGGACCGCTATGTCGTGGTGCCCGGCGACACGCTTTGGGGCATCTCCGGCCGGTACACGGACTCGCCTTGGCGCTGGCCCGAGCTTTGGGGCCTGAACAAGGAGCAGATCCAGAACCCGCACCTGATCTATCCCGGCTACGTGATCCTGCTCGACCGGGCGCGTGGCCGCCTCACGATCGGTGCTCCAGGAGCGCCCGGTACCGGCCCGGACGCCACGCCTGGCACGACCCCTGGCACCACCACCACCACCCCCGGCACCGGCGCTCCGACCTCTACCGCGCCCACCGCTCCGGGGACGGTCAGGTTGAGCCCGCGGGTGCGCGGCGAGGCCATGGCGAGGGAAGTCATCCCGAGCATCCCGTCGGCGGCGATCGAGCCGTTCCTCACCCGCCCTCTGGTGGTCGAGCCCGACGGGCTCGACAAGGCGCCTACCATCGTCGCCACCCAGACCGATCGCGTGATCATCTCGGAGGGCAATAGCGCCTACGTACGCGGCATCGGCAATGCCAAGGATGGGACGTGGTTCGTGTACCGGCGCGGCAAGGCGCTGGTCGACCCCGATACCAACGAAACTCTCGCGTACGAGGCGATCTACCTCGGCACGGCGCAGCTCAAGCGCGCTGGCGACCCCGCGACCGTCGTGCTGACCAGCGCTGTGCAGGAAATCGAACCCGGCGACAAGCTCGTCGCCGCGACAGCCCAACAGCCGCTGAACTACGCACCGCGCGCGCCCAACGTCTTCCTCAAAGGGCGAGTGATGTCTATCTATGGCGGTCTCGGCAAGGTCGCCGAAGCGGGACCGCAGTCGATCATCACGATCAACCGCGGCCGCGCCGACGGCATTGAGATCGGCCACGTCCTCGCGCTGTACAACCTGGGCGGCACGGTGACCGACGTCACGAAGGACAGGGGACTGGATGATTCGAGGATCCAGCTGCCAGACGAGCGCGCCGGACTGGCGTTTGTGTTTCGCGTCTTCGAGCGGGTATCCTACGCGCTGATCATGAACATCACGAGGCCTGTCAGTCCTCTGGATGTGGTGCAGACCCCCTAACGTTCCGCCGCGGGATCGATTCTCCCGCTCCTCGCCGCCGGCATGACGCAAGACCCCGGGCTGGCGAGCTGGCTGCAACTCACGCTCACACCCGGGCTAGGCGCCGCCGCACTGCGCGGCCTGCTGAAGCAGTTCGGTCTCCCGCAGGAGATTCTCGCCCGCAAGCGCGCCGAGCTGGCGTCACTCACCCCGGCGGCAGCGCTCGACGCGCTCTATTCCGAGGCGGTGCGCAGCGCCGTTGCGCACGCCCTGGAGTGGTCCCGCCAACCCGGCCATCACGTTGTCACTCTCGCTGACGAAAGCTACCCGGGGGCGCTGCTCGAGATCCCTGACCCGCCGGCGCTGCTCTATGCGATCGGCCGACTCGAGCTGCTGCAGCGTCCTGCCTTCGCGATAGTCGGCAGCCGCAACGCAACCGCTCAGGGCGAAAGCAACGCGGAAAGCTTCGCCCAGGCGCTCAGCAACGCTGGGCTGGTCATCGTCTCGGGGCTCGCGGTCGGCATCGACGCAGCCGCGCACCGCGGCGGGCTGGCCGGCGCGGCATCGACTATCGCCGTGCTCGGCACCGGCGTCGACGTCATCTACCCGCGGCGCAACGCGGAGCTCGCCAGAGCCGTCGCCGGGCGCGGCCTGCTCCTGTCGGAATTCCCGCTCGGCAGCAACCCGACCGCGCACAACTTTCCACGCCGCAATCGCCTGATCAGCGGCCTTGCGCGCGGCTGCCTGGTCGTCGAAGCCGCGCTCGCCTCGGGCTCGCTCATCACGGCCCGCGCCGCGGCCGACCAGGGGCGCGAGGTGTTCGCCATCCCCGGCTCGATCCATTCGCCGCTGTCCAAGGGATGCCACGCGCTGATCAAGTCGGGCGCCAAGCTGGTGGAGTCCGCAGAGGACGTGCTGAGCGAGCTGGCCGGCTTCCGACCAAGCGGCTATGCATCGACGACCGCCGCGGAGGCGGGCAGCAACGCGCGCGATACCGCGCTGCTGGCCCACATGGGCCACGATCCGGTAGACGTTGATTCGCTTTGCCTGCGGGCAGGGATGTCCGCTGAGCAGGTGTCCTCGGAGCTGCTGCGGCTGGAGCTTGCAGGCCAGGTGGCGGCGCTCCCCGGGGGGCTATACCAACGCCTGGAGAAGGGGCAACGCCGGTAAAACCTGCCTGTAAACCAAGAGCTCGGTAGCCGCGTTCTACAAGAAAGGGAATCTATGTACGACATCCTCGTCTACGTGTTCGAGAACTGCCAGCAGGCCGAGCTGGCGTACGACCGCGAGCGCGTAGTGAAAAAGCTTTCGGCGGCGGGGTTCGAGGATTCGGACATCAGCGAGGCATTGCACTGGCTTGCCGGCGTAACGCGCGTTCCGCAGGGAGGCCCTCTGCGGGCGCCGGAATCCCGCCACACGTTCCGCGCCTTCGCGCCGCGCGAGGCGGCAAAGCTAGACGCGCAATGCCGCGGCTTCCTCCTCACCCTCGAGCAATCCGGTATTCTGGACCTGCAGACCCGCGAGCTGGTCATCGAGCGTTCCCTGGCCGCGACGGGCGACTCGCTTTCGCTCGAGCAGCTGAAGCTGGTGGTCCTGATGGTTCTGTGGAACCAGCAGACGCCGACCAGCCGGCTGCTGGCCGAGGACCTCTTCAGCACGCAGCAGGCACGCCTGCCCAGCTAGCCCTCGCGCGTGCGCCCGCGCGCGTTGGCGTGCATTTCACCGCTACCGGGTTGAACGCGGCGCGCGTTTGCACTTATCATCTGCGGCCTTCAGCGCCGCATGGCAAAAAAACTCGTCATCGCAGAAAAGCCTTCCGTAGCCGCCGACATCGCTCGCGCGCTCGGCGGCTTCACGCGCAAGGGCGACTACTTCGAAGGCAAGGACTACGTCGTGTCCTCGGCTGTCGGCCACCTGCTCACTCTGGCAGTGCCGGAGGAATACGACGTCAAGAAAGGCAAGTGGTCGTTCAAGCACCTGCCGGTGATCCCGCCGCACTTCGACCTGGCTCCGATCGAGAAGAGCGAAGGCCGGCTGAACGTGCTGCTGCGCCTGCTAAAGCGCAAGGATGTGACCGGCCTGGTCAACGCCTGCGACGCCGGGCGCGAGGGCGAGTTGATCTTCCGCTACATCGTGCAGCACGCCCGGGCGAAGAAGCCGATCGAGCGCCTCTGGCTGCAGTCGATGACGCCGCAATCGATCCGCGACGGCTTCGCCGACCTGCGTGCGGACAAGGCCATGCTGCCCCTCGCCGATGCCGCCAAGTGCCGTTCGGAGGCCGACTGGCTGGTCGGCATCAACGGCACGCGGGCCATGACCGCTTTCAATTCCAAGGAAGGCGGCTTCTACCTCACCACGGTCGGGCGCGTGCAGACGCCCACACTCGCGATCCTGGTCGAGCGCGAGGAGAAGATCCGTGCCTTCACGGCAAAGGACTACTGGGAAGTGCACGCCAGGTTCGGCGCGCAGGCGGGCGAATATCCGGGGCGCTGGTTCGATCCGAAGTTCAAGAAAGACGACGACGCGGAACGAAAGGCGGAGCGCCTGTGGAGCGCGTCGAAGGCCGAGGCGATCGTCACCGCCTGCCACGGCAAGGGCGGGATAGCGAGCGAGGAAACCAAGCCCACGACGCAACTCTCGCCGCTGCTTTACGACCTGACCAGCCTGCAGCGCGAGGCAAACGGCCGCTTCGGCTTCCCGGCGCGCATGACGCTGTCGCTGGCGCAGGCGCTCTACGAACGGCACAAGGTACTTACCTATCCACGCACCGATTCGCGAGCCCTGCCGGAGGACTATCTCGGCACGGTGAAGAAGACCCTCGAATCGCTCACCGACGTCAAGGAATTCGCGCCTTTTGCAAGGCAGATCACGAAGCAGGGGTGGGTGAAGCCGAACAAGCGGATCTTCGACAACTCGAAGATTTCCGACCACTTCGCAATCATCCCGACGCTGCAGGTGCCTAAGCACCTGAACGAGGCGGAGCACAAGCTCTACGACATGGTAGTGCGGCGCTTCCTCGCCGTGTTCTTCCCGCCGGCGGAGTCGCTGCAAACCACGCGCATCACTCGAGTTGGCGAGCACCAGTTCAAGACCGAAGGCAAGGTCCTGGTGAACCCCGGCTGGCTCGCGGTCTATGGACGCGCGGGCGGCGAAGAGAACGAGAACCTGCCGGCGATTACTGCAGACGAGAAGGTGAAGGTCGTGGAGGTTGCAGCGCAGGCAAACCAGACCAAGCCGCCGCCGCGCTATTCGGAAGCGACCCTGCTTTCCGCCATGGAAGGCGCAGGCAAGTTGGTCGAGGACGAGGACATGCGCGAGGCGATGGGAACAAAAGGCCTCGGCACCCCGGCAACGCGAGCCGCGGTCATCGAGGGTCTGATCCACGAGGAGTACGTGCACCGGGAGAACAGGGAGCTGGTGCCCACGCCAAAGGCGTTCTCGCTGCTGTTCGCACTGCACGTGATGAGCATCCCGGAGCTCGCTTCGCCCGAGCTCACCGGCGAATGGGAGCACAAGCTGAAGCTGATCGAGGGCGGCCAGTTCACGCGCGAAGAGTTCATGGACCACATCTCCGAGCTCGTGCGCAAGGTCGTGACCATCATCAAGAGCGGCGACATCCCGGATACGGTGTTCGCCACGGTAGCGGCGCCTTGCCCGAAGTGCGGCGGCGAGGTGCAGGAGAACTACCGCAAGTTCCAGTGCCGCAAGTGCGACTTTTCGCTCTGGAAGGTCGTTTCCGGGCGGGAGTGGTCGGCCGACGAGGTGGCTGAGCTGATCAAGAAGCGGGTCGTCGGCCCTGTGACGGGCTTCCGCAGCCGGATGGGCAAGCCATTCGCCGCCGTCGTGCGCCTCAACGCCGAGTTGCGCCCGGAATTCGATTTCGGTCAGGGCACCGGGCAGGACGAGGTAGCACCGGATTTCAGCAAGCAGGAGCCGCTCGGCGCCTGCCCGAAGTGCGCTTCACGCGTGTACGAGCACGGCGTTACTTATACCTGCGAAAAAGCAGTAGGCCCGGCGCGCAGTTGCGACTTTCGCTCCGGCCGCATCATCCTGCAGCAGCCGGTAGAGCGCGAGCAGATGAAAAGACTTCTCGAAACCGGCCGCACCGACCTGCTCACCGGTTTCATCTCGAAGAAAGGAAGGCGCTTTAAGGCCTTCCTGGTGAAGACGCCCGACGGCAAGGTCGGCTTCGAATTCCAGCCGAGGAAGGAAAAGGCGGAAAAGCCCGCCGCAGAAAAAGCCGCGGCCGAGAAGCCGGTGCCGGAAGAGAAACCGGCGAAGAAGAAGCGCCGAGCTGCCTAGACGTCCAGGTTTCTGACGCCCAGCGCGTTGGATTCGATGAAGGCGCGGCGCGGCTCTACCTCATCGCCCATCAGCTTGATGAAGATCTCGTCGGCCGCGATGCCGTCGTCGATCTGCACCCTCAGCAGGCGCCGCACGGTCGGGTCCATGGTGGTTTCCCACAGCTGCTCGGGGTTCATCTCGCCCAGCCCCTTGTAGCGCTGCAGGCTCATCGATTTTTCCACCTCGGCCAGCAGCCAGCGCATGACTTCGGCGAAATCCCGCACCGGCTGCTTCTTGTCGCCGCGCTGCACATAGGCGCCGGCGCCGAGCAGCCCGAGCAGCTTCTCCGCGGTCTGCCGGATCTGCGCGTAGTCGCCGGAATGCACGAACTCGGTGTCGATAGTGCTCATGCGCACGTTGCCGTGCCGCGAGCGCTCGATCCTCACCTGGTAGCGCTCGGTCTTGGCGTCGAAATGCGGCGCCACCGCCACGCCATTGCCGCCGATCGCGCTCTCCAGCGCCTCGGCCGAGGCCTCCGCGGTGTCGCGCCGCGTGAGGTCGACCTGCACGCCGCGCAGGATCGCCTGCAGCACCTCGCGGTCGATCAGACGGGAAACCCGGGCGATCACCGCCTCGGCCAGCAGGTAGGACTTCGCCAGCTCGGCGAGGGCCGCGCCCTGAATCGGCTCGCGCCCGGCAGCCGGGTACAGCACGGCTTCCACCAGCGCCTGCCTGAGCATGAATTCGTTTAGCTCGTGCTCGTCCTTCAGGTAGCGCTCTTCCTTACCCAGCTTCGCCCTGTAAAGAGGCGGCTGGGCTATGTAGATGTGGCCGCGCTCGACCAGCTCGGGCATCTGGCGATAGAAGAACGTCAGCAGCAGAGTGCGGATGTGGGAGCCGTCGACGTCGGCATCGGTCATGATGATGATGCGGTGATAGCGCAGCTTGTCGGCGTTGTATTCCTCCTTGCCGATGCCGCAGCCGAGCGCCATGATCAGCGTGGCGATCTCCGCGGAGGAAAGCAGCTTGTCGAAGCGTGCGCGCTCGACGTTGAGGATCTTCCCCTTGAGCGGCAGGATCGCCTGGAATTTGCGGTCACGGCCCTGCTTGGCCGAGCCGCCGGCGGAATCGCCCTCCACCAGGTACAGCTCGCTCAGCGCCGGGTCCTTCTCCTGGCAGTCGGCGAGCTTGCCGGGCAGGCCCATGCCGTCGAGCACGCCCTTGCGCCGGGTCATCTCGCGCGCTTTGCGCGCGGCTTCACGCGCCGCCGCCGCCTCGACGATCTTGACGGTGATGGTGCGCGCATCGGTCGGGCGCTCGTCGAGGAACTCGCGCAGGCGCTCGGCGACGATCTCCTCGACCACCGGGCGCACCTCGGAGGAGACCAGCTTCTCTTTGGTCTGCGAGGAAAACTTCGGCTCCGGCACCTTGACCGACAGTACGCAGGCGAGGCCCTCGCGCATGTCGTCGCCGGTGGTCTCGACCTTCGCCTTCTTGGCGATCTCTTTTTCCTCGATGTACTTGTTCAGCACGCGCGTCATCGCCGCGCGCAGGCCGGTGAGGTGGGTGCCGCCGTCCTTCTGCGGAATGTTGTTGGTGAAGCACAGCACAGACTCCTGGTAGGAATCGTTCCACTGCATCGCCACCTCGACCGTGAGACCGTCCTTCTCGCCGTTGCCGAGGAACACATTCGGATGCAGCACGTTCTTCGCCCGGTTCATGTACTCGACGAACCCCTTCACTCCGCCGGAAAAGGCGAAGTTCTCCTCCTTGCCGGCCCGCTGGTCGATGAGGACGATCTTGACGCCGTTGTTGAGGAAGGAGAGCTCGCGCAGGCGCCGCGCCAGGATGTCGTAGTGATAGTCGACGTTGCCGAAGGTCAGCTTGGAGGCAAGGAAATGCACCTCGGTGCCGCGCCGCTCGGTCGGGCCGATCAGCTTGAGCGGCGCGGTGGCGTCGCCGCCGCGGAACTCCATCTGGTGGACCTGGCCGTCGCGCCAGATGGTGAGGCGCAGCCATTCGGACAGCGCGTTGACGACCGAAACGCCGACGCCGTGCAACCCGCCGGAAACCTTGTAGCTGTTGTTGTCGAACTTGCCGCCGGCGTGCAGCTCGGTCATGACGATCTCGGCGGCCGAGCGCTTGGCCTCGTCGTCTTCCTTGATCCCGGTCGGAATGCCGCGCCCATTGTCGATCACGGAAATCGAGTTGTCGGTGTGGATGGTGACCGTGATCTCGTCGCAGAACCCGGCCAGCGCTTCGTCGACCGCGTTGTCCACCACCTCGAACACCATGTGGTGCAAGCCGGTGCCGTCGGAGGTATCGCCGATGTACATCCCGGGGCGCTTGCGCACCGCCTCGAGACCCTTCAGGACCTTGATCGCGTCCGACCCGTAGCCGTCTGCGCCCGGCCGCGGCTGCTTCTCGGGTTCTGGCGCTTCGGTTTCAGCCACTTCAGATCCTCATCGGCATTACGACGTACTTGAAATCCTTCTCGGTAGAGTAGGAAATCAGTGCGCTCGAGGACGAGTCGCCGAAGGCGCACTCGATCTCGTTACCCGAAACGTTGTTCAGCACGTCGAGCAGATAGTTGACGTTGAAGCCGATGTCGAGCGAGTCGCCCGAATACTTGACTTCGATTTCCTCGTGCGCCTCTTCCTGCTCGGCGTTGGACGACACGATCTTCAGGCTGCCGTCGGCCAGCACCCAGCGCACGCCGCGGAACTTTTCGTTCGACAGGATCGCAGCGCGCAGCAGCGCCTGGCGCAGCGCCTCACGCTCGATCATCAAGCGGTTCTTGTGCTGCGTCGGGATGACCCGGGTGTAGTCGGGGAACTTGCCATCGACCAGCTTCGACACCAGCTCAATGGTGCCGAAGCTGAATGCCGCCTGCGCCGGCGAAACTTCGATCTTGACTTCGTCCTCGCTGTCGGCGAGGAGCTTGGACAGCTCGAGCACGGTCTTGCGCGGCACGATGACTTCCTGGCGTGGCAGGTCGGTCGCCAGCTTGAGCGATGCGTAGGCGAGACGGTGCCCGTCGGTGGCGACGAGCTTCAACTGCTTGTCCTCCACAACCATCAGCAGCCCGTTCAGGTAATAGCGAATGTCCTGCTGCGCCATTGCGTACTGCACAAGTCCAAGCAGGCGTCGCAAGGCTTTCTGCGCGAGCGCAAAGCGGGCCACTTCACCGGCCGGCTTTGCCAGGCGCGGAAAATCCTCGGCCGGCATCGTCTGCAGGGTAAAGCGGCTCTTGCCGGCCTTTACCAGTAGGCGCTTGTCCTGCTGCTGCAGTGTCACCTCGGCGCTGTCGGGCAGCGCGCGCAGGATGTCGACCAGCTTTCTGGCACCCACGGTCACCGCCTTGGCCTCGCCGGACGCAGCCAGCGAGCTGCGTGCGGTGATCTGGATCTCGATGTCGGTGGCGAGGAACGATACCGACGAGGCACTGCGATCGATCAGAACGTTGGACAAGATCGGCAGCGTATGGCGCCGCTCGATGATCCCGCTTACGGCGGACAGCGGGCCCAGGATTTCGTCTCGCTTGGCTTTGACCAGAACCATTGTTATTTATCTATATAAAGGTAATAACAACTAATAATGTCGCCTGGAACACGGGATAAGTCGGAAAGCTGTGCTGCTACAAACGATTGCGCGCCAATCGTGGGCGGGAAAGGCTGTGCGGCGACTGTGGGCGATTGTGGATAGTTTTCCGGCTGCGGCCGGAAACCCGCTTTATGCACAAACTGTTCGGCGTTCATACATAGGTTGTTCATCGGTCGCTAGCCCTTGAGCACCTGCTCAAGCACGACATAATCGCGATTGAGGCCGCTGTCCTGCTGCCGCAGGCTCGAGATCGTCCGGCAAGCGTGCAGCACCGTGGTGTGATCGCGGTTGCCGAACGCCTCGCCGATTTCCGGCAGGCTCATCTGTGTCAGCTCCTTGGCGAGCGCCATCGCCACCTGGCGCGGCCGCGCGACGTTGCGGGTGCGCTTCTTCGAATGCATGTCGGCGACCTTGATCTTGAAATACTCGGCGACAGTCTTCTGGATGCCTTCCACGCTCACCTGGCGGTTGGCGATATTCAGGATGTCGCGCAGCGCTTCCTTGGCGAGATCGAGCGACAGCTCGCGCGCGTTGAAGCGGGAATAGGCGAGCACTTTTTTCAACGCGCCTTCCAGCTCGCGCACGTTGGAACGGATGTGCTGCGCAATGAAGAACGCGATGTCGGACGAGATCTCCACCGCCTCGGCCTCGGCCTTCTTCAGCACGATCGCCGCCCGCATTTCGAGCTCAGGCGGCTCGATGGCCACGGTCAGGCCCCAACCGAAGCGCGAGATCAGGCGCTCCTGCATTCCCGACATCTCCTTGGGGAAGGTGTCGCAGGTGATCACGATCTGGCGATGTGCCTCCACCAGGGCGTTGAAAGCATAGAAGAACTGCTCCTGGATGCCGTCCTTGTTCGAGAAGAACTGGATGTCGTCGATGAGAAGCAGGTCGAGGGAGTGGTAGTAGCGCTTCAGCTCATCGAAGGATTTCTGCTGGTAAGCGCGCACTACGTCGGTAACGTACTGTTCGGCATGGCTGTAGCGGATGCGTGCCTCGGGCCTGCGCTCGGCCACATTGTTGCCGATAGCCTGCAGCAGGTGGGTCTTGCCCAGGCCGACGCCGCCGTAGATGAACAGCGGGTTATAGGAAATCCCGGGGTTCTCGGCAACCTGAATCGCTGCTGCGCGGGCAAGTTGGTTTGCCTTGCCGGTGACGAAGCTGTCGAAGGAAAAACCGCGGTTCAGGCGTCCACGCTCGACCGTCGGCTGCGCTTCCGCCGCGACGCGCGCTGCCGCAGGAGCCGCCGCCTTGGCGCTGGGGGCCTCGGCGCTGCGCGCCAGGACCAGCCGCACGCCGACATCGCGCCCACCGGCCTCCGTCGCGAGCCGCTCGATGCGTGCCGCGAAGCGCTCGCGTACCAGCTCCAGAACGAACCGGTTGGGCGCATGCAGGACAAGCGTGTCGGTGCCGGCGCCCGCTTCGGGGGCGAGAGGGCGGATCCAGGTATTGAACTGCTGCGCGGGGAGCTCCTGCTCAAGTCGCCGCAGGCATGCGTCCCAGAGGTTTTGCATCTTTGTGAGTGGCCTATCTTGTGACTGGCCTGGACGAAGCTGAATTTTAACTCGCTTCGACGCGGGTTATCCACAGCGGCACGCGCGAATTGAGCAATGCGCGAACATTTGACAACGCATTGATGCGCACGCTCTAATACCGCCCTTTTTCGGATCGGGCAGCAATGGCCACCAAGCGTACCTATCAACCATCCAAGACGCGCCGCGCGAGGCGTCACGGTTTTCTGGTGCGCAGCCGCACGCCGGGCGGACGCAAGGTTCTGCGCAACCGGCGGGCGCGCGGTCGCCGCCGCCTCGGGTTGTAGCCGCGACCGGCAAGCGTTTCGGACTGGATCCTGCCCGCCGCCTGAGGCGCCGCATCGAGTTCGAGCGCCTGTTGGGGCAGGGCCAGCGGCGCAACCTGGCTGGCTATACCTTCTTCCTGGAGCAGCGCGAGCACGGGCAACCCAGGCTGGGGATCCTGATTTCCCGCAAGCATGCCGCCGCAGCTACCGAGCGCAACCGAATCAAGCGCTGCATCCGAGAGGCATTCCGGCTTGAGCAGGAGGCCCTGGGACCCGTCGATCTCCTGGTGCGGCCGCCTTTTAACGTGCGCCCGACGGCGCAGATGATTACCCGACTTCGCGAGCTGCTGGCTGGACTGAACAAGAAATGATGACAACTTGCATGCGCGCCGCCGTACGCGGCTACCAGTGGTTCATCAGGCCGGTGCTGCCGGCCGCCTGCCGCTTCTATCCCTCGTGCTCGGAGTACGCCGACGAAGCGCTTGCGCGCCACGGCATGTGGCGCGGCGGCTGGCTCACCACCAAGCGCCTCTGCCGCTGCGGCCCCTGGCATCCGGGCGGCTGCGACCCGGTGCCGTAACCGATGGATACCCAGCGCCTCATCCTGCTGTTCATCTTCGGCTTCTCGTTACTCATGCTATGGGAGGCCTGGGAACGCGAGCATCGGCCGAAGCCTGCGGCGACCACGCCGGCGGCCGCCGCTCAGCAAACCATTCCCGCGCCGTCGACGCCCGCCGCCAAGGCGACGCCTGCAGCACAGGCCAAGGCGCCGGCGGGCGCGGTCCCCGCGGCGACGGCAACCCCCGCGGCCAAGGGCGAGACGGTGCGCGTTACGACCGACCTCTTTGTCGCCGAGATCGACACGCTCGGGGCGACGCTGAAGCGCTTCGAGCTGCTCAAGCACAAGGATACGGCCGACCCGACGAAGAATCTGGTGCTGCTGGGCCCCGAGCACAAGTACGAGGCGCAAAGCGGCATCACTCGCGAGGGCGGCCCGAATCACCTGACCCTCTGGAGCGCAAGCGGGAACGACTTCGTGCTGCAGCCAGGCACGGACTCGGTGCAGGTGCGCCTGAAAGGTGAGGGCCGCGACGGCATCGCAGTCGAGAAGATCTACACCTTCAAGCGCGACAGCTACGTGATTGACGTCGCCCTGGAGATCCGCAACCAGGGGTCGGCCGCGGTGACGCCCTACGCGTATTTCCAGCTGACCCACGATGGCAAGGCGGCCAGCAGCCTGAGCAAGGTGGCCGAAACGTTCGGCGCGCAGAGCTTCATCGGGTTCGGAATGTACACCGCCGAGAAGGCGTACGAGAAGATCCACCCGAGCGACCTGGACAAGGCGAAGTTCGAGCGGCGCGCCGACAGCGGCTGGCTCGCTTTCGTGCAGCATTACTTTGTCACCGCGTGGTTGCCCCCGGAAAAGTTGGAGCGCGAGTACGGCGCTTTGCGCCGCAACGACGGCAGCTATTCCGGAAACGTGGTCATGCACCCCGGTGCGATCGAGCCCGGTGCCTCGGCGCAGGTGAAAGTAGCCCTGTACGCCGGACCCCAGGAGCAGCGCAGGCTGCAGACCGCGGCGCCGGGGCTCGACTACGTCGTCGACTACGGCTGGCTCGCCATCATCGCCTGGCCGCTGTTCTGGCTGCTCGAGAAATACCACGCCCTGAGCGGCAACTGGGGCGTCGCCATCATCCTGCTCACGGTGACGATCAAGATCATCTTCTTCCCGCTTTCCGCGGCGAGCTACCGCTCGATGGCGAAGATGAAACTGGTCACGCCCCGGCTGACCAAGATTCGCGAAATGTACGGCAACGACCGGCAGAAGATGAACCAGGCGATGATGGAGCTGTACAAGACCGAGAAGATCAACCCGCTCGGCGGCTGCTTCCCGATCCTGGTGCAGATCCCGGTATTCATCGCCCTGTACTGGGTGCTGCTCGCGGCGATCGAGCTGCGCCACGCACCGTTCATGCTGTGGATCAAGGACCTCGCGGCGCTTGATCCCTACTACGTGCTGCCGATCCTGATGACCATCACGATGGTGATCCAGACCAAGTTGAATCCGGTGCCGCCCGACCCGGTGCAGGCGCAGGTGATGAAGTTCATGCCGTACGTGTTCAGCATCTTTTTCTTCTTCTTCCCCGCCGGGCTGGTGCTGTACTGGCTCGTCAACAACATCCTTTCCATCCTCCAGCAGTGGCAGATCCAGCGCATGTTCGATCGCGACAAGCCTGCCCATGGCAAGCGGTGAGATAGCGCGCGACACGGTCGCGGCGATCGCCACCCCGGCTGGCCGCGGCGGGATCGGGATAGTGCGGGTCTCCGGCGCGGCGGTCGAGCACATAGCTGAAGCCGTGATCGGCGGGCTGCCCGAGCCCAGAACGGCCACGCTGCGCGCCTTTCGCGATAAGCACGGGGAACGTCTGGATGAAGGTATCGCGCTCTACTTTCCGGCACCGCATTCCTACACCGGCGAGCCGGTCCTTGAGTTGCAGGGACACGGTGGCACCGTGGTCATGCAGACCGTCCTTGGCGCCTGCCTCGACGCAGGGGCGCGGCTAGCCGAGCCGGGGGAGTTCACTCGGCGGGCTTTCCTCGGCGGAAAGCTCGACCTGGCGCAGGCCGAGGCGGTCGCCGACCTGATCGACGCCGCGAGCCGCGAGGCGGCACGTTCGGCGCTGCGCTCCCTCGCGGGCGAGTTTTCGACCGCGATTGCCGCCATCACCGCACAGCTTACCGAGCTACGCGCCCTCACCGAGGCAATGCTGGATTTTCCGGAGGAGGACGTCGATTCGCTCCACCGCGACGACGCAGCCTCGCGCCTTGGGCGAGTGCGCGCCACCCTGGAAGAGGTTTTCGCGCGCAGCCGCCAGGGCAGCTTGCTGCGAAACGGGATTCAGGTCGTGATCGCCGGACGGCCGAACGTCGGCAAGTCGAGCCTGCTGAATCGCCTGGCTGGCGAGGAACGCGCCATCGTGACGGCGATACCCGGCACCACGCGCGACGCGTTGCGCGAGCCGATCCAGATAGAAGGCGTGCCCCTGGTCATTGTCGACACCGCCGGCCTGCGAGTCTCGACCGACACCGTGGAGCGCCTGGGTATTGAGCGCACGCAGCGCGAGCTCGAGCACGCGGACCTGGTACTCGCGGTGTTCGAGGCCGGCGATGCGGCGACGCTCGAGGGTTTGCCCGCAGCAGTCGCAAGGGTCGACGTCTACAACAAAGTCGATCTGAGGCCTGGTTTCCGGGCGCCTGAGGGCGCGCGGCGCGCGGTGGGCGTGTCGGCGAAGACCGGCGAAGGGATGGACGTTCTGCGCAAGGCAATACTCGAGGCGGCAGGCTGGGTTGCAACGGGCGAGTCTGTTTTCCTTGCACGTGAGCGGCACCTGCGCGCGCTGGAAGCCGCGCGTGCGCATCTGCAGGCGGCCGCACGCGAGTTGCCGCGCTGGGAGCTGTTCGCCGAGGAACTGCGCCTGGCGCAGGTTGCGCTCGGCGCGATCAGCGGGGAGCTCACCGCCGATGACCTGTTGGGCGAGATCTTCGCGCGATTCTGTGTCGGCAAGTGAGGGCGGCACGCGAGAGCTGGATCAACCCGGCGCTGGCTCTAGCCTTGTGCGCGGGCGCCGGTGCGGCCTGCGCGTGGCTGAGGATTCCTCTGCCCTGGATGATCGGTCCGCTCGTCGCGATGGCAGCTTGCAACTTTGCGGGCATCGGGCTGCGCGCGGTGCGCGGTGCTCGCGAAACCGGCCAAGTGGTGATCGGCAGCGCGCTAGGCCTGTACTTCACGCCGCTCGTGGCTCGCGAGGTCCTCTCATACTGGCCGCTTCTGCTGGCGGGAGGCTTGTTCGCGATTCTGCTCGGCGTGCTTGGCGGATGGATTCTGCGGCGTGCGACCGGCGTCGACGCAACCACAGCCTTCTTCGCGAGCGTGCCGGGCGGAGCTGCGGAGATGACCCTCCTCGGCGAGCGCTACGGCGCCCGCGCCGACCGCGTCGCGCTGGCCCAGTCCCTGCGCATTCTGGTAGTCGTGGTCGTGGTGCCCTTTGCCCTCACATATTCAGGGGCGCATGGCACCGATCTCTACCAGCCCGCGCCGTTGCCGTTGCACTGGGAACGCCTGGCGATGCTGCTTGCGTCCGGCGCTGCAGCCGGCGCGCTGCTTGCGCGCCTGGGCATGGCGAACGCCTTCATGTTCGGGCCGCTGGCGGTGGCGATAGCGCTGACGGTCGGCGAGGCCGAGCTCTCCTCTGTGCCTTCGGAACTGTCGAACGCGGCGCAGGTGCTGCTCGGTTGCACACTCGGCGCACGCTTCGAGCGATCCTCCTTGCAGAGCGCCCCGCGCTATGTTTTCGGCGTGCTGGCGAGCGTCGCCGCTGTGATCGTCGTCGCTGCGCTGTTCGCGTTCCTGCTGGCCGCCCTGTCCGGGCTGCCGGCAGCCACGCTTGTGCTGGCGATGGCTCCCGGTGGCATAGCCGAGATGTGCATCACCGCCAAGGTGCTACAGCTCGGGGTGCCCCTCGTGACCGCGGCGCAGGTGGCGCGGGTTCTGGTCCTGCTTACCAGCACGGGCCCGGGGTTTCGCTTGCTGCGCCGCTCCCGGGAGGCAACTTAAGTCATTGTCTAGGCATGACTTTATCTGAATGACTCGGTTCCCCCTCCAGCAGCCGTAATGCGCCCGGTGCTAGAATCCGCGGCCATAGATTCCCCATCCGCCGGCCCAGCCCTAGCTGGGCCGTTTGCCTTTCTGGAGTTAGCTGAATGAACGCACCGATATCCGCCGCCGACCAGTCTCAAGCTCCCGCCTGGGTGCGCCATTCCGGCCTGCGCCAATGGGTGTCTGAGGTGGCGCGCTTGGCCAAGCCGGAGCGCATCGTCTGGTGCGACGGATCGAAAGCCGAATACGACCGCCTGTGCGGTGAGCTGGTCGCTGCCGGCACCTTTACCCGGCTGAACGAGAAGCTGCGGCCGAATTCCTACCTCGCCCGCTCGCACCCGAGCGACGTGGCCCGCATGGAAGAGCGCACCTTCATCTGCAGCCAGAAAAAGGAGGACGCCGGCCCGACCAACAACTGGATTGATCCGCGCGAGATGCGCGCTACGCTGAACCGCCTGTTCGACGGCTGCATGCGGGGCCGCACGATGTACGTGATTCCGTTCTCGATGGGACCGATCGGCTCGCATATCGCGCAGGTCGGCGTCGAGATCTCCGATTCGGCCTACGTCGCGGTGAGCATGGCCATCATGACCCGCATGGGACGCGCGGTCGTCGACTGGCTGGGCGAGGACGGCAGATTCGTGCCGTGCGTGCACTCCGTCGGCGCGCCGCTCGCCGCCGGGCAGAAAGACGTTCCCTGGCCGTGCAACGACAAGGAAAAGTGGATCGTGCACTTTCCCGAGAGGCGCGAGATCTGGTCGTTCGGCTCGGGCTATGGCGGCAACGCCCTGCTCGGCAAGAAGTGCCTGGCGCTGCGCATCGCCTCGGTGATGGCGCGCGATGAAGGCTGGCTTGCCGAGCACATGCTGATCCTCGGCGTGCAGTCGCCGGCCGGCGAAAAGACGTATGTCGCCGCGGCGTTTCCCTCTGCCTGCGGCAAGACCAACCTCGCCATGCTGATCCCGCCCGCGGGGCTCAAGGGCTGGAAGGTCACCACCATCGGCGAGGATATCGCGTGGATCAAGCCGGGCAAGGACGGGCGCTTCTACGCGATCAACCCGGAATACGGCTGCTTTGGCGTGGCGCCCGGAACGTCGGACGAGACCAACCCGAACGCCATGCAGATGTTGAAGGCGAATGTCATCTTTACCAACGTCGCCATGACGCCTGAAGGCGATGTCTGGTGGGAGGGCATGACGCCGCAGCCGCCGGCGCGCCTGATCGACTGGCAAGGCAAGGAATGGGCTCCCGGCTGCGGTCGCCTTGCCGCGCACGCGAACGCGCGCTTTACCGTGCTGACCGCGCAATGTCCTTCGATGGACGCAAAGTGGGAAGACCCGCAGGGCGTGCCAGTCTCCGCCTTCATTTTCGGCGGCAGGCGCTCGTCGACCGTACCGCTGGTGGTGGAAGCGCCGAATTGGGAAGACGGCGTGTACATGGCCGCGACACTAGGCTCGGAAACCACCGCTGCCATTACCGGCAAGGTCGGCGTGGTCCGGCGTGACCCGATGGCGATGCTCGCATTCTGCGGCTACAACATGGGTGACTACTTCGCGCACTGGCTGAAGATGGGCAAGGCGGTGCGCCAGCCGCCGAAGATCTTCCGCGTCAACTGGTTCCGCCGCGACGCGAACGGCAAGTTTCTGTGGCCAGGCTTTGGCGAGAACATGCGGGTCCTGCAGTGGATCGTCGAGCGCTGCGAGAACCGCGCGCAGGGAGTCGATACCCCGCTTGGCACGATGCCGCGTTACCAGGACCTAACCTGGACCGGGCTCGAAAAGCTTTCGCCGGGGCAATTCGCCGAGCTCGAGCGGGTCGACAACGGCGCCTGGAAAGAAGAGTTGTCGGCGCATGACGAGTTGTTCGGCAAGTTCGGCTCGCATTTGCCCGAGGCGCTCGAGACGCGTCGCGGCCGCATGCATCAGAAGCTCGCCGCCTGAGCTTCGCCGCCTAGGTTCCGCAGATCAGCGGGCAGCGGTGCCCAGCGTCAGGCGGGCCATGAGCGCGCCGAGGAATGCCGCGGACGCGGCGGCAGCGAGGGCGGCTGCCGAGCGATAAAACTCGAGCATGCCGCCGCCCGCCGCGAGGCCGATTCCGACTCCTGACAGGAGCGCGCTCGCCGACCAGGTGAAGGCCTCCGACAGGTGCTCCGGGCGCGCTGCCTTGGCTACCAGCATCGACTGAATGATGAGCGCGGGCGCCATGACCACCCCGGCGAGCACCGTCCAGAGGGCGAAGGACCAGGGTCCCCAAGGCAGCACGAGCAGCGCAAGGCCGGCACCCATCAGGCCGAGCATCGCCGCAAACTGCCTGGCCAGCGGCAAGTGCCAGCTGCGACTTCCATAGGCAAGGCCGCCGACGGCGCTGCCTGCGCTCATCAACCCGAGCAGTACGCCCGCTAGCGCCGGCGTGCCAGCTTCGGTGGCGTACGCCGTCAGGCCGATTTCCATCAGCCCGAATGCAATGGAGTAGCAGAGGATCACGCCGATCAACGGCGCGAACCCGGGCTCAGCCAGCACGCCGAGCAGGCTGCGCCGGACCGGGGGCGCAACGTGCCACGCACGCAGTGCCGGGAGGCGAAGGAAGAGAATCGTGCCGCCAAAGCCGCAGCCCGCTGCGGCCAGCACCGCCAGCGCCGGCGACGCCACGGCGACAAACAGCGCCACCAGCATCGGGCCGACGATGAAGATCATCTCGATCAGGACCGATTCGAGCGAATACGCTGTCGCGAGCAGCATGTCTTCGCCCAGCCTGCGCTTGAGAAACGTCCGCATGCAAACCGTGATTGGTGGAAAACTCGCGCCCGCTGCCGCTGCGAGCCCGAGCACCAGCCATGCCGGAACACCTTTGGAGACGCCGAGGACGAGGGCGCACAGCGCAGCGGGAAAGAGCAGGCCGCAAGCGATCAGGACCGGCCGCGGACCATAGCGATCGATGATCCTGCCGAGCGCAGGCGCGACTGCGGCCAGCCCGGCCACGTAGCAGCCAGTGGCCGCTCCGCCCTGGGCAAACGAGCCGCTCGCCGACTGAACCAGGATCAGGATCGCCAGGCCGGTGATGCCAATAGGCAGCCTGCCAATCATCGACGCGGCAAATATCTGTCGCAGTTCGCGCGGCTCGAGCAGCGCGGCGTAGCGAGCAAGGGAAATCATGGCATTGCGATCACGGAGGGGCCGCGATTGTCGCACGCGGCAGGGTGTTGCTGCAGTGCAGCACCAACCCGATTCCGAGTCTGTTCCACGTGAAACAACTCTGTCCCTAGTTCCACGTGGAACCATCGCGTAAAATTCGCGGCCTCCAATGCTGTTCCCAAACGAGTTCGACATCATCGTGGTCGGCGGCGGCCATGCCGGCACCGAAGCTGCGCTCGCGTCAGCCCGGATGGGCTGCAAGACCCTGCTCCTAACGCACAGCGTTGAGACGCTAGGACAGATGTCGTGCAATCCGTCGATCGGCGGGATCGGCAAGGGGCACTTGGTCAAGGAGATCGACGCGCTCGGTGGGGCGATGGCGATCGCGACCGACGAGGCGGGCATCCAGTTCCGGATCCTGAACTCCTCCAAGGGCGCAGCGGTTCGCGCCACCCGAGCTCAAGCGGATCGAGTCCTCTACCGCGGCGCAATCCGCCGCCGCCTGGAGAATCAGCCCAACCTCGCGATCTTCCAGCAGGCAGTCGACGACATCTCGCTCGAGGGCGGGCGGGCAACCGGCGTGGTGACGCAGCTCGGCGTGCGGTTTCGCGCGCGAGCCGTCGTGCTGACCACCGGGACCTTCCTGTCCGGCCTGATCCACGTCGGGCTGGAGAAGTATCAGGCGGGTCGCGCCGGGGACCCCGCGTCGGTTACCTTGGCTGCCAGGCTGCGGGAAATGAAGCTACCGGTCGGTCGCCTGAAAACCGGCACGCCCCCCAGGCTCGATTCGCGCAGCATCGACTTCTCGGCGATGGAACTGCAGCCGGGCGATCAGCCAGAACCCGTTTTCTCGTTCCTTGGCCGCCGCGACATGCATCCTCAGCAGTTGCCTTGCTGGGTCACGCACACCAATTCGCGCACCCACGACATTATCCGCGCCGGCCTCGACCGCTCGCCCATGTTCACCGGGGTTATCCAGGGCGTGGGACCGCGCTATTGCCCGTCGATCGAGGACAAGATCCATCGCTTCGCCGGCAAGTCCAGCCACCAGATTTTTCTCGAGCCCGAGGGGCTGACCAGCAACGAGATCTATCCGAACGGCATCTCGACCAGCCTGCCGCTGGACGTGCAACTCGACTTGGTCCACTCGATCCACGGCCTTGAGAGCGCTCACATCGTTCGCCCTGGCTATGCCATCGAGTACGACTATTTCGACCCGCGCGACCTGCGGCCATCGCTCGAAACCAAGAGCGTTCCGGGTCTGTTCTTCGCCGGCCAGATCAACGGCACCACGGGCTACGAGGAAGCCGCGGCGCAAGGTCTGCTCGCCGGCCTGAATGCGGGCCTGCAGGTACGCGCTAGCGAGCCCTGGTGGCCGCAGCGCGACCAAGCCTACCTGGGCGTGCTGGTCGATGACCTGACCGCGCGCGGTGTCTCCGAGCCCTACCGCATGTTTACCAGCCGCGCCGAATACCGGCTCACGCTGCGTGAAGACAACGCCGACTTGCGCCTGACCGAAGCCGGCCGGCGGCTGGGGCTGGTCGACGACCAGCGCTGGGATGCCTTCAATCGAAAGCGGGATGCGATCGCCGCCGAAACCGAGCGCCTGAAGTCCACATATGTAAGCGCTGGCTTCCAGAAAAAGTCCAGTATTTACGATATGCTCAGGCGCCCGGAGGTTACGTATGCCGGCGCCGTGGATGCGCCCGTTTCCGACCCCGCTGTCGCCGAGCAGGTGGAAATCCAGGCCAAGTACGAGGGCTACATCACCCGACAGCACGCCGAGGTAGAGCGTCGCAAGGGTGCGGAGACCACGCGCTTGCCGCAGGACCTCGACTACCGGGAAGTGCACGGCCTGTCTACTGAGGCTCAGCAAAAGCTCAATCGGCACCGGCCCGAAACGATCGGCCACGCTTCGCGGATTTCGGGGATAACGCCAGCGGCGATTTCGCTGCTGCTGGTCCATCTGAAGCGGGGCCTGGGGAACCGACAGAAGAAGACGGCATGACGCCGCGTGCCGCGCTCGAGCGCGGCCTCGATGATCTCGCGCTGGCGTTGCCTGCCGACGCAGCCGATCGGCTCCTCGCGTACGTGGAGCTGCTAACGAAGTGGAACCGGACTTACAACCTGACTGCGATTCGCGATCCCCTGGAAATGATAGGTCTGCATCTGCTCGACTCGCTCGCAGTGCTGGCGCACCTGCCGGTGACCGACGGCGGCGCGCTCGCCGATGTCGGCTCGGGTGCAGGCCTGCCCGGCATCCCTCTGGCGATCGCCCGCCAGGAATGGCGCTTGACGCTGAACGATTCGAACCAGAAAAAAGCGGCGTTCCTGCGTCAGGCGGCGATCGAGCTCGGGCTGCGCAATGTCGAAGTGCACGAGGGGCGCGCCGAGCAATGGCGGCCGGCGGCACTTTTCCAGGTGGTGATCTCGCGCGCGTTCGCCGATCTCGGCGAGTTCATCGCCAAGTGCCGGCATCTGGTCGTCCCCGGCGGCATTCTCGCGGCCATGAAAGGCGCTGCTCCCGCGGCGCTCGAGGCGGGTTGCGACGTGGTCAAGCTGCAGGTGCCGCTGCTCGATGCGCAGCGCCACCTCGTGCGCTGCCGGGTCGGGGGCTGAAATGGCGCGAGTGCTGGCGGTGGTCAACCAAAAGGGCGGCGTCGGCAAGACCACGACCAGCGTCAACCTCGCCGCAGCGCTCGCCCAGGCCGGGCAGCGCATCCTCCTGGTCGACCTTGACCCGCAAGGCAACGCGACCATGGGAAGCGGCGTCGACAAGCGCGTCGTCGGCCGCACCGTCTATCACGTGCTGCTCGGGCTCGGCGATCTGACGACCATTCGCACGCGCGCCGAGCGTGGCGGCTACGACCTGGTGCCGGCGAATCGCGAGCTGGCCGGCGCGGAAGTCGAGCTGGTCGACCTGCCTAACCGCGAGGTGCGGCTGAAGGGGGCGCTGGAGCGCGTTGCGCAGGACTACGACTACATCCTGATCGATTGCCCGCCGTCGCTCAGCCTCCTCACCGTCAACGCGCTTACCGCGGCGCAGCGGGTGCTGATCCCGATGCAATGCGAGTACTACGCCCTCGAGGGGCTTTCCGACCTGGTCGGCACGATCAAGCGCGTGCGTGCCAACCTCAACCCGGAGATCGAGATCGCCGGGCTGCTGCGCACGATGTACGACCCGCGCAACACGCTTTCGCAGCAGGTGTCGCAGCAGCTGGAGGCGCATTTCGGCGATAAGGTCTACCGCACGCTGGTACCGCGCAACGTGCGGCTCGCCGAGGCGCCGAGCTACGGCGTGCCCGCCGTGGTGTGGGACGCTGCTTCCAAGGGGGCGCAGGCCTACCTGGCGCTGGCCGATGAAATTCTTGCTCAGGGACAACCCGCATGAACAAACCCAAGGGACTCGGCCGCGGCCTGGACGCTCTGCTCGGTGGCAACGAGTCGCCGCGCGATGCGCTGCTCACACTGCCGGTCGGGCGTATCCGGCCGGGCAAGTACCAGCCGCGCACGAAAATGGACCAGCAGGCGCTGGCCGAGCTGGCGGGCTCGATCCGCTCGCAGGGCCTGATGCAGCCTCTGCTGGTCCGCCCGGTGGACCGCGACCGCTACGAGCTGATCGCCGGCGAGCGGCGCTGGCGCGCGGCGCAGATGGCGGGGCTTGAGCACGTGCCGGTGCTGGTACGCGAGGTGCCCGACGATGCGGCGCTCGCCATGTCCCTGATCGAGAACATCCAGCGCGAGAACCTCAATCCGATGGAGGAAGCCGCCGGCGTGCAGCGCCTGGTGGACGAGTTCAAGATGACGCACGAGCAGGCCGCCGACTCGGTGGGCCGTTCGCGCTCAGCCACCACCAATCTGCTGCGGCTGCTCAAGCTGGCGCGGCCGGTGCAGGAGATGCTGATGGAAGGCGCCCTCGAGATGGGGCACGCCCGAGCGCTGCTCTCGCTCGATGCCGCGCGCCAGATCGAGGCCGGCAACCGCGTCGCGGCGAAAGGGCTGTCGGTGCGCGAAACCGAGGCGCTGGTGCAGACCTGGCTCCGCGGTCCGACGCCGCGCCGCAAAAAGCGCGGCGACCGCGACCTGGCGCGCCTCGAGGAAGAGGCCTCTGAGCGGCTTGGCACGACCGTCGAGATCCGCGCCGGACGCAAGGGCACCGGCAAGGTAGTCGTGCACTACTCGAGCCTCGACCACCTGGACCAGTTGTTAAAGAAGTTGCGATGAGCGAACCGAAGCCGATGCTGCGGCGCAACGCGTTGACCGGCCTTGTCGCAAAACGCTAAAATCGCGCGGTTTTGCGGGGGGGCGGGGAGGATGAACGCCAGTCTGGGTGCCCTGCGCAGGCCAATCCGCATCGTTTTGCGGTGGCAGGTGATTGCCACTGCAGTTCTGACGCTAGCCGGGGGGCTCCTGGCAGGTATGGATGGCGCCCTGTCCGCCGCCCTGGGTGGCGCGATTAGCGTTGTCGCGGGCTGGGTATCCGCAGTCGTGGCATCGAAGGGACAGGGAAGGTCCGCGGGGGACGTCCTGACCGGCGCGCTGAAAGCCGAAGCGGTGAAGATCGGCCTCATAGCGTTCCTGCTTTGGATAGTGCTGGCGACATATGAAAACGTCGTCGCGCCGGCGCTGCTCGGGTCCTTCGTGGTGACGGTCCTGATTTTTACTATGGCATTTTTTGTGCGCGAGTACGACTGAAGAAATGGCAGCCGGCAAAGAAATGAACCCGACCGAATACATCGGTCACCACCTGACGCACGGCACCAAGCAGTTCGGCGACGGCGGCTTCTGGACGATCAACTTCGACTCCCTCGCGGTCTCGGTTCTGCTCGGACTGGTTGGCATCGGCTTCATCTGGTGGGTAGTGCGCGGCGCTACCGCGGGCGTGCCGAACAAGCGACAGGCGTTTGTCGAATGGCTGGTCGGCTTCATCGACAACCAGGCCAAGGGCATCTTCAAGCATGGCGACCGCAACAAGTTCGTCACACCCGCCGCGCTCACCGTATTTGTCTGGGTGCTGCTGATGAATTCGATGGACTTCCTGCCAGTAGACATCGTCGCCAAGGGAACGCACCTCATCTCCGAGCACGGCTTTCGCATCGTTCCGACCGCCGACATCAACACCACCTTCGCGCTTGCGTTGTCCGTCTGGTTTCTGATGATCTTCTTTTCGATCAAGGTCAAAGGCTTCGGCGGCTGGATGCACGAGCTGTTCTTCACTCCGTTTGGCAAGTGGCTGCTACCGGCGAACTTCCTTTTCAACGTCATCGAGTACATCTCGAAGCCGCTTTCCCATTCGCTGCGGCTCTACGGCAACATGTATGCGGGCGAGCTCATCTTCCTGCTGCTGTGGCTGCTCGCCGCAGCGGGCATCGGTTGGATGGGAGTTAGCTTCGTGCTTGGTGTGCTGTGGGCAGTCTTCCATATCCTCATCGTCGCGCTGCAGGCCTACATCTTCATGATGCTCACCATCGTGTATTTGGCGATGGCGCACGAGCACCATCACTGACCGATTTCTAGAAAGGGAACAAATGGAAAAACTCCAACTCATCGCAATGGTCCAGGCGTACACGGGGATCGGCATCGGCCTGATGATCGGCCTGGGCGCGCTCGGCGCCTGCGTCGGCGTCGGCATCATGTGCAGCAAGTTTCTCGAGGCCGCAGCCCGTCAGCCAGAACTCACGGATTCGCTGCAGGGCAAGGTGTTCCTGCTGCTCGGCCTGATCGACGCGTCCTTCATCATCGGCGTCGGTCTCGCGCTGTGGTTCGCCACTGGCAACCCGCTGCTCGCGAGGCTCGGCTGATCGTTTCCGGGATCGCCGGAGGGCAAGCATGAATTTCAACTTAACGCTCATCGCGCAAGGGCTGGTTTTCTTTGCGTTCATCCTGGTCACGGTCAAGTTCGTGTGGCCGCCGCTGCTGCGCGTCATCGAGACGCGGCAGAAGACCATCGCCGACGGCCTCGCGGCTGGCGAGCAGGGCAGGAAGTCGCTCGAGACCTCGAGCCGCCAGGCGGAGCAGACGATCCACGACGCCCGCAACCGGGCGGCGGATATCCTGTCGCAGGCGGAAAAGCGCTCGGCGCAGATGATCGACGAGGCGCGCAGCGCCGCGAAGGAAGAGGCGGGCCGCGAGAAGGCCGCAGCCAAGGCCGAGATCGACCAGGAGCGCACCCGCGCGCGCGAGCAGCTACGCGACAGCGTCGCTTCGCTCGCCATCGCCGGCGCCGAGAAGATCCTGCGCCGGGAAGTGGACGCCAAGGCCCACGCCCAGCTGCTGGACGACATCAAGCGTCAACTGTAGATGGCCGAGCCCAGCACCGTAGCGCGACCCTACGCTGAAGCGGCCTACCGCCTCGCGAACGACGCCAGCGCGCTCGCCAAGTGGTCCGGCATGATCGGCGCGCTCGCCCAGGTGGCCGAAGACAAGCGCGTGCAGACGGCGATCGGCGATCCGGCGCTGTCCGACGCTCAGCTCGCGGGCGTGTTCATTTCAATTCTGAGCGGCAAGCTCGACGGCCAGGCGGAGAACTTCGTGCGCGTGCTGGCAGAGAACAGGCGCCTGGAGCTGCTACCCGAGATCCACCTGCAGTTCGAGGTGCTCAAGAACGAGCGCGAAGGTGTGGTCGAAGCCGAGGTGTTCTCGGCGTTCGACCTGAGCGAAGCGCAGGTGGCCGATTTGGCGCAGCGGCTTGAGAAGCGCACCGGCCGCAAGGTCAGGACCCAGGTGAAAGTGGATAAAGACCTGATTGGCGGCGTCAAAGTCGTGATCGGCGACAAGGTTATCGACGGTTCCGCGCGCGGCCAGCTCAGCGCGCTCGAGACCGCATTGAAAGCTTAAGGAGCACCCATGCAACTGAATCCCTCCGAAATTTCGGAACTCATCAAGAACCGCATCCAGAACCTGGACGCCGGCGCGCAGATGCGCACCCAGGGCACGGTGGTCTCAGTCACCGATGGAATTTGCCGCATCCACGGCCTGTCGGACGTGATGCAGGGCGAGATGCTCGAGTTTCCGAAGAACACCTTCGGGCTGGCGCTGAACCTCGAGCGCGACTCGGTCGGCGCGGTGATTCTGGGCGAATACACGCACATCACCGAGGGCGACATCGTCAAGACGACCGGCAAGATTCTCTCGGTGCCAATCGGCCCTGAGCTGCTCGGCCGCGTGGTGAACTCGCTCGGCCAGCCGATCGACGGCAAGGGGCCGATCAACGCCAAGCTGACCGACGTGATCGAGAAGGTCGCGCCGGGCGTGATCGCACGCCAGTCGGTATCGCAACCGGTGCAGACCGGCCTCAAGTCGATCGACGCCATGGTCCCGGTTGGCCGCGGCCAGCGCGAGCTGATCATCGGCGATCGCCAGACCGGCAAGACCGCTGTGGCGGTCGACACCATCATCAACCAGAAGGGGAAGGACCTCTTCTGCGTCTACGTCGCGATCGGCCAGAAGGCCTCGACCATCGCCAACGTAGTGCGCAAGCTCGAAGAGCACGGCGCGATGGCCTACACCATCGTCGTCGCCGCCTCGGCCTCGGAATCCGCCGCAATGCAGTACATCGCGCCCTACTCGGGCTGCACCATGGGCGAATACTTCCGCGATCGCGGGCAGGACGCACTGATCATCTATGACGACCTGACCAAGCAGGCCTGGGCCTATCGCCAGGTTTCGCTGCTGCTGCGCCGCCCGCCGGGACGCGAAGCTTACCCGGGCGACGTGTTCTATCTGCACAGCCGCCTGCTCGAGCGCGCGGCGCGTGTGAATCCCGCTTACGTCGAGAAATTTACCAAGGGTGCGGTAAAAGGAAAAACCGGATCGCTGACAGCTCTCCCGGTTATCGAGACGCAGGCCGGCGACGTGACCGCGTTCGTGCCAACCAACGTGATCTCGATCACCGACGGCCAGATCTTTCTCGAGACCGATCTGTTCAACGCCGGCATCCGGCCCGCCATCAACGCCGGCATCTCGGTGTCGCGCGTCGGCGGCGCGGCGCAGACCAAGATCATGAAGCGGCGCGACACCGGCGGCGGCGTGCGCCTGGCGCTCGCGCAGTACCGCGAGCTCGCGGCGTTCGCGCAGTTCGCCTCCGACCTCGACGAAGCGACCCGCAAGCAGCTCGAGCGCGGCCGCATGGTGACCGAGCTCATGAAGCAGCCGCAGTACTCGCCGCAGCAGGTGTGGGAGATGGCGCTCACGCTGTTCGGGGTGAACAACGGCTATTTCGACGACATCGACGTGAAGAAAGCGCTCGTCGCCGAGAAATCGATGCGCGACTACATGAAGACCAAGTACGCCGCCCTCGTCAAGACCATGGAAGACAAGAAGGACCTGTCGGCCGACGACGAGAAGGCGCTCAAGGCCGCGATCGAGGACTGGAAGAAGAACGGATCGTTCTAAGCCATGCCGGGCACCAAAGAGATACGGGTCAAGATCAAGAGTGTGCAGAACACTCG